>JACCDZ011803937.1_pt1 | contig 14933 bp, 11 predicted proteins | sample 7449551 | NCBI WGS metagenome assembly JACCDZ01 (sample SAMN15323452, study PRJNA562643) | freshwater metagenome | isolation source: river surface water | place: USA:Blue River Watershed | collected 2017-08-18 | reverse complement strand
GTGACAAATCACCCCAACCGCCGCGCACGCGGCGGCCCTTCCCCCTCCGGCCTGCTGCTGCGTGACCTGCGCGAGCGGGCCGGGCTCACGCAGGCTCAGGCGGGCGCGCTGGTGCGCGTGTCTGAAATCGCGTGGAGATCATGGGAGAACGGCGCGCGCCGCATGCCAGCGCCGGCGATGGAGCTGCTGTGCATCGCGCTGGCCGTCGGCACGGTCGAGCGTGGACCGTACATCGCGCCGGGCGACTGGATGCTGCCGTGGGTGCGGAACGAGCTCGCGCTGTGGTTCCGGCGGCCGGCTCCGCTTGCGCCTCCAATGTGCAGGCGGTAGAGTGATGCAGACGCTGGGGGTGCCCGGCGGAAGCGGGTGCAAGCCCCGACGAACGCCCGGGTGCGAGTCCCGGGGTCATCAGTTCAGCGGCAGCACGGATGGACGTGCACGTAACTGCGTCAGGCGTGATCGAGGACTCAAGCGCGGCGGCATCGGTGACGATGTGTGGCGGTCGCGTGCCAGCCGATAAGGGCGGCAATGGCGCAACGGGTTCCTGACGGCTCCGCATCTTCCCGGTTACAGGGTGCGGGGCTTACCGATCGCAGCCGGTATCAAGCCCGGCCCGCTGAACTGATGGCGAATGCGCAGGCTGATGCGCAGGCACAACGACCGAGCATAGGCCGCGTTAGGCGCGACAGGTAGCCCCTGGGAGCCGCTGGAGGGTAGCCGCCAGCAAGCCGGAGATCAGCGCCGGCCGCCATCGACCAATGCCATGTCAGGGAGTCGCTATGACCACCCGCGACGACAGCACGCGCACCGCAGTAGTGGACGACGACGTGGAGTGGCGACCGATGCGCGATTGCCCGCCGCATCGGAAATGCCTGCTGCGCAATGCGGGCGGGATGCCGGTGATCGGCACATGGGACGGGCGCGATCAGCAGTGGACCGGGTGGGCGCCGCTGCCGGTGGTGCCGGATTGGATGAAGGAGACCCCCAATGGCAACAACACCTGAGGGCAAAGTAAAGGCAGTGCTGTGTAAATTGCTGGATGCCTACTCCCCCGATGTGTACTACTTCAAGCCAGCTGCGAACGGCTACGGGCGGGCGGGCATCCCGGACGTCATCGTATGTTGCAACGGGCGCATGATTGCTGTCGAATGCAAGACACGAGGCAATAACCCCACTCCTCTGCAGCAGCGAGAATTAACTCATATCGAAGCTGCTGGGGGTATTACGGTAGTGCTAAACGAAGATAATATCGCCGTAATGCACGTACTACTACACTCGCTCAAAGCCCGGAGGCCCATATGATCGACTTGAATGACGCGCTTAAAGAGTTTCATGTGCTGGATAGCGACGATCAGCAGGCGTTTTTGCGCATGGCCGCTAATGTAATCCCTTGCTATGCTGCGGAAGGCGCCGCTGTCGGTGTGGTCATCCTACTTGCTGACGAGCGGGTTACCATCTATTCCCTCGGGCTCGAGGCAGCAGACTGCGCGCATCTCGCCCAGACTGCCGCGCACACCATTGTAGGGGTGTCCGACCTGCCAACTGGTACAACCACGCACTGACCATGCAACTCATCACAATTGATTTTGAGACGTACTACGACCGAGATTATTCACTGTCTAAGCTGACTACAGAGGAGTATGTACGCAGCCCCCTGTTTGAAGTGATCGGTGTCAGTATTGCAATTGGCGATCAACCGGCCCGCTGGTACCCACAACCAGACGTTACGACCGCGCTGGCTGCAGTGCCGTGGAGCGACGCGTTCGTGCTGTGTCACAACACTCTGTTCGACGGCGCGATTATCTCGTGGCGGTACGGGCACAAACCCGCTGCATGGGGCGACACGTTGGGCATGTCTCGCGCGTTGTTTCCTCACGCAGGCTCTCATAGCTTGGCATCCATCGCCACGCGCCTGAACTTGGGTAATAAAGGCGCCGAAGTGCTGCAGGCACTGGATAAGCGGTACGCGGATTTTACCGTTACTGAGTTGGCTGCGTATGGACGGTACTGCTGCAACGACACGGATATCACCCGACGGGCGTTCCATAGTTTTATGGCAATGGGCTTCCCCAAAAAAGAATTGAAGCTCATCGACTTGACGATTCGTATGTTCACGGAGCCCACACTACAGCTGGGCGCTGCCGCCCTATCCACGCATTTGCACAACGTACAGACCGCGCAGGCTGATGCGATGAACGCGGCGCGGGACGCGTTGCTACAAGCCGGTCATGCTGAGTTCACACAACGACTGTTCTCTGGCGAACCCGACGCCATGCAGCGACTGCTGCGCTCGGACAAACAAATGGCGCAGGCGTTGGAACTATTGGGGGTGATGCCGCCGATAAAAATAAGCCCAACCACAGGCAAGCCCGCCTATGCACTCGCCCGCACGGACGAAGCGTTCACGGCATTGGCGGACCATGAGAACCCCACGGTAGCGGCGCTCGTGACCGCGCGACTCGGGGTTAAGACCACGATCGAGGAGTCCCGTACGCAGCGATTTCTCGGCATCAGCGCGCGGGGCGCACTGCCCATTCCCTTGCGGTACTACGGCGCACACTCCGGGCGGTGGTCGGGCACCGACAACGTCAACCTGCAGAATCTACCCAGCCGCGGGCCGAACGCCGGGCATCTGAAACGGGCCATATTGGCACCCCCGGGGCACGTGATCATCGACAGCGATTCATCGCAGATTGAAGCGCGCATTCTGGCGTGGTTGGCCGGACAGGACGACCTCGTGACCGCGTTCGCGGAGCGGCGGGATGTGTACAGACTGACCGCCACGTACATCTACGGCGGATCGGAGGACGACGTCACGCATCACCAGCGGCAGATCGGCAAAGGCACCGTGCTGGGGTGCGGGTACGGTGTGGGGGCCGCCAAGTTGATGGCGTATCTCTGGGCTGTGGCCCGCGTGCGGGTAACACTCGAGGAAGCCAAGGTACTGGTGGACGCCTACCGGGCGCGGTATCGCATGATCCCCTTGCTGTGGAAGCGTGCGGAGGCCGCGCTGGGGGCGATGAGCAACCAGACCGCGTTCGCGCTGGACACACGCCGCCTGATGTACACCGACGAGCACGGCATTTGCCTGCCGAATGGCTTGCATGTGCAGTACCCGCGGCTGAGGCGAAGCCCGGACGGATGGACCTACGAGTCCAAAAACGTCAGGACCAAGGTGTACGGCGGGAAGGTCGTGGAGAACTACACCCAGGCCATCGCCCGCATCGTCATCGGTGAGCAGATGCTGGCCATCGCCAAGCGGTACCGCCCCGTGCTGACCGTGCACGACTCTGTGGCCATCGTGGTGCCTGAACAAGAGGCGGCCGACGCCAAACTGTTTGTGGAGACGATCATGTCGACCGCGCCGAAGTGGGCCCCCGGGCTACCGGTGGCGTGTGAAGCGAAGGTGGGCAAGACCTACGGCGGCTGATACACTGGGCGTTCTACGGAGGAACCATGACTACGACACCCACGACGCGCCCACTCTCCCATTCATACAGCTCGATCAAGGACTTTGCCGGTTGTCCCCGCAGGTACCACCGCGTGCGCATCGTGCGCGATGTGCGATCCTCGGAGACGGACGCCACGCGTTACGGCACCGAAGTGCACAAGGCATTCGAGAATTTCATCCTGCATAACCAAGACCTCCCTGCGCAGTTCGCGCAGTACCTCAAGTACGTCATGCCCCTGCAGAAATACAAGGGGGAAATCAAGTGTGAGCACAAGATGGCGCTCACAGCGGAGTTCAAGACCTGTGATTTTTTCGCAGACGACGCGTGGATCCGGGGGGTGCCAGATTTCATGGCTCTCAACCACGAGACGGGTATCGCGCGGGTGGTGGACTTCAAGACAGGCAAGAGCGCCAAGTTTGCAGACCCCGACCAACTGGAACTTATGGCTGCGTTGATTTTTGCGCACTTCCCTTGCATCGACAAGGTGCGCGGTATGCTGCTGTTTGTGGTTATTGACAAGCACGTGACCGCTGAGTACACCCGGGAGCAGCTACCGTTCATCCTGTCGAAGTGGACCCGCCGGGCGCTTGAGATTGAGATGAATGTCAAGGTGGGTGCGTGGAACGCCAGCCCCTCCGCACTATGCAACTTCTGCCCACTCACACCTACCATGTGTGAGTACAGGAAATAACCATGGCTCGCAACTACCGCAACGAATACGACCGGTACCACGCCTCCCCGGAACAGCGAAAGAACCGCGCCGCGCGCAACCGCGCTCGGTACGCGCTGGAGAAGGAGGGTGTCGTGCAGAAGGGCGACGGCAAGGATGTAGCGCACGTGACAGCCATCAGTAAAGGTGGCGGCAACGCACGCAGTAACTTAACCGTAGAACCCGCCAGCAAGAACCGATCGTTCGCCCGTACCAAGACCGGCGCACTAAAATCCGAGCGCTCCAAGCGCGAGCGGTAAACGCCGTGCCCGCAAGGGCACGCACCTTACAACCAGCGCGGACTTTCAAGGTTCGCGCTATTTGTGCTGTCCCATGGAAATAATTGACAACAAAGCACTCGTGTTCGTCACACGCAAAGCGGCGCAGATCCAGGCACTTATCCCACGAAGTACCGTGCTGGAGCAGCGGGGTGACAAAGCCAAGGTGATGGTGTTTTGGGGCGATGACGAAGTGCGGATTCTGCGCAATCTGCGCATCAAGGACGTGCCACACCCGATCTTGGGTCGTTATCGCTGGCCGGGCGTGTACACCCCGTATGCCCATCAGCGTGTAACCGCTGCGTTCCTGGCTGCGCACCCGCGCTGCTACAACTTGTCGGAGGCTGGCACGGGCAAGACTAGCGCCGCCGCATGGGCCGCAGACTACTTGATGACCAGAAAGATCATCAAGCGCGTACTGGTAGTGTGCCCGGTGTCGATCATGGATACCGCGTGGCGGGCCGACTTGTTCCGCACCGTGATGCACAGGCAGGTAGCCATTGCATCCGGCACGGCCGACCGACGCCGCGCCATCATTGGTGGCCCGTATGAAGTGGTGATTATCAACTTCGATGGCATCCCGACTGTACATAAGGAGCTACGTGCGGGGGGTTTCGACCTGATCATCGTCGATGAAGCCAATGCGATCAAAAACGTAAGCACCAACCGTTGGAAGTCGCTGGCTTCGTTGGTGGATGCCGCCACGTGGCTGTGGCTAATGACCGGTACGCCCGCTGCGCAATCTCCCGAGGATGCGTACGGGCTAGCCCGGCTGGTGCGCCCGGATTCGGTCCCGCGATACTTCGGTGCATTCCGGGATAAAGTCATGCGCAAGGTAACGCAGTTCAAGTGGGTACCGAAAGACGACGCAAAGGACACTGTATTCCAGACGTTGCAGCCGGCAATCCGCTTCACAAAGGCCGAGTGTCTGGACCTCCCCGATCTGGTGTACACCACGCGGGAAGTACCGCTCACTGCGCAGCAGCAGACGTACTACGAGCGCATTCGTAAGAACATGGTAGCAATGGCCGCCGGTGCGGAGATCACGGCGGTCAACGCTGCGGGGTTGTTGAACAAGTTGTTGCAAATCTCCCAAGGCGCCGCCTATGCAGAAGACGGCGATGTTGTGGATTTCGACATCGGCCCCCGTGTGAACGCGCTCATGGAGACGATCGAGGCTACAGATCACAAGGTGATCGTATTCGTGCCTTACCGACACGTACTGGAAAAACTCGAGGAGGAATTGAATCAGCGAATTGTACGACTCATCGGTGCCAGTAGCGGTACGGGCAGTTACGCCGTGGCGTCCATCCATGGCGGCACCCCGGCAAGTGAACGCGCCAGCTTGATCAAGCAGTTCCAAGCCGACCCCAACCCACGCGTGCTGCTGATCATCCCGCAAGCGGCTGCGCACGGCATTACACTGACCCGCGCAGATACCGTTGTATGGTGGGGCCCCGTGCCATCCGCCGAGCTGTACCTGCAGGGCAACGCTCGCGCGCACCGTGCAGGGCAGACAAACAAGGTGACCGTGGTGCGCCTACAAGGCAGTGCGGTAGAGCGCAAGGTGTACGCTATGCTCGACTCCAAAGTAGACTTCCACGGAATGACCGCGGAACTGTTTCAACAAGTCATTGCTTGACTTTGTTCATCATTACCGTATACTAGCCAGACCAACCGGAGACCCCCAATGACCATTAGCGCTGATAAAGTCGTGTCCGCTTACATCGCAATCCGCGATGCCCGTGCGGCACTCAAAGCGAACTTCGAGACGGAAGACACGAAACTCAAAGAGCAGCAAGCGGTACTCGAGCAACACCTGCTGGAAGTATGCAAGTCCACGGGCACCGACGGTGGCAAGACCAAGCACGGTACGTTTACGCGGGGCGTGCAGACCCGCTATTGGACGTCGGATTGGGACTCCATGCGGATCTTCATCCGTGAGCATGACGCGTTCGACTTGCTGGAGCAGCGTTTGCACCAGACCAACACGGCGTCGTTCCTGAAAGCGCACCCGGACCAAGTGCCTCCGGGGCTTAACGTAGATTCCAAGTACACCATCACTGTACGGAGGGCCGCAGCCACATTCTGATCCACTACGTTTGTCTGACCCATTCCCAACTCTATAGGTACATCATGTCGAACATTGCTTTGTTCCCCAGCGGCGCGCAACTTCCTGCCCACCTGCGCGGTGTGGAAGATTTCACCAAAACCATCAGCGGCACGGGCGACGGTCGCACCATCTCTATCGAAGGCGGTGTCTGGCGCATGCTGGTCGGCGGGGAGGAAATCTCCCGCAACGAAGACCGTGCCATGAATTTCGTGTTCATCAACGCAGCGCCGGACGTTGCCCGTACGTATTACGTGGGTACGTACGTCAAGGGGCAGACGGCTTCGCCGGATTGCTTCTCAGCCAATGGCAAGGTGCCCGACACCAACGCGCCCAACCCGCAGTCGGCGGCCTGCGCCACGTGCCCCCAGAACATCAAGGGGTCGGGTCAGAATGACTCCCGCGCGTGCCGGTTCAGCCGCCGCTTCGCGGTCCTGCTTGAGAACGACATCAGCGGCGACATCTACCGCCTGCAACTGCCCGCCAAGTCGCTGTTTGGCAACCCCAAGGCCCCGAACAAGATGCCGATGCAGGCGTACGCCAAGTTCCTGCACGGGCATCAAGTCCCGATGTCGGGTGTCGTGACCGAGGCGCGGTTTGACACCGACGAATCGGTGCCCGTGCTGACGTTCCAGGCACTGCGCCCGCTGACGGAAGCTGAGTTCAACTCGGTCAAGCTCAAGGCGACGTCCGATGACGCCATGCGAGCGATCGACACCACGTACGTAGTCAAGGAGGCTCCGACCGGCGCCCTGCCGTTCGACGCGAACTCGGTACCCCGCGCAGCCGCACCGGCACCTGCTGCACCGGCACCTGCTGCACCGGCACCTGCTGCACCGGTTGCTGAACCTGCCGTGGCTCCGCCGGTTCGTCGTGGCCGCCCCCCGCGCGCCGCGGCTCCGGTCCCTGCGCAAGCCGCCCCTGCAGCTCCGGCCCCTGCGCAAGCCGCCCCCGCAGCTCCGGCCCCTGCGTCGACCTCCGCGGACGTGGCGTCGGTGCTGGACGCATGGGGTGACGATGATGAGTGAGCGTGCCCGGCGCGGGGGCGGCTACTCGGTCCGGCTGGCCGTGGAGATCCAGGCCGGGGATGAGACGCACCCGGGGGTGGCTTTGGGGCAGCTGTGCGTGGCGAAGGACATCCCTGTGGCACAGGTTGCTGCGGATCTGGGTGTCTCACGTCAGGCGGTCTACCTGTGGTTCACGGGGCGGGCCATGCCCCTACCACACGCGCTGTCGGCCATCACGGCGCTGGCGGCGGTATACGAGAAGCGGTAGTCTTCTGGGGGCTCGGAACGGCTGATCCCCGTTCGACAAGGCGGACCACGGGCCGCCGCCCCTTTCTTTTCCCGTGCTCCTACACCGTGGGGTTCCGTGAACCAATTCTACGAAGCCGTGCTCCCTGCGGCTGGCCCCTATTGCGTGGTCGGCATCAAACAAGGAGCGGTCAGAACATCCTTCCATCACGACATAGACGCGCTGGCTGCGCAGGGTGATTCCCTCGCAGCCTCCGGGTTCGACGCTTATTTTGCGGTTTGCAACTTCAACGACCCTGCAGTGGGGCGCAAGACGACCAACGCAACCCATCTGCGGGCTCTGTTTTTGGACATCGACTGCGGCCCCGGTAAGGGTTATCCCGACCCGGCCACCGCCGCTGCGGCACTCCGCACGTTCGTGGCGCAGCACAAGCTGTCGATCCCAAGCGTGGTGTTGTCCGGGGGCGGGCTGCACGTGTACTGGCCGCTACCGCGGGACACCCCGGTGGCAGCGTGGAGCCCACTGGCGCATGCCCTGCGGGCCCTCTGCAAACAAAGCCAACTGCACATAGACTCCGGCATCACGGTCGACGCGGTGCGCATCCTGCGAATGCCGGGTACGTGGAACCACAAGACGGTTCCGCCACGCCCCGTGCAGCTACTGCGCAATGCCACCCGCCCCCTGGACCTCGCCGCACTGCACGCCGCGATGCCTGCGGTGCCAGCCATGGTGGATCTGAGCGCCGCGAAGGCGTTCGGGCGGGACGCCATGACTGCGACACTGGCCGAGGGAGACTTCCCGGCTACGGAGTTCGCGCGGATCGTCCGGTCCAGCATCAAGGGGCACGGGTGTGCCCAGATCGCGCACGCGGTCAGGAACGCCGCCACCCTCGAGGAGCCTCTGTGGCGCGCAGCGCTTTCCATCGCGTGGCGCTGCACGGACGCCCCCCGTGCGATCCACCTGCTCAGTCAGGCGCACCCGGACTACAGCCCGGAGAAGACCGAGGCCAAAGCTCGGGGTACCGCTGGGCCGATGACATGTGCGTGGTACCGCGACAACTACGGGGACCACTGCAAGGACTGCCAGCAGACGTGCACCAGCCCGATCCTGCTTGGGCGCAAGGTCGAAGCCGCGCCAGTCACGGACAACACGTACGTGCTGGAGGCCCCGGAGCAAGCACCCGGCACGGCGCCAATCGCCATCCCGGCTTACCCATTCCCGTACTTCCGGGGCGCAGGAGGTGGGGTGTACATGAAATCCCGCTCGAAGGAGGACGGGGAGCCTTGTGAAGTGGAGGTATACCGATATGACCTGTACGTGTCTGCACGGTTCTACGACCATGGGGACAATGGGGAGGGCGACGGTGAGATGGTGGAAGTGAATTTGCACACGCCCAACGACGGCATCCGTAGGTTCGCGGCGCCGGTTACGCATTTGCTCGTGAAAGAAAAGATGCGGGATCTGCTGCTACATCACGGTGTCGTGGCGATCAACAAGGAGTTGGATCTACTTATGGGCTACTTCGCAGCTTCAATCCGTAGTCTGCAGCGGCAGTTTGCTGCGGATCGCACACGCAGCCAAATGGGGTGGACATCTGACAACACCGGGTTTGTCATCGGCGACCGGGAGTACACACTGGGGGGCGTGCGCATCTCCCCGCCATCGAGTAACACCAAGCTGCTGGTACCAATGATGCGCCCACAAGGTACGCTGGATAACTGGAAGAAAGTAGCAGCATTCTACGATCGTCCCGGGCTTGAGCCTCATACGCTGGCCATCATGTTTGGGTTTGGTGCCATGCTGCTGCGACGTATGGGTGGCGTGGAGGTGCGGGGCGCAGCTATCAACCTGATGTCCAACAAATCAGGCACGGGTAAGACCACTGCACAGATGGTGGTCAACAGCCTGCACGGGCATCCTACGCAACTTCTGATGAAGAAATCCGATACGCTCTACGCCAAGATGCAGATGCTGGGCATTCTGAACACGCTCCCGGCGACGGTAGATGAAGTCACCAACATGACGGATGACGACCTGTCGGAATTCATCTACGACATCCCGCAAGGGCGAGGGCGGCATCGGATGGAATCTCAAGCCAACAAATTGCGGGCGAACACGACCACGTGGAACACGTTCGTTATTTCGTCCAGCAATTCCTCTCTATACGACAAACTCAGTCGACTCAAGAGCACCGCCGACGGCGAGTTGCGCCGGCTTATCGAACTCCGCATTGACCGCCCGCTGACCATCCCCAAGACGGAATCCGACGTGGTGTTCCGGCTGCTATCGGAGAACTACGGCCATGCCGCGCCGATATTCGTACAGTACATCCTCGAGAACGGCGCGGCGGTAGACAAGCTGTTGCACACCATGCAAGCCCGTGTTGACACAGATTTCGGGTTCGATCAGTCTGACAGGTTCTACTCGCACGTACTCACGTGCATGGCTGCGGCGTCAGTTATCACGGACACCATCAAACTGTTCCCGCACAATGTGCGGCGTACTTACGAATACGCACAACGCGTGTTCCGCAACATCCAGCAACAGGTACTGGCGCCGCTGGCAGACCCGGAGACAATCGCACGGGAGACGCTGGTGCAGTTCATCAACGAGAATGTGCATAACGCGCTGATCGTTGACCGGTCTCCAGCTGCGAGCGGCCTGCCTATGGCGCCAGAGCGGGAGCCCCGCGGACCGCTGCGTATCCGGTACGAGCCGGACACCAAGGAACTGTGGATCCCCAGCACGATCCTGCGGGACTATTTCGTGGACCGGCAGGTGGACGTGGGGCAGGCCACACTCACGCTGACCCGGATCGGATACCTGAAGAACAACGGATCCCCCGTGGCCAAACGCATCGGCGCCGGGAGTCTAGGCGGGTTCGGCGCTGGGTCGGTACGCTGCTACTGCTTCGACGGCGTACAAATGGGCGTCGACCTGACAAGTGCACCGGCGCCGGGGTCCGCCCATGGCAAAACCACCCCCTGAAGTCCCCGAGATTCGTGACCATGTAGCGCTCGTGCTTCACGGGATGGAGTATTTCGTCCCGTGGGCGCGGCTTCAAGTAGGCCACTCTGTGTTCCTGCCTACCACCATGCCGTCATATGAAGTACAGCGGCACCTGCGTTACTTTGAGCGCCGGTTCAACATGGAACTGGCCGCGGGCCCATGGCAGCAAGAGGGCTGCCTGGGCGTTCGCATATGGCGTTTGTCCTGATCACAGCCCTTGGGTGTGCTTGGCTTGCCGCACCCAGTCCAGCACGCGCTGCTCGTACTCCTGCAGCCGTTTCAAATGTGCGTTGCGATCCTCCGCGGACTTGAATGACGCCGCTCCGTGCTCCGTGGTCAGCCACGCCTTCGCCTTGCGAAGCTCCTCGAGTTCGTTCAGCGACGCGTTCACTGCTTTGTACACGGCCAGCTTGTCCCGGTTACGCTCCACATATGCAGCGGCTTCCTCCACGCTGCGCTGCGCCAGCGTGTTCAGCGTGGTCTGGGCACGCGCAACTTTCTCGCGCAGATCGTAGAACTCGTCCAGATGTCGGGTACCCACCGGGTCGTAGCTGAACGGCGCGAGGCCCGCCATGCGATGCAAGGGGCGATCCATCTTGTCCGGGTTCAACAGCCCGTCAAGCATCATGGTCGTAATCGCAGCGGTTGTTCCAAGATACCCCGTAAGCACCGTGTCGATGCTGATCGGGGACACCTGCACCTTGCCGTCGGTGCCGTCGTTCACGAACTTGGCGACCGCCTTGGCGAACTCGGACGTAGTGGACGCCGTGCGCATGTAGGGGTCCAGCTGCTTCTGGTACGTGCCTTCTAGCTCCCGTCCGGTGAAAAACGAGTGGTTCGTGATGATCTCCACGAACGGTTTGAGCGCCTGCGGAATCGGGTTCGTGCGGCCGAAGTACGTCTCGAATCCTGCACGCAGCCACGTCGTGATGGCTTCGCTGGCTGCCTGCTGCTCCGGAGTCCCCTCCCGCTTGTAATACTGGATCACCCGTTCGGGCACTACTTTCAGCAACACGCCAATCTCGGTCGGCACCGGAACGGCCAGCGGCACGTCACCCATCTTGCCCAGCAGCCACGTCTTGTCGCGCTTGTCGAGCGACATGTTTTCGTAGTCCTGATCGTCATCGTCGCTGTGCATGAGGGCGTACAGCGACGAGATGGCCACCAGTGTGGCTGCGCGGGAGTAGAACAGCCCCAGCGCACGGCTGCGCGCCTCGCCTGATACAGCGCCCTTGCCGGCAATCGACCGGTACAGCACGTCCATGCCTTGCAGGTACGCGTTGAAGAACGGCACGGTCTGGATCATGATCGACAGCACACCGTTGTTGCCCCCGTACCCCCGACGCCGAAAATTGATGATCTCGCGTGCCCGGTACTGCGCCAGCGCCGCATCGCCCGTTTCTTCAACCGTCTGGTCATAGATGGCTTGGCGCACGGCAAGGTCCGACGCCCGGGTGATGCCTTCGAGTTTGTGCATCAGCGTGCCGAACTTCCCGCGCTTCTCGTACCCAAGGTCTTTCAGCAGTGATGCCGCAGGCTTGTCGGCTTCCCAGTCGTACTCACCGGTAAGCCCCAGAGCCCCCGCCTGCCGGGCGATGTCGTGCGGAATCCCGGCAATCTCTGCGCCTGACAGCCGCCCGAAGTTGTGCATGATCCGGGCGGTCAGTTTGGTCACGTCGTGCACACCCGAGTGCACCGCGGCGCGCTGGGCGTCTTCCAGCACCTGTTTGGCAGAGAACGTCGGCACCGCCGTAATAGCACGTCGCAGCACGCGCGACACGCTGCTCAATGCTTTGAACACCGTGGGGATGGGCGCGGTTCGATCCGTGAATGCCATGGCGTCGTAGGCCGAGGGCAGGATGTACCAGACGTCTTGCCCCTTCTCGAACACACGCACCGCACGATCCGCGAGTTCTGCGGACGGAGGTGCCGGGCCCCGGCGCCGTGCCACCCCCATCGCCTCGAGCGAGTGCACCGAATGCGCGACTGCATCAGTACGCAGCACCTGCCCCACCATCCACCCAAGGGTATTCACGTAGTTCGTGAATACGTTGTCCACTGGGCGGGCTTCGGAGCCCACCAGTTCAGGTAGCTGGCCATACTGCGCCAGCCCCCGCCCAACACGCCGCTGCACGCGGAAGTACCGCACATCATCCTTTACCCGATCGAACGGCACGTAGCCGACGGTCTCTTTCCACATCTGGCCAACTTCAGGGGCCAGACGGCCAACCTGTACCAACTGGTCGACCAACGCTTTGCGGGGCGCGTCCATCACTTCGGTCATCTGCTTGAGCGTGGCGTCGTTGTCGTACGCGGAGGTAAGCGTGTCGATCTCAACGTCGGTCATGTGCAGAACGAAGTTGGTCCCGTTCTGGGCGTTGGACTTGCGTAGCTCCCGCAGGCGCACCGCTTCGAGGATGCGGCCGGCATCGTGCATGCCCTTCTTGAAGTCCTTGCCCTGTGACTTGGCCCACTTCGCCACCAGATCGAACACCTGCGCTGGCGGTGGCACTTCGGCCTGCTTCGTCACGCGCCACACGCCGTGATCCTTGCTGAACTCGAGCCCGCCCTGCTGGAAATACTCCAGCAGCATCTTGGACGCGTCCGCTGCTTGTCGCATCCGCACCATGGGGTTGACCTCGTTCAAGGCATTCCGCACCGCACCGTTGAATGCCGACGGCGCGTTGAAGTGCGATTCTGCCTGCGCCATGTTGTCCACAGTCACGGTGCGGATCTTGTCAACGTCGACCGAGATGCTGTGTGCGGTCTGAAGGGCCGGGGCTTGGTTGCCCGGCATCAGCCGCCGCAGGAATGCCCGCGCGCCCGCCTGCGACGCGGACTGCATGCTGTTGAGCATCTGCTGCGCTTGCGGACTGAGCGGCGGCGACCCCGCACCGGTGCGGGGGGATTGGTACCGCGGGCCCGTGGGCCACGCCACCCCACCTGACTGCACCGCCATCCGAACGAACTGTTCAGCCTCGGTGTCACTCATACGGCGTAGGGAGGCTGCAAGGCGCGTCATGCCGAACCGATCCGCCAGATCAGTCAGCCACGTAAGAATGTTGCGTACTACACCCTGCTTGGCCGAGCCCAGCGTATCACCGGTATGTAGGGCTTCTGAGATATCCGCCAGCGCCTCATCCACAGCCACGGCATTCCAGTGCGCCGAAGTCATCCGTAGTTCTGCGGCCTTCCCATCAGGCGACACTTTCCATCGCGCGGCCAGCCGACGCACCTCCACGTCCTTGGCAGCAAGCGCGCGCATGCGCTGCTCGAACTCCGCCTTGGGGACGATTTTGCGCAGTCCGAGGTGGAATAGCTCGTGAAATAGTGCGCGTTCGACGTCCAACTCCGTACGCAGGCGATTGCGGAACAGGTAGATGCGATCGCCCTTCAATGCTGCCGAAGGGTTCACCCCCGCGGGTACGTTGAGTTCGGCTGCGTCTTGCGCGCTATTCACTACCGCCACGGACGGCCGAAACGTCAGCGTGTCCAGCACGCGCTGCACGATGCGCTGTACTTGCGCCTGCGGCATACGATCCGTCGCAGGGATTTCCTCGCCATCGACAGCTTTGTGCCGTAGATCCTCGCTGGCAATTCGGTTGGCAGCGGCCATGGACGGCATGCCGTCCTCCACCACGTTGCGCCACTGCGTACGCTGCGACTCCGAAAGGTCTTCCCACACGGGCGCCCAGTCCGGCACCGTGCGGACCCACTCCCGCTCCGCGTCCGCTTCGAGTTCTTCGCGCGTGCGGGGCTTCTTGGCCTCCGGCTCGGGCTTCGGCTCGGGCTTCGCAGCCTTCCGCTTGCGGGCGGCTATCGTAGTTTCGAGTTTGTCAGCCGTCTGTGCTTCTTTCGCACGTGCGACATCCGCCGTTGCCACCTCCTCCGCCACGCCGGGTGCGTCGGGCTCAGACATGCGTTTGCGCCACGCGCGCTGCCCTTCGGACGACAGTTCAGCCCACTTCGGGCCCCACTGGGGCGCATGCTCGATCCATGCACGTTCGGCTCGGTCGGGTGGGTTAGCCGCTTCCGGGTTGGCCTGTACAGGGGGCGGGCGCGGCGCGGGCCGCGCCACATCCGCGTTGTGCTCGCGCAAGGCGCGCATCTGCGCAGCAACC
>JACCDZ010201663.1_pt1 | contig 14937 bp, 17 predicted proteins | sample 7449551 | NCBI WGS metagenome assembly JACCDZ01 (sample SAMN15323452, study PRJNA562643) | freshwater metagenome | isolation source: river surface water | place: USA:Blue River Watershed | collected 2017-08-18 | reverse complement strand
GAAATCCGGGTTGCCCTGAAGGATGGACGTGAAACCACGGCGAAAGTGGTTGGCACCGATCCGGGCACTGATCTTGCCGTACTCAAGATAAGCCTCGACAAGCTGCCGGTACTGCCGTTTCGTGAATCGCCCATGCAGGTGGGGGACGTGGTGCTGGCCATCGGCAATCCGTTCGGTGTGGGCCAGACCGTCACCCAGGGCATCGTGTCTGCCATGGGACGTCAGGGACTTGGCATCAACACGTTCGAGGACTTCATCCAGACGGATGCCGCCATCAATCCCGGCAACTCGGGCGGCGCCCTCATTGATGTTGCAGGCAACCTCATCGGCGTGAACTCGGCCATTTATTCACGCAGCGGCGGCAATCAGGGCATCGGCTTTGCCATCCCGGCCAGTCTGGCCAGAACGGTCATGCAGGCCATCATCAAGGATGGCAGGGTTGTGCGCGGCTGGCTGGGAATCGAGGTGCGCACACTTGATGCGACGCTGGCCGAGCAGATTGGCAGCCGGGTGAACAAGGGAGTGGCGGTGGCTGGCATCGTGCGAGGTGGCCCTGCGCAGAAAGGTGGCATGGAGCCGGGCGACATCATGGTGTCGATCAATGGTGAAGCCGTGAATGATGCGCAGACGGCGATCAACCGCATTGCCGCCTTCAAGCCCGGCACCGATCTGCGCACCGTCGTCATGCGCGACAACCGCGAGGTAGAGCTGAAAATCAGGATTGGCGAGCGCCCCGCTGAAACAGGCCACGCCCGGGAGTAAACCTGCCGGCTATGAAAAAGGCACCGTCAGGTGCCTTTTTCACGCGTCATCAAAGCACTTCTTTCAGCGCCCGTATCAACGCATCGTTCTGCTCCGGGGCACCAATGGTGATGCGCAGGAACTGCTCGATGCGGGGCGACCGGAAATGCCGCACGATCACGGCACGCTCGCGCAACAGTGCTGCCAGCGCACTGCCCTCACGCTCAGGGTGACGGGCGAAAATGAAATTGGCCGCCGACGGCAAGACTTCGAAGCCGAGCGCGGCCAGCTCGCCCACCAGCTTCTCGCGGCTCTCGATCACAGCCTGGCAGGTCTGGCGGAAATATTCCTGGTCATCGAATGCAGCTGCCGCGCCGACAATCGCCATGCGCCCCAGCGGATAGGAGTTGAAGCTGTTCTTGATGCGCTCCAGTGCCTCGATCAGATCGGGATGCCCGACCGCCAGACCGACACGCAGGCCTGCCAGTGATCTCGACTTGGACAACGTCTGTGTCACCAGCAACTGGGGATACTTCCTGACAAGTGTGATGGCCGTCTCGCCACCAAAGTCGACATAGGCTTCATCCACCACCACGACCGAGTCGGTGTTGCGTTGCAGCAGGGACTCAATGGCAGACAAGGGCGTCAATATGCCGGTAGGTGCATTCGGATTGGGGAAAATGATGCCGCCATTGGGCTGTGCATAATCATCCAGATCAATCTCGTAGTTGGCATTAAGCATGACCTGCCTGAATGGCACACCATACAGGCCGCAATAGACCGGATAAAAGCTGTAGCTGATATCCGGAAAGAGGATGGGCAGGTCATGTTTCAACAAACCATGAAACACATGCGCCAGCACTTCGTCCGACCCGTTGCCGACAAACACATAAGACTTCCCGACGCCGTAGTAATCCGCTATCGCCTGCTTGAGCACATCGGCATTGGGATCGGGATACAGGCGCAAGTCGTCATTCAGTGCTGCCTGCATGGCAGCAACGGCTTTGGGTGACGGTCCGTAGGGATTCTCGTTGGTATTGAGCTTGACGAGATTGGCAATCTTCGGCTGCTCGCCTGGCACATAAGGCACCAGATCGTTGACGAAGGCACTCCAGAACTTGCTCATGAAATATTCCGTGGCAGGTTGCCGGAGCGGTGGCAATCACAAACCTTTTTGCACCCGGTTCATGACTGCCTCCGCTCCCGCAGGGATTACTTGATAATGCGGTACTCGGCTGAACGGGCATGCGCTTCCAGGCTTTCGCCACGTGCCAGCACCGAGGCCACCTTGCCCAGCACGGAGGCACCCGCCGCAGAACAGCCGATCAGGCTGGTACGCTTCTGGAAGTCGTAGACACCCAGTGGCGAAGAAAAACGCGCCGTGCCGGACGTTGGCAGTACGTGATTCGGCCCCGCGCAATAATCACCCAGCGCCTCTGGCGTAAACCGCCCCATGAAAATGGCACCGGCATGCCGGATATGCGGCAACAGCGCCTCCGGATTTTCCACGGACAGCTCCAGATGTTCGGGAGCAATGCGGTTGATCAGTGACAGCGCCTCGTCCTGATCCTGCACCCTGATCAGGGCGCCACGATTAGCCAGCGATATGCGGGCAATATCCTGACGCGCCAGCGTCGGCAACAGGCGCTCAATACTGGCAGCGACGGCATCAAGGAATGCCTCGTCTTCGGACAAGAGAATGGCTTGTGCCTGCTCGTCATGTTCGGCTTGCGAGAACAGATCCATCGCAATCCAGTCAGGACTGGTCTTGCCGTCGCAATAGACAAGGATTTCCGAAGGGCCGGCGATCATGTCGATACCCACCTGCCCGAATACCATGCGCTTGGCGGTGGCCACATAAATATTGCCAGGCCCGACAATCTTGTCGACGCGCGGCACGGTAGCGGTACCGTAGGCCAGCGCCGCCACGGCCTGCGCACCACCGATGGTGAACACGCGATCAACGCCTGCCAGACAGGCCGCCGCAAACACAAGCTCGTTCACTTCGCCACGCGGCGTCGGCACCACCATGATGATTTCACGAACACCGGCCACTTTTGCCGGCATGGCATTCATCAACACCGAGGACGGGTACGACGCCTTGCCGCCCGGCACATAGATACCGACACGATCCAGCGGCGTGATTTTCTGGCCCAGTACCGTGCCGTCGGCCTCGGTGTATTGCCAGGAATCCTGCTTCTGCTTTTCGTGATAGGCACGCACACGATCACGTGCCGTGGTCAGTGCCTCGCGCTGCTCCGCCGGCAAACCATCCAGCGCCTGCTGCAGGCGCTTCTGCGGAATTTCCAGATGCACTGCATCAGCGGCATTGAGGCCATCAAAACGATTGGTGAACTCCAGCAGGGCGCGGTCGCCCTCGCTGCGCACACGATGGACGATGGTTGTCACTGCATCCTGCACGCCGGCATCGCTCACCCCTTCCCAGGCGAGCAGGGACTCCAGTCGGCGCTCAAAACCGGCAGCCGCAGTATCCAGACGAGGAATGAGTTCGCTCACATCAGACTCCGGTCAATTCAGGCTGTAGCCTGTTCTCGGCGGGCTACTGCCGCCTCCAGCTGGTCAATCACGGGCTGGATCAGTGCATGTTTCATTTTCATGGCCGCCTTGTTCACAATCAGGCGTGAACTGACGTGTGCAATCAGCTCGGTTGGCTCCAGGCCGTTTTCCTTCAGTGTCTTGCCGGTATCGACGACATCGACAATACGATCAGCCAGCCCCATCAGCGGCGCCAGCTCCATGGAGCCATAGAGCTTGATCAACTCGACCTGCTCTCCTTTCTCGGCATAGTAACGCTGCGTCACATTGACGAACTTTGTGGCAACGCGCAGTCGACCATTCACTGCCGGCGCATTGACCGGTCCGGCAACCATCAGGCGGCAGAGCGCGATACGCAGATCGAGCGGCTCATACACACCATTGGCGCCATGCTCCATCAGCACATCCTTGCCGGCGACACCGATATCTGCCGCGCCATTCTCCACATAGGTCGGCACATCGGTAGCGCGTACGATAACGATGCGTACCGCCGGGTGCGTGGTCGGGAAAATCAGCTTGCGCGACTTTTCCGGATCATCAAGCATGTCGATACCGGCTTCGCGCAGCAGCGGCAAGGTGTCATTGAGTATGCGACCTTTCGACAGCGCAATAATGATTCCACTCATGCTTCACCCCGGCCGGAGACACGGCGTATTTTTGCGCCCAGCCCCTGCAGCTTTTCTTCAATGCGCTCATAACCACGGTCAATGTGATAAATGCGGTCGACCAGGGTATCGCCTTCGGCAGCCAGCGCTGCAATCACCAATGACATCGACGCGCGCAAGTCGGTCGCCATCACCGGCGCCGCCTGCAGCGTTTCCACACCCGTCACAATCGCCGTATGACCATCAACCGCGATCCTTGCACCAAGACGATTGAGTTCCGGCACATGCATGAAGCGGTTTTCAAAAATGGTTTCGATAATCGAACCCGTCCCTTCCGCCAGCACATTCACCGTCATGAACTGGGCCTGCATGTCGGTCGGGAAACCAGGGTGTGGCGCGGTACGGAAATTCACTGCCTTCGGGCGACGGCCTTCCATGTCAAGCTCGATCCAGTCCGGGCCGGTGGTGATTTTGGCGCCAGCCTCCTGGAACTTGAGCAGCACGGCATCCAGCAAGCCCGGCTCGGTCTCCAGCGTTCTGACGCGTCCGCCGGTCACGGCTGCTGCGGCAAGGTAGGAGCCGGTTTCAATGCGGTCGGCGATGACGCGATAGGTACATCCCTTGAGCGACTCAACGCCGTGCACGGTGATGGTGTCTGTGCCAGCGCCTTCGATCTTTGCGCCCATGGCGGTGAGCAGGCCGGCGAGATTGACGATTTCCGGCTCACGCGCCGCATTCTCGATGACGGTCGTACCCTCTGCCAGGGTAGCAGCCATCAGCAGGTTTTCGGTACCGCCAACCGTAACCATGTCAAACACGAAACGGGCGCCCTTGAGGCGACCATTCACCTTGCCATGCACGTAACCGTTTTCGACGTGAATGTCGGCACCCAGGGCAATCAGCCCCTTCAGATGCTGATCCACCGGACGCGAACCGATGGCACAGCCGCCAGGCAGTGAAACGGATGCCTCGCCAAAGCGGGCGAGCAATGGACCCAGCACAAAAATGGAAGCACGCATGGTGCGTACCAGCTCATAAGGCGCCACAGCGGTGTTCAGGGTATTGGCATTTACCTGCACCTGGCATTGCTCGCCGATCTCGACCGTGACACCCATGTTGCCCAGAATCTGGATGAGTGTGGTGATGTCCTTTAGCTGCGGCACATTGGTCAGCGTGACCGGTGTTTCGGCCAGCAATGTGGCAGCCAGCAGGGGCAGCGCGGCATTCTTGGCACCGGAAATCTTCACCTCGCCATCAAGGCGAACACCACCGGTTATCAGCAACTTGTCCATCAGGGCTCTCAATAAATGCGTCAATAAATACGTAAAAAAATCCGTTTCCCAGAAACGAAAAGGTCCGACATTGAGTCGGACACGAAGTCACACAGGTTTTGCCAGACGCGGACTTCGTCCACATCCGGTGATGCATCAGGAAAACAGCTTGATCTTCCGCCACTCTTCCCTGGTCAGGGTACGCATGCTTACCGCGTGAATTTCACCGGTCGCAATGTGCGGATTCAACGGACCATAAACCAGTTGCTGCTTGGCGACCGGGCGCATTCCCTCGAAACGATCCGTCACCACGGTAACTGTGTACTTGCTGCCCTCACCTTCCACGTGAATTTCCGCATCCGGAATACCCGCTTCAAGCAGCGCCTTGATCTCATCGGCCGTCATACTTCACTCTCGAAAAACAAAAAAATCAGACTTCAGGCAGGGCGTCGGCCAGCCCGCTAACCCTGGCAATCGCCCGGCAACGCTCAGGCACGTTCGCCAGCTGCAACTGATGCCCGCGTACTGCCGCCGTTCGTGCCCAGCGCAACAATACTGCCACAGTCAGGCTGCTGGCCGAGGTCAGGCCGGTCAGATCAACGACAACTGCTGTCGCCGCCTGCTCCATCACGGCAATGCCCTCGGCACACACGGCATCGGCATTGTCATAGGTAATGGCTCCGCTCAACCTGAGACAGTTACCATCACGGGCCAGCATGTCGCTCATTGCTTTGCCGTCTTGTTGGGCTTGCCGGCATCTGCCGAGGAACCTTCCATCGCCTTGGTGTCCGGCGTCCAGCCCGCAATCGCCTTGTCCAGACTACCGCGATTTGCCTCGACTGCCGAGCCGAACTGGTTGCGGAAGGTCAGTCCCAGATTGATGCCGTTCAGGATAAGGTTGCGCACCTTCCACTCGCCGGCCTTGTCCAACTGCATCTGGAACGTCACCGGGTAAACCTGCCCGCTGCTGCCATGCACATCAACATTGACCTGGGCTTTTTGCGGATCCGGGCCTGCCTTGTAGGGTTTGAAGACAATCTTCTGGTTTTCATAGGACGTCAGTCCCTTGGCATAGGTGCGCACCAGCGACTGCTTGAAGACACGGGCAAACTCTTTTTGCTGGGCCGGCGTGGCCTGACGGAAGTACTGCCCCATGACACTGCGGGCAATGCCATCCACATCCACGTATGGCGTGATGTTCTCATCCACAAGGCGATACAGTGCATCAGGGTCTTTCCTGAGCACTTCCTTTTCCTTGGTAATACGGCCCAGCAGGGCATTGGTCGCGTCCTGCACCACAACCTGCGGATTGGCGGCGCCGGCGGCATGCGCCACCAGGGGCAGCGCCAGCAACAGCGTCGCAGTCAGTCGTTGCCAAAAGGTCATCACGTTCTCCGTTTCACTTGTCTCAGAAACTGTCGTCAGCAGCCGGGGCCGGGGTTGCCGGTTCATTGGCCTTGCTGGACAGGAACTTGCCAATCAGATCTTCAAGCACAAGGGAGGACTGCGTCTGTTCGATTTCGTCACCGTTCTTGAGATATGTGTCATCGGCGCCCGGCACGATACCGATATACTTTTCACCAATCATGCCGGCCGTCAGGATGGATGCCACGGCATCGGTATCTATGCTCTTGACCTCGTTGACAATATCCATGGTGACCTTGGCCTGCAGGGTCTTGGGGTCGAGCTCGATCCTGCTGACCCGCCCGATCACCACGCCGGCCAGTGTGACCTTGGCCCGCACCCCGAGGCCGCCGGCATTCTGGAAACGGGCCGTCAGCTGGTAGCTGGGCTTGCCAGCCTCTTCGGTCAGGCCGCTGACGCGAATGGCGAGGAAGAACAGCGCAGCAAAACCGGCCACCAGAAACAGGCCGACCGCCATCTCGATAGTACGTGTACGCATCAGAATCCTCCGAACATGACAGCGGTGAGCATGAAATCCAGGCCCAGCACCGCCAGCGAGCCATACACCACGGTGCGCGTGGTGGCGCGGGAAATCCCTTCACTGGTGGGTTCGCAGTCATAGCCCTGGAATACTGCAATCCAGGTCACTGCCCCGCCAAACACCACGCTCTTGATGATGCCGTTGACGACATCATCGTAGAACTCCACGGAGTTCTGCATATTCGACCAGTAGGAGCCTTCATAGATCCCCAGCCACTCCACGCCCACCAGCAGGCCGCCCAGAATGCCGACGGCTGAAAAGATCAGGGCCAGCACCGGCATGGAGTAAAAACCGGCCCAGAAACGTGGCGCGACAATGCGGCGCAAGGGATCAACCCCGATCATTTCCATGCTGGAGAGCTGCTCGGTCGCCTTCATCAAGCCGATTTCGGCGGTGAGGGCCGAACCGGCACGACCGGCAAACAGCAACGCCGTCACCACCGGTCCCAGCTCGCGCACCAGCGTCAGTGCAACCATGGTGCCCAGTGCCTGTTCACTGCCGTAATCAATCAGGATGTTATAGCCCTGCAGGCCCAGCACCATGCCAATGAAGAGACCGGACACCATGATGATGATCAGCGACAGCACACCCACGGCATACAGCTGCTTCACCAGCAAGGGGAAACCGGTACGGAGATTGGGCATGGCGACCAGTGCCTGATACAGGAAAACACCTGCAGCCCCTATCTTTTGCACAACCTCAAGGGCCGTCGCCCCCAGACGCTGGATCTGCTGCATCAGGAACGCTCCCCTTGCGGACGCAAGGTCGCCAGCTCTTCGGCAAAACCGAGCGCAGGATAGCGGAAACGCACCGGGCCATCCGGCTGCCCGTGCAGGAACTGCTGCAGGAACTCCGAGTCGGATGCCTGCAGTTCGGCCGGGGTGCCCTGGCCGATCACCTTGCCCCCCGCCAGCACGTAGATGTAGTCGGCAATTGAGAGGGTTTCGTGGATATCGTGGGAGACGATGATCGAGGTCAGCCCCAGCGCCTCGCGCAGGGTGCGGATAAGGGTGACCAGCACCCCCATGACAATCGGATCCTGCCCGGCAAAGGGTTCGTCGTACATGATGAGTTCAGGATCCAGGGCAATGGCACGCGCCAGTGCCGCCCGACGGTTCATGCCACCCGACAGCTCGGCCGGCATGAGGTCTTCCGCACCACGCAGGCCAACCGACTCCAGCTTCATCAGCACCAGCTCGCGCATCAGGGGCTCGGACAGGCGGGTATGGGCACGCAGCGGAAAAGCCACGTTTTCGTAGACGGACAGGTCGGTAAAGAGGGCTCCCGACTGAAACAGCATGCCCATGGAGGCGCGTGCGCGGAACAACTGCTCACGGCTCATGTCCGGGACATTGCGGCCGTTCACCCGCACTTCGCCCTGATCGGGGCGCAGCTGGCCACCGATGAAGCGCAGCATGGTGGTCTTGCCGCAACCGGAGGGACCCATGATGGCCGTCACCTTGCCGCGGGCAACATTGATGTCGACGCCATCAAAGATGCGCCGGTCACCACGGGAAAAGACCAGATTGCGAATTTCGACCAGATTGTCGGGGGCGGCGTCCGTCATGAGGGCGTCAGTCCGTATCAAAGTGGGCGCACTATATCACTGTTGGGCGCGCCTGATGAGTTGCGGCTCGGTAACCCGCGCTCACACTCCGGCGGTAGCGTTGGCAGGGCTGAGTGGGGGATAATCCCGCCTTTGACCAAGGAGCATTTCCCGACATGGCCGATTTCGACTTTATCCGCGCCGGCCAGCGTGTGATCAATGTCGAGCAGACTGCGCTCGACAACCTGCTGCCACATATTGATGCCCGCTTCCAGAACGCCTGTAACATCCTGCTCGCCTGCAAGGGCCGTGTCGTGGTGAGCGGCATGGGCAAGTCCGGCCATATCGGCAACAAGATTGCCGCCACTCTGGCCTCAACCGGTACACCAGCCTTTTTTGTGCACCCGGGCGAAGCCAGCCATGGCGACCTGGGCATGATCACGCCGCAGGATGTGGTCATTGCCATCTCCAACTCCGGGGAAACCAACGAAATCCTGGCGATTGTGCCGTTGATCAAGCGCATGCATGCCAAACTGATCAGCATCACCAACAACAGTCATTCCACGCTGTCGCAGGCCGCCGATGTCAGCCTGGAAATCGGCAAGTCGCCGGAAGCCTGCCCTCTGGGGCTGGCCCCCACCTCCTCCACCACGGCCACGCTGGTCCTGGGTGACGCGCTGGCAGTAGCCCTGCTGGAAGCCCGCGGCTTTACCGCCGAGGACTTTGCCCTGTCGCACCCGGGTGGCTCGCTGGGCCGTAAACTGCTGCTGCGCGTGCAGGATGTCATGCACAAGGACGAGCAGGTGCCGGTGGTAAGCGAGGACACCCTGATTGTTGATGCCCTGATGGAAATCACCAAGAAAGGCCTCGGCATGACCGCCGTGAAAAAAGCGGATGGCTCGCTGGCCGGGCTTTACACTGATGGCGACCTGCGCCGCAATCTTGATCGCAAGATCGACATTCACCAGACCGCAATTCGTGATGTCATGAGCACCAGTTGCACCACCGTCACTGCCAACTTGCTGGCAGCCGAAGCACTGGCCGTGATGCAGGAAAAACAGATCAATGGCGTCATTGTGGTTGATGCCGGGAAACGTCCGGTCGGTGCACTGAACATGCATGACCTGTTGCGCGCAGGGGTGATGTAACCATGGATACCGTGATGCAGAAGGCGGCACAGATACGCTTGCTGGCACTGGATGTGGATGGCGTACTCACCGATGGGCGTCTTTACTTTGCCGAAGATGGCCAGGAACTGAAAACCTTCGATACCCAGGACGGGCACGGCATCAAGATGCTGCAGCAGTCGGGCGTCATCTGCGCCATCATTACCGGCCGCACCACGAAGCTGGTCGAGCGCCGTGCCAGAAACCTCGGCATCGCCCACCTGCTGCAAGGCCGTGAAGACAAGCTGGTGGCACTGCGTGAACTATCGGCAGAGCTCGGCATTGCGCTGGAAAACATGGCCTATGTGGGGGATGACTGGCCAGACCTGCCCGCCATCCGCGCCGCCGGACTGGGCGTGGCCGTGGCCAATGCCCACAGCGAACTGCACACACACGCCGACTACGTGACTCGCCTGCAGGGTGGCCGTGGCGCCGTGCGGGAAGTGTGCGACCTGCTGCTCAAGGCACAACACAATTATGACGCGGCGCTGGCGCCGTATCTGGAGCACTGACCCGGATGGATGCCCGCAACATTCTCAGCGTAGCCGGTGTACTGCTCGTTCTGGGCGGTGTCGGCTATTACTGGGGACTGGGTCGTCCCCAGCCATTGCGGACAGCCTCCGAAGAAACACGACGCCCGGACTATGAGGCCGGCAATATCCTGTTCATGGAAAGCGGCAAGGACGGTAAGTTGTCGCGCCGTCTGGAGGCGCCCTCCTTGCGCCACTTCAGCTCCCCCGATGACCAGGCAGAAATCGACAATCCTGTCATGCAGCTCTATGTCGATGGCCGCGAAGCATGGCGGCTCCGGGCGGCACGGGGCGTCAGCCTGCAGGGCAGCAAGGAGATCCGGCTGGAGGGCGGCGTCATCGCCGAGCGACGTGATCCCGAGGCAGTTCCGCTAAGCTTTACCACGCCCTCAATGACCAGCTGGCCAGACGAGGAACGCCTGCAAAGTACCAGCGGCATCCACCTTGTCAGCCCACAAGGTGAAATTTCCGGCCAGACCCTGCAGGCCAGCCTCCGCACCAGCACCGTGGAAATCAACCAGAACGTCACAGGAACCTATGCTCCCGCACGCCATTAAATACCTGACCGTCCTTGGTCTGTGCATTGCATCAGCCGCCTTCGGCCTGCCAACCGATCGCGACCAGCCATTGCAGGTCGCCGCCGACAATGCCCATTTTGACGAAAAAACCGGGATTGCCACGTACCGGGGGTCTGTCGTGATCCGTCAGGGCACGCTCGAGCTTCGCTCCGATGAGCTGGTCATCAATGTCGACAAGCAAGGCAATGTCACCAAAACATCAGCGCGCGGCAAGCCGGCCCGCTACCAGCAACAGGTTGACCCGAAAAAAGGACTGGTCTCGGCCGAGGCCACACGCATTGATTACGACCTGAAAAACGAAGTCATCACGCTTAACGGTCAGGCCCGGTTGCGTCAGGACGGTGCCAGCTTCCAGGGCGCCACCATCACCTACGCCATCGCCCGCCAGCAAGTCGACGCCAAGGGCGATGCCAGCAACCGCGTACAACTGGTTCTGCCACCGCAACCGCGTGCGCCGCGCAAGGACGCCCGACCATGACAACATTACTGGTCAACGGCCTGGCCAAGGCCTACAAGGGCCGTCAGGTTGTCAAAAGCGTCTCTCTTTCAGTGGAGAGCGCGCAGATTGTCGGCCTGCTTGGCCCTAACGGAGCCGGCAAGACCACGAGCTTTTACATGATTGTCGGACTGGTACCGATGGATGCCGGCAACATCCGGATTGATGCCGAAGACATCTCGCACCTGCCCATGCATGGCCGTGCCCGCAAGGGCATCGGCTACCTGCCGCAGGAAGCGTCGATCTTCCGCAAGCTGTCGGTGGAACAGAACATCATGGCCATTCTGGAAACCCGCACCGACCTCGACAAGGCCGCACGCCAGGCCAAGCTGGAATCACTGCTGAACGAGTTTCACATCACCCATATCCGCAAGAACCTGGGCATGAGCCTGTCTGGTGGCGAGCGTCGTCGTGCCGAGATTGCGCGGGCTCTGGCAACCGAGCCCCATTTCATCCTGCTGGATGAACCGTTTGCCGGGGTGGACCCGATTTCCGTGGCGGACATCAAGAGCATCATCACCCACCTCAAGGAACGCGGCATTGGCGTGCTGATCACCGACCACAACGTGCGTGAGACGCTGGATATATGTGAAAAGGCCTATATCGTCAGTGCCGGCGCCGTCATTGCAGAGGGATCTGCCGACGACATTCTGGCCAATGAAATGGTGCGCAAGGTCTACCTTGGTGATCAGTTCAGCCTGTAAATGCCGCCATCCGCACACTTTAGGCCCACTTCTTGCTAGGGCTGCACTCGCGACTGCGTTATAATTACCGCTCATTGCCGGATTCTCCCTGATCCGGCAGGGGAGTCGCTGTATCCATGAAGCCCACACTGCAATTACAGATCGGCCAGCACTTGGCCATGACGCCACAACTGCAACAGGCCATCCGCCTGCTGCAGTTGTCGACGCTGGAGTTGCAGCAGGAAATCCAGGAAGCCCTCGACGCCAATCCCATGCTGGAAAGCGCTGATGACGACGGCGAACCGGCGGAACCGATTGATGACACCCCGATTGATTACGCGGCCGCAGAAGCCCTGCTGGCGCGGGAGTCCGCCGACCCGGCCGATGGCAATGACGAGCCTTCAGCACTTGATATCAACCTCAACGAATCCATGCCGGACGACCTGCCGGTAGACTCCCTGTGGGAAGACGTCTTCAGCAGCGGTGGCAACACCCCGGCCGGCAGCAGCGACGATGACGAGAACCCGTTCGAGTCGCGCAATGCCGCGCCGGAGACACTGGCAGACCATCTGGCCTGGCAGCTCAACCTGACCCCGTTTTCAGACCTGGACCGCGCCATCGGGCATGTGATCCTGGACGCGATTGATGAGCGCGGCTATCTGACGGTTCCTCTCGACGACATCCTTTCCGCCGTGACCGATCCCGACGACCCCGATGCCGTGGAAATGGACGAAGTGGAAGCGGTCCTGCACCGCATCCAGCAGTTCGATCCACCCGGCGTGGCCGCCCGTGACCTGCGTGAATGCCTGCTGATCCAGCTGCGCCAGTTGCCGGAAAGCCTCGTCAGCCGCGAGGATGCGATCAGGGTTGTGCGCGACCATCTGGAGCTGCTCGCCAGCCGCGATTTCACCAGCCTGATGCGCAAGCTCAAGCTCTCCGAAGACGGGCTCAAGGCCGCCATCAGCCTGATCCAGTCACTCAACCCGAATCCGGGCGGGCGCATCAGCCACACCAGTGAAACCGAGTATGTGACACCCGACATCATTGTCCGGCGACTGCATCAGCGCTGGACCGTCGAGCTGAATCCGGAAACCGCACCGAAACTGCGAGTGAATGCCAACTACGCCTCCCTGGTACGCCGCGCCGACTCCAGCGCCGACAACACCTACCTGCGCGACAACCTGCAGGAAGCCCGCTGGTTCATCAAGAGCCTGCTGAGCCGCAACGAAACCCTGCTCAAGGTTGCCACCTGCATTGTCGAGCACCAGCGCGGCTTTCTCGAGCATGGTCCTGAAGCCATGAAGCCGCTGGTACTGCGCGACGTTGCCGACGAAGTAGGGATGCATGAATCAACCATCTCACGCGTGACAACCCAGAAGTTCATGCACACCCCGCGCGGTGTATTCGAACTGAAATTCTTTTTTTCCAGCCACGTTGGCACCACTGGCGGCGGCGAAGCCTCCAGCACGGCCATCCGCGCCATGATCAAGAAGCTGGTCAGCCAGGAGAGCCCCAAAAAGCCCCTCTCGGACAACAAGATTGCCGACCTCCTGCTGGAGCAGGGCATCGAGGTGGCGCGACGCACCATCGCCAAATACCGCGAGTCGCTGAACATCCCCCCGTCAAACGAGCGCAAGCAGCTACTCTGACTCTGACGCCACGATACCTGCCGTCCCGCCTCCGTATTGACCTGCAACAACTCTCCGGCAGATAAACCGTCCGTCCATCACGGGATCTGCCCGTCAGCCCCGTGCGAGCGGCAGCGATTACACGCAGAATCCTGCGGATTTCAGCGGTATTCCGGCAAAACCGCACTAACAACACGCATTACCATCCGATTACAAAGTTGCCATCCGCAGACTTGCAAGGTTCACCTCAGGCTGTGCTATGGTGAAGTCATGAGATGGATGAAATGCCTGCAAACGGGGGAATCCAGACCCGTTAATCCTGCACCCCAGCAACCGTATTCACGGCCCCTCAACGGGGCCTGTTCCAGGGGAACTATGCAGCAGCCCGGAAGGCAGCCCGGAGCGCATCTGCGCCACCGGTCCGACTGCCCGCCCCAGGGCCTGATGCAAAAGCCCCGCCCGGCACCACACCGGTGCCGCCTGTCTACCCAAGAGAGGAAAGGTCTATGCAAATGGTAATCAGCGGTCATCACGTCGAACTCACCGCAGCCCTCAAGGACTACGTGCAATCGAAGCTGGAAAAGGTCGAGCGCCACTTTGACCACATCACCAGCATGAAAGTCATCCTGAGCATCGACAAACTGGTCCAGAAGGCGGAAGCCACCATTCATATTGCCGGTGCCGACCTGTTCGCCAATGCCGAATCCGAAGACATGTATGCCGCGATTGATCTGCTCACTGACAAGCTCGACCGACAGATACTGAAGCACAAGGAGAAAACCCAGCGCCGCCACTGAGTGACGGGCACCGGCCACAGGCCACCGGAACCCGGGTCATTGCCCGGGTTTTTTATGCCTTTTTACCAATGTGTGACGGTGTTGAGGTTGCAAGTCGTCATGACAGTGGCGACCATAACAGCCGAACAGGGAAATCCATCATGCAGCTTGTCATCGTCAGTGGCCGCTCCGGCTCCGGCAAAACCACCGCGCTTCATGTCCTTGAGGACATGGGCTATTACTGCGTGGACAACCTGCCACTGACCCTGCTGCCCGGACTGGCGGACACCCTGAAGAATCGTGCGGGGGGCGCAGTAACGCATCTGGCGATCGGCGTGGATGCCCGCAATGTCCCCGGAGATCTTGAGTCTTTCCGGAACGTTCTTGACGAGATGACACAGCGAGATGTCACCTCT
>JACCDZ010313082.1_pt1 | contig 14939 bp, 15 predicted proteins | sample 7449551 | NCBI WGS metagenome assembly JACCDZ01 (sample SAMN15323452, study PRJNA562643) | freshwater metagenome | isolation source: river surface water | place: USA:Blue River Watershed | collected 2017-08-18 | reverse complement strand
GCATCCATTGATAAGATACGAGACCCGAGTCCAATTATCTTAACTATTTTATTTTCATGGTTGATTTCTACTAGTGCCCATCCAATCGAATTCGTCCCCAAATCCAATCCCAAAATCATTTTGCCATTCGTGTTGTTCATCGTAATCTAAATTAAGTTGATTAAAACTAATTAAAATATTCAAACGGAGTGTTTTCCGTTTAAAAAATAGTCGTCTATTGTTGTATTTGTGAATCCGTTTGTTGGTTGCTTTCTTTTTGTGGTCTTGGTGGCACGACCTTGTCGGATGTTGTTCGCTTTTTTGTGTGGTTTTTGCTCAAAAATAACTTCAAAATAGGGGAGTCCATGGTCGCCAACAAGGGATTTGATTCCGGTAATCTCCAACTGATCGTCGAGTACTTGGTTGATGTCGAGTACAAAATAGCGTTCTTTAGACGCAAATTCAGGGTTGCTATGGTAGTAGAAATTGATTTTCTCCATCAATGCATCTTCTTCTTGTTGGGAGATTAATGATTCAGTAGTTTGCGTTTCATTTCCAAGCATCCAATCGTGTTCGAATGCTTCTAGTGAGTCCACGGAGTAATATACAACCGAAGCTTCGTCATTTCCGGCGGCATTGTTCCAGTGTTTTTGGAGATACGTTTCTGACTGAAAACGGGGTAGGGCTTCCTGTTCAACGATCGGATTGGTTTTTACGCGCGTCAAGGTGTCGTCTTCCGATTTTAACGAATAATATGTTGGCGTTTTGAGGAGCACATAGGGCTCAATTTTTTTCCAATCTTGATTTGATCGAATTTCTTTGAGGGCGTAAATTGCCACACGAATTTGTTCCCAATGTTCGGCTTTTGGCTCAATATGCGTAATTTCTGCGTGAAACTCGAGTAATTCGGTATCCATCAAAATACTCAAGGTTTTGTTACTTTCTCTCGGTACGAATCCGATTTTCTTTTTGTTAAAATACAAGGCGATTGCCCGTTTGTCAAACTGATTTTCGGGTTCCCGAACGAGTTCAATCAACCCGCTATCGTTGATCTCGTCGATGCAATTTGGTCCTTCGTAATACTGAAATCCGCGCACGAAGAAATGCTTCAAATATACTTTTTCATACTGTTTAATTTCCAGTTGGGAAATGTGGGCAACGCCAAACAATCCAACGGCATTTTTTAGAAACTCAATTCGCTTCATCGTACTTAAAATTTAAAACAAACGTAGTTTGACAGGTCGTAATCTATGTACGATCATGTATTTTTTGATGAAAAATATTTTTTCAAACAATTTTCGCTGGTTGTATCAAATTTATTGATATGTTTGTGTCAGAACTTTAGAAGCAAATCACAATAAGGATTATTCCGTTGTGAAAACATTTACTACGGGGCATTCGCAAGTTTGCCTCGTTTTTAGTTTTAAATACGTCATCAGCGCACGACGAAAAGCTACAATTTACGACGTCAAACGATCACAAGTTCCTGGGTTTGTATTCGTTTAAGTTGTTTTTTTGGATTCAATCAAGGCGCATCGATGCAATACTACAGCGGAATTTTATCCCAATCGGGTAGGTTTGTGGGACGGTTTTCTAATCCTGCGTTGAAATTTGTTTACATTTGAAACAAATTATCAATTATGGTTCGTTTTTTCATTTTCACATTGCTGGTTTTCATTCAATGGCAGGTAGCGGCGCAAGTCAAAAAATCGCATTTTGGCACGTACACGGGTAAAATCGGTTCGTATGAGATCAACACGGGTATGGAGCGAATTGAAGTGGGTGCATCCGACATCACGATCGAATTGGGCGCAACGAATTTGTCGCTCAAAATCGGCAATACGGTTGTGACCGGTACTTGGAAGTTGATTTTAGAAACAAAAGCGTACTACTTGATTGAAGCCAGCATGGAAAAGCAAGCGGCACCTGAAAAAATCTTGATTTACAAAAAGCGAAAAAAGTTGTTCCGCGAAGGTATTCGTCCGCAGCCGGATGTGATGTTGACCAAACAGAAACGTTGATTTCGGGGTTGTTAGAACAAAATTCCCGCGATCGTTGCGGAAAGATAGGAAGCCAACGTTCCGCACAAAAGTGCTCGCATTCCGAGTTTCGCTAAGTCTGCTCGTCGTTCGGGAGCGAGCGCACCGATACCTCCGATTTGCATTCCAACACTGCTGAAGTTTGCAAAACCACAAATTGCAATACTGGCAATCAATCGTGCTTTTTCGGAAACAATTGGAATTTCGGTAGTTGCGCTTGTTAAGTTTTTAAACGCTACAAACTCGTTGATGGTCAATTTTTGGCCCAACAAAGTAGCAACGTTGTTTACATCTTCTACCGGAACGCCCATGCTCCACGCCATTGGATAAAACAATTTAGAGAAGATGACATCGAGTGTCAAACCTGGATAGATCATCCCAAACAGGAAGTTGATCATCGCAATCAACGCCAGAAAACCGATCAACATCGCAATGACGTTCATGGAAATTTTAAAACCGTCGGTAGCACCGTGACTGATCGCATCGATGAGATTAACGTGTTCTTTTTTTACTTCCAATTTCACGGTTCCCATCGTTTGCGATTCTTCCGTTTCGGGATACACGATTTTAGAAATAATCAATGCACCCGGAGCCGCCATCAAACTTGCTGCAATCAAATATTCAGCTGGAGCACCCATGGTTGTATATACCACAAGGATTCCACCTGCAATACACGCCAAACTGCCGCTCATCGAGGCCAATAATTCGCTATTGGTCATTCCTTTCAGGTAGGGACGAATCATTACTTGCGCTTCTACTTGTCCTACAAATGCGCTTGCTACATTGCTCAACGCTTCTGCACCGCTCACCCGCATCACAAAGTTCATGGCACGTGCGATGATGGCCACAATGCGTTGCATTACACCGATGTGGTAGAGAATAGCAACTAAAATGCACACCAAGATAATTGTTGCAGTGATGTTGAAGGCAAAAACGAATCCACTACGCGCGAAATCATTTTGCACTTTCGGAACGCCTTGAACAAAGAAGATTTTGTTGTTTCCAGAAACTTTTTTTGTTTTTGGATCGCGGTTGACCAAGTCGTATTGGTACACCATTTTCGGTGTGTTGGGTTGAAATGTCAATACGGGCAGATGCGCGTCTTTGGCTTCACCATAAATCACGGAGTGAGTAATCAATTTCCTTCCGGCATCGCCCAAGACCGTGTCTGATTGAATGATTCGCGGATTGTACACTTCATTTTCGGTACTCAAGCCTGCATAAACGAACGATGCACCTTCACGCGCAAATTCTTCGATGTGCTGCATCCCTTTCCCGAGGGATTGGAAAAAACTTTTCACTGGCGGAACTCGGAGCACGAGAATAGCGATCAAAATTTGAAGCGCCAGACCACTTAGGACCAGTCGTTTGTTGATTTTTTTCTTGTTGTTGGAAAACAAAAATGCAATCCCGAGAATTACAACAATACCAATCAATCCAGTGAACCGTTCCATAGTGATTTTATTTTTGGAGTTTTAATGTTTTTGTGGGGGCGAGCATCAATCGATTCTGCGACTAATTTCGTCTCGCAATCGCGACGCTTTTTCGTAATCTTCTTCTTCCAGCGCTTCGTTGAGTTGAATTTGAAGTTCTTCAATTGTATACGCAGCGAGGTTTCCTTTTACAGCGGGAGTTGTTTCTTCTTCATCGGTAAGTTCGGATCCAAAATCGGTACTTTCATCGAGTAAAATACCCGCACTTGCTAAAATATTTTCGAATGTGTAGATTGGACACTTGAATCGAACGCCCAAAGCGATTGCATCGGAAGTACGCGCATCGATTTCGCTCAATTGTCCGTCTTTTTCACACACCAATTTTGCGTAAAAAATTCCTTCATTGAGGTTGTAGATCACTACTTCATTGACTTTTATTCCGAAGGAAATTGCGAAACTTTTGAAAAGATCGTGGGTGAGTGGACGTGTTGGCGTCATGCTTTCCAATTCAACAGCGATGGCTTGCGCTTCGAACCCGCCGATAATGATTGGCAGACTTCTTTTTCCTCCTACTTCACCCAACACAAGCGCGTAAGCACCTGATTGCGTTTGACTATAAGATAAACCAACTATTTCTAGTTTTACTTTCTCCATGTTCGATGCAGATCGTTTGTATTTTAAAACAATTAGGGAAGCAACTTGCCTCCCTAACTTCAATATCGATGTAAAAATACTATTTTCAGCGTAACTTACGAATGTGCAGCCTTGAATTTTTTCACAGCCTCTGTCAATTTTGGTATTACTTCAAACGCATCACCAACGATTCCGTAATCAGCAGCTTTGAAAAATGGCGCTTCTGTGTCGGTATTTACCACAACAATCACTTTCGAACCGTTTACACCAGCAAGGTGTTGAATCGCACCAGAAATTCCGACAGCGATGTATAAATTCGGACGAATGGCAACACCAGTTTGCCCTACGTGTTCGTGGTGAGGTCTCCAACCAATATCCGCTACTGGACGTGAGCATGCAGTTGCAGCTCCCAATGCATTTGCAAGATCTTCGATCATTCCCCAGTTTTCAGGTCCTTTCATTCCGCGACCGGCAGAAACTACCAATTCAGCCTCTGGCAATGGAATGTTTCCTTCTGGGATTTTTGTTTCAACAATTTTGATGGCTGGAGCACCTACGTTTCCGTCAAATGCTTCAACAGCGCATGCAGCACCTGTTACTTCCGGTTGAATGGAATTAGGCAACAATGAAATGATTTTCACTGCCGTTTTAACGCTCACTGATCCAAATGCTTTTCCAGAAAAAACATTCACTTTCACTGAAAATCCATTGGATGTATCCGGCAATGCGATCGCACCCGAAATCAATCCAGCTTTCAAGCGCACCGACAATCGAGGAGCAACTGCTTTCGCTACTAAATCGTGGGAGAATACAATCACTTCAGCACCAGTTGACTGAGCTGCCGCAGCAACCAAACGCGTAATTTGTTGTGCGTCTCCGTTTTCCAAGGCTTTGTCAACCATTACTTTGCTTGCACCGTATTCACCTAATTTTGATAAATCAGCGGATCCCGATGAAACAACGATTACTTCACCACCTAATTTTTTTGCGTACGTAACCGCTTCAAACGAAGCCTTCGACATCGCGTGATTTCCGTTAATATAAACTAATGTTTTCATAATTTTCTTTATTTGTTGACATTGAGAGACTTTAAGATGTTAAGACTTTATGATTTTATGATTTTTGAAGGAAAAATCTCTTCTCTAATCCTCTGTCTTTTGTCTAATATCTAATGTCTTCTATCTAATGTCTTCTTTCCAACTTAAATTACTTTCGCTTCTGTGTGTAACAAATTCACCAATTCATCCATGTTGTTTGGATCAATCAATTTGACTGCTTTTTTCGCTTCTGGCAATGTGTAACTTTCGTATGCAGTAAACGCATCAACAGCAATCGGTGCTACAACTTGCAACGGCTTGGTACGTGCCGCCATAATACCGCGCATGTTTGGAATTCGTTGTTCTGCCATTCCTTTTGCACAACTTACTACCAACGGAAGATTTGCTTCCACCACTTGTAAACCGCCCACAATTTCTTGCTCTAGTCGAAGTGTTGAACCATTGACATCCAATTTCGTTGCCAATGAAATAAACGGAACGTCTAATTCCTCAGCAATCATTCCTGCAACTTGTGAACCGTTGTAGTTGATCGTTTCTTTTCCGGTCAACACTAAATCGAAATTATTCGCTTTTGCGTAAGCAGCAATTTGTGCAGCTGTAAAATACGCATCGGTTGGATCCGCATCGATACGCACCGCGTCGTCCGCACCAATCGCTAACGCTTTACGGATCACTGCTTCATCGGCAGCTGCACCAACTGTAATGATGGTTACATTTCCACCACTCGTTTCTTTGATTTCAAGTGCACGAACTAACGCATACCACTCGTCGTAAGGGTTTACAATATATTGTACACCATTTTCATCAAACTTCGTGTTCCCTTCCGTAAAAGCAATTTTCGAAGTTGTGTCTGGAGACTTACTGATACATACTAATATCTTCATTTTCTGAGAATTTTAATCTTAAATCAAGGCAAATTTACTAAACAAAACTGTTTTTCAGTTTCAAACGGCTGTTTTTTTTTCAATCTTTTACTATGCATGCTTAACAAGTAACACCTGCTTGCGGGAAAAGGTTCGTTCATTGAAAATAATTTTGGTTCTTTCTCCCAACATTTCGAATTGCATTACTTTAAATTTCTTAATTTTGCGACCTTGTGATTGCGTGATACAAACACCGTCTAACAGCGCTCGCCAAAACGAGAAAGCTGCAGTGTTCTGGAATCCTTCAATACATAAAACAACAACAAACGCGTGAAGCTCGGTGGTAATTGAATTAGCTGCATAAACGAGTTGCTCATTCGTGGGTTGAACAAAAACAAAACAGATACAATAAATTAGCTACACATGAAAACGGTACAATTTAGAGAAGCACTTCGCGAAGCCATGTCTGAGGAAATGCGCAGAGACAAAGGAGTTTTCCTTTTGGGTGAGGAAGTTGCAGAATACAATGGTGCTTATAAGGTATCTCAAGGAATGTTGGATGAATTTGGTCCGAAACGGGTGATCGATACGCCAATCGCTGAACTTGGATTTGCAGGTATTGCTGTTGGAGCTTCGATGAATGGTTTACGTCCAATCGTGGAATTCATGACGTGGAACTTTGCGATTTTGGCAGCAGATCAAATCATTAATAGCGCTGCAAAAATGCTCCAAATGTCGGGCGGACAATATTCATGTCCAATCGTTTTTCGAGGAGGAAATGGAACTGCAGGACAGTTGGCCGCAACACATTCGCAAAGTTTTGAAGCCTTTTATGCACACGTTCCCGGATTGAAGGTAATCACACCATCTAATCCATACGATGCAAAAGGATTGTTGAAAGCAGCAATTCGCGATAATGATCCGGTTGTTTTCTTGGAATCAGAAAAAATGTACGGTGATAAAGGCGAAATTCCAGAAGGAGAATACATCATTCCAATTGGAGTGGCGGATGTCAAACGACAAGGAACTGATGTAACCATCGTTTCCTTTGGTAAAATCATCAAAGTAGCCTTTGAAACGGCTGAACTTCTTGAGAAAGAAGGGATTTCGTGTGAAATCATTGATTTGAGAACCGTACGTCCGATTGATTATGCGTGCGTTGTGGAATCGGTAAAGAAAACAAATAGATGCGTGGTATTGGAAGAGTCATGGCCGTTGGCTTCAATTTCTTCTGAAATCGCATACCACCTGCAACGATACGCATTTGATTACTTAGATGCACCCGTGATGCGTGTTACGCAGACCGATACGCCGTTTGCGTTTTCGCCGACATTGATCGATGAAGCGTTGCCGAATGTAGCTCGTTTGACGGATGCGATCAAAGCAACTTTGTATCGAAATTAATTTTAATTCATCATACCTTAAATCCCGGAATCGAAAGACTTCGGGATTTTTTGTTTCCGCTCGATTTGTTTTCTATAGGTCTCTTTTTTAAAAACCAAAAAATCCGTATTTTTACGAAACACGTTTTTGAAATCAACTTATGGAAGCATATAAATTACAACTCATCGAAACACTCATTGTAGCAGTACTTTGGCTCCTTACGCGTTATTTATTCAAGCGCGCCATCAAGCGAATTGCAATCAAATTCAACGTCGCTATCGAACGACGACGAATTGTTGTGCGCTTGACCAATTTCATTACGTTTATCCTCGGAGTGATCTCACTTACATTGATTTGGGGTGTTGATCAAAAACAATTGTTGGTTTTCATCACCTCCACCGTGACCGTGCTCGGGATCGCATTTTTTGCGCAATGGTCGATCTTGTCGAACATCACTGCTGGACTTGTGATTTTTTTCAATCATCCGTTGCGCTTGGGAGATCAAATTCGCATCACCGAAAAAGATTATTTAGTGGAAGGAAAACTCGTGAGCATTTCGTTTTTCTTTTTACACATCGTTACTAAAAACGGGGAGGAGGTAACCATTCCAAATTCGATGGCGCTTCAAAAAACGATTGCGGTAATTACGCAAGAGCCAACCACGCCAGCATGAAATCCCATGCTGTCGACACGTATTATTTTGTAAATAAACCGACTAAAGTGACCAATTAACAATTCATACTTAAAAAGTTCATTCAATTCCGTTCAAACTACCTGCTTTCCGAATGTATCTTTGCAATGTATGTTGACTATTGAATCTGTCCAAGCGCTCATTTCTCTCATCGATGATCCAGATGATCACATTTATGCGCATGTTCATGATCAACTGAAATCCTATGGACCAGAAGCAATTCCCTATTTGGAGAATTTTTGGGAAACGACTGATTTTGGACTCCTCTTTCAACATCGCATCGAGACGTTGATCCATGAGATTCAATTTGAAAATACCGTTACGGTGCTTCACAATTGGATTCATTCGAGCGAAAAAAACTTACTCGACGGAGCGATTATCGTTGCGAAGTACCAATATCCAGGTCTTAACGTTTACGACATCAAAAAAGACATCGACCAAATTCGGAAAGACGTTTGGCTCGAAATCAACCCAACACAAACTGCTTTTGAAAAGGTGACAACCTTCAACAAAGTATTTTTTGACCATCACCGTTTCCACGGAGATTCAAAATCGTTTCATTCGCCTTTAAATTCGTACATCAACACGGTGTTGGAAACGCGAAAAGGAAATCCACTGAGTTTGAGTTTGATTTACAGCATTATTGCGCAGGAATTGAAATTGCCAATTTATGGTGTCAACTTACCGAATCATTTTGTATTGGCGTATATGGACGAATACATGATCAATGCAATGACAGGCAACCAGAATCCGTACGGTGTGTTGTTTTACATCAATCCCTTTTCAAAAGGAAGTATTTTTTACGAAAACGACATCCATCAGTTTTTGAAGCAGTTGAAAATAAAATCCGAACGTGCTTTTTTTGAGCCCTGTCCAAATACCTTGATTATTAAACGGATGATTACCAACCTCATTACGTCATTCCAACAAGTCGGCAATCTCGAAAAAGTAAAAGAACTCACGATTTTGCGTGATTTATTTAGTTAAAATCGGTTGTACTCCTTACTTTTGAAATTCAAATTTCAAACGAAAAATTCATGAAGGTCAGTTTAATAGTTGCAACAGATTTAAATCGGGGAATCGGTAAAAACAACGACTTGATGTGGCATTTGCCGGCCGACATGCAATTTTTTAGAAAAACGACCACCAATCACATCGTTGTGATGGGACGGAAGAACTACGAATCCATTCCCGAGAAATTCAGACCGCTTCCCAATCGTTTAAATGTTGTTTTGTCGAGAAATACGGAGTTCTCCGCCGAAAATTGTTTGGTGTTTCACAACCTTCAAGCTTGTTTGGATTATTTCAAAAATGAAGCAGAGCGCACTGTATTCATCATCGGTGGCGGGCAGATTTACAAAGAAGCATTGGATGCCAATGTGGTGGATGAAATGTTTATAACTACTGTAAATCACACATTTGATGCGGATACTTTCTTTCCAGAATTCGATGAAAATAACTGGAATACAGAAGTAATAGAACGTTTTACGGCGGATGAGAAAAATCAATTCGATTTTGTAATAAATCGCCTCTACAGGTAACGATGTCGGTGTTGATTGCGCAGTTTATTGACCACGTTGCTGCAACGGCAAACGTACAACAATTTAAAAAAGGAGTTGAACTTACGTCCATCGGAAAAATTGAACAATCTATTTATTTCATTCGGTCTGGAGCAGTGCGGGCCTATTTCACCGAAGATGGAACAGAGCACACGGTTAGATTAGGATACACGGGCAACATCATCACGTCGTTGGATTCGTTCTTATCGGGAAAATCGTCGGAAATTGCGATAGAGACAATCCGCGCTTCTGAAATCCAAGTGTTTTCAAAGGGTGAATTTTTGGAGTTTGTGCATACATCCACCGCTATGCAACTCGCCTACACGCAATTGCTTGAGTCATTGATTCAGCAACAATTGGCGCGCGAAATTGATATTCTAATCAGCTCTCCGATCGAACGGTTGAAGCGAGTTCTTCAACGTAGTCCCATGCTTTTTCAAGAAATTCCCTTGAAATACATTGCTGCATATTTGAGAATGACGCCAGAAACACTGAGTAGAATTAGAAAATCTTGATTTGAATCAAGTGTATACAACTTTGTTTTCAAGAATTTTGTTGCGTAAATAATAGCTCCGATGAAAACAGAAGAATTGTATAAAGAATTAGAGACCCTTGTTGCTAGTGCAATTGCACAGGTCGAATTTTTAAAATTGCAGGAGATAGACGTACTCAACAAGAAACCGAGTGTTGAAAGTTGGAGTGCGCTTGCGTGTTTGGATCACTTAAATCAGTATGCAGCATTTTATCTTCCGGAGATGGAACGAGCAATTCAGAACGCCCGATTTACCTCTCAACAACAATTCAAATCAGGGATTTTGGGGAACTACTTCGCCAATAGCATGCGGGTAAATTCGGATAGTATCAAAAAAATGAAATCACCGAAAGACAAGACTCCGTTGCAATCTACGTTTGATTTCCAGCCGTTGCAACAGTTTGAAAACGATTTGCACCGATTGCACCGACTCATTCGAATGTCACAGTCGGTAGACTTGAGGAGAACAAAATGTAGCATTTCGTTGACCCAGTTGATCAAACTCAGCTTGGGAGACACCTTGCGTTTTTATACCCTGCATATCGAAAGGCATTTGTGGCAAGCCAATCGCGCAATGCGCTAGGATGTACTAATCGATACCAGCGACTACTCTGCGAGTTGGGGAAAGTATACTCCTTCGATACTCACAAAGCCGACTAGTTCGCCGTTCGAGTCCAACACCAAACGCGCTCCATTGGGGAGTAAAGCTCCAGCATTTAAGTCATATTCCAAGGTATATGGAGCTTCGTACACACGACTTTGTCGGAGATGTAGGTCGTATTCCATCGTTACGAATTCGGTGTTTACGTACCTGAATTTGTGGTTCTCAACGTCTGAAATCAGCTGGTATTGGTCGCTATTAAACCGCGCAACTTCCTTTCCAGTCGAATCGAGAAGTACGCGCCAAACGACTGTTGAATCGTCCTTCACAACGTGTTCCTCGTCTGCCCAGAGATAGCCATTTCGATACATTCCAACAAAGCTGTAGGTTTCAAGATTCAGCAATAAGTTACCCGTAGTTGTATAAAATTTATTCCAGCATCGGAGTATACGTAACGTTGAATCATATCCGATACCCTTACGGCCAAATACAGTGAATACGTCGCACAATGCATTTCCCTGCAAGTTGATCACCGTTTTCATGTCCCCGAGTCCGTAGCCGTATACAATCCGAAACAATCCGTCGCCCAAGTTTTTATCCAAGAAAAAACGATCTATTGGACTGTCTGCTTGAGAGCGATCCGTCAAGACAACTTGATTTTGGGTGTTGATGATGTATGAAAGTGTTGCGCTTAGTAAGCCCTCGTTACCGGTATAGCAATCTGTTTTACAGTGTTTTCTGACAATCGCATGTCCGTTTAGAAAGTCGTCTACATCGTCGTACTGTGGCATGATTTTCCAGTTTCCAGCCGTATCTAAAAATCCCCAAAGTTGTGTCGACTTATCTTTCGCAGCAGCCAATCCTTCGTGAATAGGTTTCACTGCTTCAAGTGTTGGATTCGTTATTTCTCTTACTTCATTGCCATGGTTGTCGAGAAACACCCACGAATCAGTTGTTTGCTTGTAGACAGGAAAGAATGGTGTTTGTGCAACTGCACCATGAGTCAACAAAAGGACTATAAGGATGACGTGTATTTTCATTGCTATATTTTACGGAGTGATTAAAAGAGAATTGCGCTCGTTGGTGGTACAGAAACCACGCGTTATTTCTAGCGTAAAAGTAAGCGTTAAGATTTGTATGTCCATACCTCATTTGCTTGATTTTAGTCTTTGAAAAAGTGAAATTTTCGAAAGGTTTTGGTTACCGTTGATTTCCCTTTTTTTCGAGCGAAGCAAACGAATGTTGCCCGAAAACCATATATTTTTCTAAATTTGTGTGCCTAACATTTTCCTTTTTTGACCAATCGTGAAAACGCAACAATGAAAGTTTGTATAGCTGAAAAGCCAAGTGTGGCAAGAGATATTGCAAAAGTAATCGGCGCCAATCAGGCGAAAGACGGTTACATGGAAGGAAACGGCTATCAAGTTACGTGGACCTTTGGTCACTTGTGTACCCTCAAGGAACCGCACGACTACACCGAAAAGTGGAAGTATTGGCGACTCGAAGATCTCCCCATGATTCCGTCGAGCTTCGGCGTAAAAGTGATGGAAGACAGCGGAGTTCAAAAGCAATTTCACGTCATTTCAAGATTGGTGCAAGCAGCAGATGAGGTGATCAACTGCGGGGATGCGGGACAAGAGGGAGAATTAATTCAACGTTGGGTATTGCTCAAAGCAAAATGCACAGCACCCATCAAACGGCTGTGGATTTCTTCGCTAACGGAAGAAGCAATCCGAGAAGGATTTCAAAAACTAAAAGACGGAAATCAATACAATAACTTATACGCCGCAGGAAGTGCTCGTGCGATTGGTGATTGGTTGCTAGGCATGAACGCCACGCGCTTATTTACCAAGAAGTTTGGTCAAGGAAAAGCAACCTTGTCGATCGGAAGGGTGCAAACACCGACGCTCGCAATGCTCGTGCAACGGCAAAAAGAAATAGATGCTTTTAATTCGGAAGACTATTGGGAGTTGAAAACCCTCTACAGAGAAACCGAATTTAACGCTGCGATCGAACGATTGACAAATGCAGAAAAAGCAGAAAAAGGACTTGCTTACCTCAAAGAACATCCGTTTGAGGTCACTTCGTTTGAGCAAAAAGAAGGCAAGGAGGGAAATCCGCGGTTGTTTGACCTGACGGGATTACAAGTTGAATCCAACCGCAAGTATGGGTATTCTGCCGAAGAAACACTCAAATTAATTCAGCGCTTGTACGAGAGTAAGCTCGTAACCTATCCGCGTGTCGATACGACCTATCTATCGGAAGATTTGCATCCAAAGATCCCAGGAATCATGGGTGGTATGAAATATTACAGTCAATTAACTGCGCCCGTTTTGGCAAAACCAATTCCAAAATCAAAAACCGTTTTCGACGATAAAAAAGTAACCGATCACCACGCCATTATTCCAACTGGAATTGTACCTTCTGGAATCACTGCGCAAGAACAACATATCTATGATTTGATTGCGAAACGATTCATCGCTGCTTTTTATCCCGAATGTAAGGTTTCAAATACCACCGTTCTCGGAAAAGTGGGGCGCGTCGAATTCAAAGCGACCGGAAAGCAAATCATCGAACCCGGTTGGAGAGAAGTGTACGCAGGAGACGTATCGCTCAAAAAGGATCCAGAAGAGGAAAAAGTGATGCCGCATTTTACCGAAGGAGAAAGCGGGCCGCACGAGCCAAAAGTACACCAAGGGAAGACTTCTCCGCCAAAACCATACACCGAGGCGACCTTGTTGCGAGCGATGGAAACCGCTGGAAAGCAAGTCGAAGATGAAGAGATGCGCGAACTATTGAAAGACAATGGAATTGGGCGCCCTTCAACACGTGCCAACATTATAGAAACACTTTTTCGTCGAAAATACATCGAAAAGAAAAAAAAGAACTTGATTGCAACCCAAACTGGAATCGATTTGATTGATACCATTCAAAACGAGTTGCTTAAAAGTCCTGAGTTGACCGGCGATTGGGAAAGAAAGTTGCGTTTGATCGAAAAAGGAGAGTACGCAGCCGACACATTCAAGAAAGAATTGATTCAAATGGTGGTTGATTTGACGAACGAAGTGATTTTTAATACACATCGGGTAATCAACATTGCTTCGGAATCGAAAGAGACCACGTTGCCTGAAAAGAAAGAACGCAAACCGCGCGAATCGAAACCAAAGGAAGAGATCAACATCGAAGCGATGCACTGTCCCAAATGCAAGAATCAATTGCTCAAGAGAGGGAATACTGCCTTTGGATGTTCCAATTTTTCGGTTTGTGGATTTAAAATTCCATTCGAAATACTGGGTAAAAAACTCACTGAGAAGCAGATTTTTGAACTTCTTTCCAAAGGAAAAACAAGCAAAATCAAGGGCTTTGTTGTGCCCGGAAGTACAACGCCTACAGATGGGAAATTGGTCATGACTGGCAATTTCAACTTGGAACTCGAGTCTTGATTAATTTGTTTCAAACCGCAATTTAGAGATCAAATCTTCGAAATAAGAAACACTCCAAATGCGTAGTACTGAATCGTCTTCAATGAATCGAATGACGTCTTCTTTGACGTTTTCCATCGAAACCGAATGTATTTTTTTTCGGAGCAATTCTAGAATTTGATCGGATGTAATTGTGTCTTCCATCCAATCGCCCGTTTCTTTTGCCCGTTGCAGAAAATGTTCGGTGTTCAACGGAATGCCCTGACGAATGTACCATTCCATGTCATACCAATCTCTTCCTTTCACTCTGGTTTTCCATTTTCGGAACAAAAGCGCGTGCATTTTTCCCGCAAATAAACTGGAACGCGTAAAGCATTTCACATAAAATGAAAAAGGGCGAAGCATCAATTTTTCTTCTGTTTGGAAACGAAGTGGAGGAATACGATCAACTTCAATTTTTATTTTGATCGATTTGTTTGATTTTACACCCACTTGTTTGACAACGTCTTCGAGTACCAATTCTTTCCAAATGGTTTCCGATTTTAAAAAAGCAGACTCAACCGCCGATTTTATTTTTTTGTCTTTTTCTCGTATACTTACCTTCATTCCTTGCGCTTCAAATTCGTTGACGATTGCCGCAAAATAAGGTTCAAGTGAGAAAGTAGGATTAACTTCTAACAACGAAAAATCCAAATCTTCTGAAAAGCGATCCAACCCGTAGAAAATACGCAACGCCGTACCACCAT
>JACCDZ011703210.1_pt1 | contig 14944 bp, 12 predicted proteins | sample 7449551 | NCBI WGS metagenome assembly JACCDZ01 (sample SAMN15323452, study PRJNA562643) | freshwater metagenome | isolation source: river surface water | place: USA:Blue River Watershed | collected 2017-08-18 | reverse complement strand
TCGACGCCAACGAGCTGTTCCACCTGCAGCTGTACCGCGCCAGCGGCTCGCCGCTGCTGCTGTCGCTGATCGAAACCGTCTGGCTGCACGTCGGCCCGATCTCCAACCAGCTGCACCAGGACCTGGCGGTGTGGAAGACCATGAACGACGCCCACCACGCACTGCTGGACGCGCTGCTGGCCGGCGACGCCAGTGCGGTGCGCCGCGCCATCGAGCAGGATCTGCGCACCGCCGGCAGCTACCTGCGCCTCAGCTGCCGCCCCGGCTGAGCACCCGTTCTGCCACGGTCGACGGCGCCTGTTGCGCCAGATCAAGCCGGCCGGTTACGGCTCCTTGTCGTTTGCGCCGGCGAGCACTATACCGGGGGTGAGCAGCCCCTACGGCCGCCCTAAGCATCTGATTATCCAAGGAGAATACGATGAGCCTGCTTCCTTCCCGCAGCACCCTGTTCGACGACCTGTTCCGCGACTTCGGCGGCCACGGCTTCTTCATCAAGCCCCTGCACGGCGATGCGCTGCCGTCGCAGATCAAGCTTGACGTCAAGGAAACCGACGCCGGCTTCACCGTGCTGGCCGAGATGCCCGGCGTCTCCAAGGACGACATCCACGTCGAGATCGAGGGCGCCCAGCTCACCATCAAGGCTGAAGTGAAACAGTTCGACAAACAGAGCAAGGACGAGCAGAACCTGCGCAGCGAACGCTACTACGGCATGGTGTCGCGCAGCCTGCAGCTGCCGTCCGACCTGGACCGCGACGGCGCCACCGCCAAGTACGAAAACGGCGTGCTGACACTGACGCTGCCGAAGAAACACAGCAGCGGCAACGGCAAACGCGTGATCGTGGAATAGCCGCCGCTAGATGCACAAAGCCCGGTCCTGGCGGCCGGGCTTTTCTTTTTGGTAATGGGTAAAACACGGCCAAGGTTGGCCGCAAGTGTCTGCCATGCAAGTCATGAGCCTACAAGACTGCACGCCTAGGTGCATCATAGTTGGTCGCAGCTAGGTCAATAAATTGGAAGCCTTTGTCACGAATTTTCACATAATAGATGAAATTCTGTCTTGGCAAATTTATGACTGAATTGTGGTAGTCGCCCTCGCTGGCAATGGAGTCCCATATGGTGAAATAACTTTGCATTAAAGCCATATAACCGGAATCTTGTATGAGCGACCTACTCGATGGAAAACACCAGCCAGAAGGTGATTTAACAAATATTAGATCTTCTTTTCTAGAGAACATGAGTTCTGGATATTGAATTTCAACTTCAAAATGATCATCGTGTGGGCTATCAATCCAATTTACAGTAACTCTACTCACGATGACATCGTCGACAACCAACCCTTTATCTCCAATTAGACCATCTAAAATTGGCTTAATGATATTGTCTATGTCGTAAACACCAGGATTTTTTTCTCGCTTCACATGCTGACAGTAGTAGTCGATGGCGACCCAACAAGTGTCGGTAATGATGTACTCAGATTGACTAGTTACTTCCTGCAGCTGCCTGTTGAAGGCAGCGCGCTTTACCCTATCGTTTTGAAGTGATACAGGTTTTGCATGAACAGCAAATTTTATGTATCCGCGCTCGAAGTGACTTCTATTAAAAGGTGCATTAGTCATTAGACACTAATTTCCATTTGGTTATTTATCATCGAGAATAGATTTCTACCAAGCACATGAACATGAATGTCTGCTATGTGCAATTTGCACGCACAGGTTGTTTGGAAGCTTTCCCAGCAAAGCCGTCACCCGAATAATTGCGCTACCGAATCCCAAGGTTAACTACTGCTAGCTGACAACAGCCATGCTAACACATAGACATGGCAAGCTTTCCCTCACCTCCAGACGACATCCCCGCCAAACCACAGCACATTCGGCTCGTTGCCACCGTGCGCACTGAAGCGGATCCGCACGAAGGCCAGCCCATCCAGCTCCAGCTTGCGGCGGTCGAGGTCAGCTTTCGTCCGGCGTAACTATGCGCATGGGGCGTGTCCCTATCTTCGCTCCGGTGACTTCATCCACTGCCACCGCTTTGATTTCTGTACCGGTTTCCGCGTCATAGAAACGCGTCAGCTTGCCGCCGCCCCGGTATTGGTGCCCCCACGCGCCAATCATGAACAGTATCGGCAGAAAATCGCGGCCGGCCGCGGTCAGCAGATACTCCTCGCGCGGCGGATGTTCCGAGTAGCGCCGCTTCTCCAGCAATCCTTCCTCGGTCAGCGTCGCCAGCCGGCGCGTCAGCATTGTCGGTGCAATGCCCAGGCTTTTGCGGAACTGGTCAAAGCGGGTAAGGCCGGCATGGGCGTCTCGCAGGATCAATATGCTCCAGGAATCCCCGGCCACAGCCAGGCTGCGCGCGATCGGGCACGGGTTATCGCAACTATTTTCGTTGTCCATACTATTTTGATAGTGACTTTCCGGTAAATTGCCAGTATTGTTCATATCAATTCGATACTAACACCTCGACGACAAGCAATCCACCGTCACGGAGATTTCATTGATGGACACCAACACCACAGGCATCACCACGGGAACCGAAGCATTCGCAGGCATTGGCGCAGCCACGGCGCCACGCGCGACGGGCAATGTGAAATGGAAAGATGTTCCCACCCGCACGATAGCCGTTGGCGGGGTGGCTTTCGCCTACCGGGAGCTCGGCCCGGATTCCGGCGTGCCGGTGATTTTCCTGCACCACCTGATGGCCGTGCTCGACGACTGGGATCCGCGGGTGATCGACGGCATTGCCGCACAGCGCCGGGTAATCGCCTTCGACAACCGCGGGGTCGGCGCTTCCGGAGGCACGGTTCCGGAAACCGTAGAGGAGATGGGGCGCGACGCTATCGCCTTTATCCGCGCCATGGGCTTCAAGCAAGTCGATCTGCTCGGCTTCTCGCTGGGTGGCGGAGTCGCGCAAATGGTGGCCTTGCAGGCTCCCGAGCTTGTGCGGCGGATGGTGCTTGCCGGAACCGGGCCGCGGGGCGGCGGCGGCATCGAAGCAGTGACCAAAGTTGCGGCACTGGCCTACCTCAAGGCGGCGCTGACCTGGAGCGATGCACGAAACTTCCTGTTCTTTCCGCGCACGCCGGAAGGCAAACGCGCGGCGAAGGATTACTTCGCCGCACTGAACGAGCGCACCCAGGGCCGCGACAAGCCCATCTCCCTGCAGGCCAGACGTGCCCACCTGAAGGCCATCAAGGTGGCAGGACTGGGGGCGCCGGACGACCTGTCCCTGATCACGCAACCGGTGTTCATCGCCAACGGCGATAACGATCTCATGGTCGACAGCCTGCATTCGGCCGATATGGCCCGCCGCCTGCCGAACGCCCGGCTCACGCTCTACCCGGACTCGGGGCACGGGGGCGTTTTCCAGCACTACCGGGCCTTTGTGCCCGCCGTGCTGGACTTCCTCGCGGACTGATCCGCTCAGACAAGAATGAAAAAAACCGGAATGGAAAATCAAAGCATGAAAGCGCTCACCTTCAAACGCTACGGCAAGTCGCCCGAGATCGGATTCACCGACGTTCCCCGCCCCACGCTCAAAGACGACGAACTACTGGTACAGGTTCACGCTGCCGGCCTGAACCCGATCGACAACATGATTCCAACCGGCATGTTCAAGCCGGTGCTGCATTTCCAGCTGCCGGCCATACTCGGCAGCGACCTGGCCGGCATCGTGACCGAGGTTGGCCGCAAGGTAACCCGCTTCAAGCCGGGCGATGCGATCTTTGCCAGCATCTTCGACCTTGGCACGGGGGCGATCGCCGAGTTCGCGGTGGTGCCGGAGCATGCTGCCGCGCTGAAACCGGCCAACCTGGACTTCGTACAAGCCGCATCGATCCCGATGGTCGGTCTTACTTCCTGGCAAGCACTGAAGGAACGCGCCAATCTTCAAGCCGACCAGAAGGTGTTCATCCCGGCCGGATCGGGCGGGATCGGCACGTTTGCCATCCAGCTGGCAAAGCACCTTGGCGCCAAAGTGGGCACCACCGCCAGCACGGGCAACATCGCACTGGTGCGCGGCCTGGGCGCCGACGAGGTGGTTGACTACAAGCAGCAGGCATTCGAGAACGTGCTGCATGGCTACGACGCAGTACTGGGCACCGTGCGGGGGGACACGATTGAAAAATCCCTCGCCATCCTCAAGCCGGGTAGCAGGATCGTGTCGCTTATTGGCCCGCTGGACGCCGCCTTCGCTCGCGCCAAGGGTTTGAACGTCGTTCTACGGTTCGTATTCGGGCTGATGAGCCGCAAGATCATGCGGCTTGCGAAGAAGCAGGACGTTAGCTACTCGTTTCTGTTCGTGCGCCCGGACGGCGGCCAACTCGTCCACATTGGCCAACTCCTCGAAACGGAACGCATCCGGCCGGTAATCGACAAGGTGTTCCCGTTCGAACAGGCCAGGGAGGCGCTGGCCTACCTCGCCCAGGGTCATGCCAGGGGCAAGGTGGTGGTCAAGATGCGGTGAACGGGTGGCCGATGGCGTCAATCGGGCCGAGGACAGGATTCTTGTGTAACGAATGCACACCAGACGGGCCAACCATCCTGCAAGCACGCCGGCCGGCACCAGCATCCCAGCACTCTCGACGATTGAAAGCCAAGCGCCGTGCCGCGTTCATAGTTTATTCCGCCACAGAAAAACGTTCCTTCAGGTTGAGTATTCTTGGACTAATAATATTTGAAATCCAAAATGATTTACTGCTCAAACCCGGGAAGGTATCGAGCAACCCCCTGCTCTACTTTAGTCCGGTCTTACCCTGGTTTTATACCAGGGATATTTTAACACCCCCTTATTATCCCTATCCAGCCAGATAAAACCATGCTGAAAATTTCTATTTAACACACACTTTATTAACGGGAATAATATGAAATACAAAGCTTTTGGCAAAACCGGCTTGCATGTATCACAGGTAGCACTGGGCACGGGAAACTTCGGCACGGGTTGGGGATATGGCGCAGACCCGGATGTGGCAGCGGCCATCTTTAACACCTATGCCGAAGCGGGTGGTAATTTCATTGATGCCGCAGACATCTATCAATTCGGCCAGGCAGAGGAATTGCTCGGAACGCTCCTGAACGGACGGCGCGAGGATTTTGTCTTGACCACCAAATTTACCAATGGCGCCGCGCCCAATGCCAACCGGCTAGTAACCGGCAATAGTCGCAAGGCAATGGTTGCCTCGGTGGAGGCCAGCCTCAAGCGTCTCAAGACTGATCGGATCGATATCTACTGGGCGCACCATCCCGATGGAGTAACCCCCATCGAGGAGATTGTCCGTGGCTTTGAGGACTTGGCGCGCGCAGGCAAGATTCTTTATGCCGGATTGTCTAATTTTCCCGCTTGGCGGCTTTCTCGTGCAGTCACGCTCGCCGAATTAACTCATGCGGTCCCTATCGCGGCGGCACAGTTCGAGCACAGTCTGGTGCACCGCGAGCCAGAAGCAGATCTCTTTCCGGCATCGCTTGAGTTAGGCCTTGGAATCGTTACTTGGTCGCCATTGGGCGGCGGCATGCTGACTGGCAAGTATCGAAAAGGGGATAAGGGGCGTGCCGAAGGCTTCGGAGGACGTGTTTTTCAGGCAGAGAACTCAACCCAGCGCACGCTGATTCTTGATTCAGTGCTGGCGATTGCAGAAGAGCTGGGTGTTAGTGCCAGTCAGGTCGCCATCACCTGGGCAGGGACACATGGCGCCGTGCCCATTATCGGGCCACGTTCGCAGGCTCAACTCAGGGACAATCTCGACGCACTGACTCTGCCTCTGTCACCCGAGCAAATTAATCGTCTTGATGCGGTGAGTAGTCTGGGGCTTTCGACGTCAGCCAGAAGGCCGATTTCCTGGGATGATCTTACTATTGTGTAAGCAGGGCATATAAATCGCTCTGATTTATTAGAAATTTTGTGACCGCAGCCAAAGCGAAAGCAGGCATAGCACTCGTACTTGCAATCGTCCGCTTTGGCCGACGACCAGCAACAGCCACTCATAGTTAGATCAAGAGTGGCTGTTTTCAATAAGAAAACAGCCATCGACGTATCTAGTAACTTTGTGGCGATTCATTCAGCACCAAGCTCTTTTGGGTGCTTGCCACTGCGAATAGATCGGGATCGATTCAGGCCAGCCCAAACGTTTTCCGCAGGCCCTTTTCGACCTGGCCGGCGGGCATGAAGCGGCGCAACCTGGCCAGAAGAGACGCCTCGCCTTTGGGCGTATGGCGCATCTTCCAGGCGCCCAGGGCGGCATCGACAATCGTGGCGGCGACGCCGTCGGGATCGGGCGCTTTCTGGACATTGTTCTGGATCGCCCGGGTCACGACGCCGAGTTCAGCGTCGTAGTCGGGGATTCTGGAAGCGGTCTGCGGCGCGTTGAGATCGAGATTGGTTTTGGTAAAGGAGGGTTCGACCAGCGCTATGCGAATGCCGAATTGGCGTACCTCGTGATCCAGGGTCTCGGACAGCCCTTCAACGGCATGCTTGGACGCCGAGTAGAGCGCCATGTACGGCGCGGGCAGGAAACCCAGCACCGAACTGACATTGACGATGCGGCCGGAACGCTGCTCGCGCATGTGCGGCAGCACGGCCTTGATCACGCGCAGGAGGCCGAACAGGTTGGTATCGAACAGCGTCTGGGCTTCGGCAATCGACGTTGCTTCTGCCGCCCCCAGCAGGGTCATGCCCGCGCTGTTGACCAGCACGTCGATGCGCTGGGCCTGCTGAATGATGGTCTGGATACCGCGCGCAATCGAGGCGTCGTCGCGGATGTCCATCTCGATGAGGGTAACACCCGGTATGGCCAGTGCTTTGGCCGTGTTGCGCACCGTGCCGAATACGCGGCACCCCTGCTCGGCAAACTTCCCTGCGGTGACACGGCCGATACCCGACGACACGCCGGTGATGAGGACAACAGGCTGATGCTTCATAACAATTCCTTTTCGATACAGAAAGACAGCGATTGTGTAGCCCGGGGCAGGCCGCCTTGGCGGCCCGTCGTCACACCGGCGTCTCAGCCAGGGGTCGGCTGTCGCTGGCGGGACGGATCCTGAACCAGATCGCGTACATCGCCGGCAGGAACACCAGGGTCAGGATCGTTCCGGCTAGGGTGCCACCGATCAGCGTGTAGGCCAGCGTTCCCCAGAACACCGAATGGGTCAGCGGGATGAAGGCCAGGATCGCGGCCAGTGCGGTCAGGATCACCGGCCGTGCCCGCTGCACAGTCGCTTCGACCACCGCGCGGAAGGGGTCCAGCCCGGCCTGTTCGTTCTCACGAATCTGCCCGATCAGGATCAGCGTGTTGCGCATCAGGATGCCCGACAGCGCGATCAGGCCGACCAGCGCATTGATGCCGAAGGGCTGCTGGAACAGCAGCAAGGTCGGCACCACGCCGATCAGCCCCAGCGGGCTGGTGAGGAACACCATCACCATGCCGGCGATGGAGCGCACCTGCAGGATGAGGATGAGCAGGGTGATGGCCAGCATGATGGGGAAGATCGGCAGCATGGCGACCGTCGCCTTGCCTGATTCCTCGATGGCACCGGCCTCCACGATGCGGTAGCCCGCCGGCAGCCTGGCCACGATAGGCTGGAGCTGCCGGGTAATGGCCGTCGACACGTCCGGCGGCTGCAGGCCTTCGGCGATGTCGCCCCGCACCGTGATCGTCGGCATGCGGTCGCGCCGGCGCATGATGGGCGCCTCCATGCGCACCTCGACCTTGCCTACCTGCGACAGCGGGATGCGCTGCCCGTTGGCGCCCTCCAGGGTGAAATCGCCGATCCTGGCCGGATCGAGCCGGACATCACCGGCCGAACGTGCGACAACCTGCACCGTGCGAATGTCCTCGCGCACGGTCGTCACCGGAATGCCGCTGAGCAGGAATTGCAGCTGTTGCGCCACCGCGCTGGAGCTCAGCCCGACAGCCTGCAAGCGGTCCTGCTGCAAGGTGAAGTGCAGCGTGGGCACGCGCACTCCCCAGTCTGTGTTGACGGTGCGCATCATCGGGCTGGCGCCCATGACCTGCTGCACCTCGGTGGCAAGTGTACGCAGCACCTCCGGATCCGGGCCGCTGACCCGGTAGGCCACCGGGAACGGCGAATACGGGCCGAACACCAGCTGAGTGACGCGCACCCGCGCCTCGGGGGCCAGACCGTCGGCGACAGCCTGCCGCAGCCGGTGTTTCAACGCTTCGCGCTCGTCCTGGCTGTCCGTGCGCACCACGATCTTGGCAAACGACGGATCGGGCAGCTCCGGCCCCATCGAGAGGAAGAAGCGTGGCGCCCCCTGGCCAACGTAGGCGGTGACGATCCTGGCTTCCGCCTGCCTGGCCAGCCAGGCCTCCACCTTCGCGGCCGCAGCGCTGGTCTGGGTGATCGACGTGCCATAGGGCATCTGCACCTCGACCAGCACTTCCGGCCGGTCGGAGATCGGGAAAAACTGTTTCTTGACCAGGCCCATGCCGAGCACCGACACCACGAACAGACCGATCACCGCGCCGGCAACGAGCCACTTGCGGGCAATGACGCGCCCCAGCAATTGACGGAAACGGTTGTAGCGTGGCGTGTCGTAGATCGCATCGTGACCGCCTGCCACCTTCTTGAAATTGGGCAACAGCTTGACGCCCAGATACGGCGTGAACACCACCGCGACCACCCACGAGGCGATGAGTGCGATGCCCACAATCCAGAACATATTACTGGTGTACTCGCCCGCCGTGGACCGGGCGAAGCCGTTGGGCATGAAGCCGACCGCCGTCACCAGCGTGCCCGACAGCATGGGCGCTGCGGTGTGGCTCCATGCATAGGCCGAAGCGGCAATACGGCTGTAGCCCTCCTCCATCTTCACCACCATCATCTCGATAGCGATGATGGCATCGTCCACCAGCAGGCCCAGCGCCAGGATCAGCGAGCCTAGCGTGATGCGATCGAAGTTCTTGCCGGTTGCCAACATCACCGCAAACACGACAGCCAGCGTCAACGGCACGGCGGCGGCGACCACAAGCCCGACTCGCCATCCCATGCTCACGAAGCTCACCAGCATCACCACCAGCACCGCGGCGAAGAACTTGACCATGAACTCATCGACCGCAGAGCTGATGTTGACGGCCTGGTCGGTTACTTTGCTCAGGCTCATGCCCAGCGCTTGCTCTGCGTTGATCGCACTGACTTCACTATCCAGTGCCTTGCCCAGATCCAGCCCGTTCCAGCCATCGCGCATGATCACCCCCAGCAACAGCGCCGGCTCGCCGCCATTACGGATCATGAACGTCGCCGGGTCTTCGTAGCCGCGCTTGACGGTGGCGATATCCGACAGCTTCAGCGTGCGGCCTTGCGCCACCACCGGCGTGTCGCGGATCTTTTGCAGCTGGTCGAAGGCGCCATCCAGACGGATAAACACCTCCGGCCCCCTGGTCTCCACCGAGCCGGCCGGCGTCAGCGCATTCTGGCTATTGAGGGCGGCGAACACGTCCTGCGGGCTGACGCCCAGCGTGGCCAGGCGATCGTGCGAGAACTCGACATAGATCCGCTCCGCCTGCTCGCCAACGATGTTGACCTTCTTCACGCCCGGCACGTGCAGCAGGCGCTGGCGCAGCGTTTCCGAGTCGCGAACGAGCTCACGCTGCGGTACGCCCCTGCCCTTGAGCGCATACAAGGCGAAAGTCACGTCGGCGTACTCGTCGTTGAGAAACGGCCCGACCACGCCGGGTGGCAGATTCCGCACTTCGTCGCCGACCTTTTTACGGGCCTGGTAGAACTCGTCTTTCACCTCCGACGGCGGGGTGCTGTCCAGCAGGGTCAGCGTGGTGAAAGCCAGGCCCGGGCGGGTGTAGGTCTCGCTACGGTCATACCAGCGCAGCTCCTGCAGGCGCTTCTCGATCTTCTCGGCCACCTGGTTCTGCATCTCCTGCGCGGTCGCGCCGGGCCAGGCGGTGACGATGGTCATCACCTTGATCGTGAATGAGGGGTCCTCCGCCCGTCCCAGCTTGAAGAAGGACACGACACCCGCCAGCGAGATCAGCAGGATCAGGAACAGCGTCACGGCGCGTTCGCGTACCGCGAGCGCCGACAGGTTGAAACGGCCCACGCTCACGACTTGACTCCTTCTGCGGCAGTGGCGACGACCTGGTCAGCCACCCGGACCTGCTCACCCTCGCGCAGCAGGTGCACGCCGAGCGCGACGACCCGGTCGCCTTGCTTGATCTGGCCGGCGATGCGCGCGCTATCGTCACCCAGCTGCAGGACGCTGACCGGCCGCCAGGAAGCCTTGGCTGGCTTGCCGGCGATCACCCACACTCCCGGCCCCTTGCCCGCATCGAACAGCGCACCGATTGGCACCTGCATGCTGCCGTTCACTGCGGCATGCTCGTCCGGAATCCGGATGGTTACCGTGGCGCCCAACGGGGCGTCGGCCAAATCACCCTCCAGCACATAGCGCGCGTCGAAGGTGCGGGTGAGCCGGTCGGCGGCACCGGAAAGCTGCCGAAGTCTGGCCGAAACGCTCACGTCTTCCCTGCCGAACAGAGTGGCGCGCCCGATGGAGCCGACCGCTGGGCGCAGCGTTTCCGGCAGCTGGATGACCGCCTCGCGGCGACCGGCGTGGGCCAGACGCACCACGATCTGGCCCGCGCCCACGACCTGGCCAGGCTCGGCCAGCGTTTCCATGACCACCCCATCGCCATCGGCCACCAGCTCTGTGTAGCGGCTGGCATTACGCGCCACGTCGGCCTGCGCTTCGGCCGCACTGAGCTGGGCCTTGGCGGCATCGGCGGCCGCCTTGGCCTGGTCGTAAGCCGAAGCCGATATCGCCCCGGTGCCGCGCAGGTCGCGGTAGCGGGTCTCGTCCTGCGCCGTCTGCTGCGCCCGCGCCCGCGCCGCGGCGACCGCCTCCAGCTGCGCCTGTGCGGCCAACTTGAGATCGGCCGGGTCTATCCGCATCAAAGGTTGGCCGCGCTTGACGGTTTGCCCGGCGTCCACCAGCCGTTCCAGCACCTTGCCGGAGACACGGAAGCCGAGGTCGCTCTGCACCCGGGCGGCGATGGTGCCGGTGAAGGAACGTGACTCAGGGGTAGTCGCCTGGACAATGGCGGTACGCACCAGCGGTGTGCCGGTGCGGGGATCTGTCTGCGCTTTTTCGCCGCACGCGACCAGGGCAAACGGCAAAGCACAAATGACAGTAGAGAGAGCAAGGCTACGCCGAAGCATGAAAGTCCCTTTGACGAAGTGATCGGGACTTTCAGTATTGTTCTTGTGACCAATTCAGTCAATAGTCACTAACAACCTGTTTCTTCACGGCGACAGGCTGCGCAGCACTAGGCTGGAAAGTTGCGCGGGGGCTTCCTCGGTGTTGTCGAAGTTGTACTGCAACAGCAGCGGATGCAGATATGGACGCATCACCAGGTAAATGGCCTTGGCGGTCTCGTCGAGCGGCGTCTTGCGTTCGAAGTCCCCGCTCAGTCGGCCCTTCTGCACGATGTCCTGCAGCAGGCCCTGAATGCGCGCCTCGTAGGCGACCGTCGCTTGCCAGCGTTCGCCCGCAGCCGACGCGGCGATCTCATAGAGTTTGCGATCCTGGAAAAACAGTCGCAGGCTGGATTCCACAATGGTTCTGAACATCCGCCGCAGTTTCTCCGGCGGTCGTTCCGCGGCGTCTACCGCCGCTCTGACATCGTTCTCGATCTCGCGCAGGCAGTTGGCACAGATCATCTCGCCGATGGCCTGCTTGGACTCGAAGAACTTGTAGATATAGGCCTTGGAAAAACCGATGGCTTTGGCAAGGTCGGACACCGTGGTCTTCTCGTAGCCATAGCGGCTGAAGTGCTCGGTGGCGGCGGCAACGATCTGATCGCGCACGTCATGGTCGGCCGGGCCGCGGGCCGGACCGGGGGAGGTATGGGCATTTTTCATGGGCTTTAGCTTAGCGGGACTTCTAAAAATTGACAACGAGTGACTAAAATGTATTATGGTCACAATAGTTCATTCTGATTCGGAGCCGCCCGTGCCAGCCAAACGTCCTCTTGTCTTGCTCATCACCGCCAGCATGTTGACCGGCTGTGCCGTCGGTCCCGACTATGCCCGGCCCGACATGCCGATGCCTGAACGGTATCTGGGCGCTACCGCAGTGGAACAGCGAAATGCATCCAGCAATGCCGACCTGGTGGCATGGTGGACGGGGTTCGGTGATCCGCACCTGAGTCGATACGTCATGCTGGCGTTGGCGCAGAATCTCGATCTCGCACAGGCATCTGCCCGCGTCGCCCAGGCGCGGGCCGGCCTGGGAGCCGCCCATGCCGCCTTGCTGCCGGCCGGCAATGTCATCGTCCAGGCCGCCAGGGGCTACCAGTCCGTTGAAACGCCCGTGGGGCAGGTCCTGAATTCGACACCAGGATTCGACCGTTATGGCAACACCTACGAGGCCGGTCTCGCTGCCAGCTGGGAACTGGACCTGTTCGGCGGCTTGCGCCGCGAGCAACAGGCCGCGCTGGCCGAGTATCAGGCGTCGGCAGCCGGCGCCACGGCCACGCGGCTGGCGGTGGCGGCCCAGACCGCCGACATCTATATCAGCATCCGCGGATTGCAGACCCGACTGGACGTTGCCCGCCGTCAGGTGCAGAAACAGCAGGCGCTGCTTGCGACCATCCAGCTGCTCTATGGCAAGGGGCTGGCGGCCGAACTGCAGGTGGACCAGGCCGAAGGGGCGCTGGCCCAGGTCCAGGCCGCGGTGCCCGTGCTCGAAACGGGGCTGGACGCGGCCATGAACGCATTGGATGTGATGCTGGGTTCCTCACCCGGCACGCATCGTGCCGAGCTGGCCGACGTTGGCTCCATCCCTGCCGCCCCACGCCTTGCCGCCACCGGATCGCCGGGCGAGTTGCTCCGCCGCCGGCCAGACCTGATCGTGGCCGAGCGCCGCCTGGCGGCATCGAATGCACGTATCGGCGTCGCCCTTGCCGAGTATTACCCCAAGCTCTCGCTGAGCGTACTGATCGGCAGCGCAACCGCGGTGTCCGCCGGCAATCTGTTCAGCGGTGGCGCCAGCCAGGCCGCCGGCGTGCTGGGGCTGCGCTGGCGCCTGTTCGATTTTGCGCGCATCAACGCGCAGATCGACCAGGCCAGGGGCCAGGAGGCCGAAAGGTTGGCCGCATATCGGCTGGCCGTATTACGGGCAACAGCGGACGTGGAAAACGCGTTCTCTACCCTGGTCAAACGCGAGGAGCAGGCCACCGTCCTTGCCCGGGGCGTGGACTCGCTCGGCCGCGCCCGGTCGGCGTCGTTTGCCGCCTATCAAAAGGGGTAGTCAGCCTGATCGAGGTGCTGCAAGCCGATGAAAGCCTGCTTCGTGCCGCCGACGCGCAAGCACAGGCGCAAACGGAATCGGCACACGCAGCGGTCGCCGCCTTCAAGGCGCTGGGCGGCGGCTGGCAGCCTAACGAATCAGCGGCTCTGGCAGTCCGGTAGCAACAGGGGCGAACCCGGACTCCTGAGCAAACCAGCTACCGCTCATATCTCTGCTTTGGCAGATGTACTGTCCTTAAGTAGTTGGTCTAGGTGACTGCTCCCGACCCTAATCGGCCGTTAGGATTTCTCCAAAGCAGTCCGTGAGGTCGGTGGTTGATTTGCTATGGGGTATCGATACTGGGATAGACATCGAGTGACAATGCTATGCCGAGCTGAGAAAGCTTTTCCAATAGGTCTGGAGCAAACTCGAAGCCGAAATTCCAACGCCCATAAAGCCCAACAAAGAATTCAACTCGGCCAGAGGCATCTCGTACCGACTTCAAGAACGGCAAAGCTGATTGCAGCTTGGAAATTGCTTCAGCCAAGGCATCCTCTAAACACGTGTCTTGGGCGTTAACGGGGTCATCGCCCGTAATATCTGCGCACCAATAGCTCTCGGTATATACGCCTTCGAGAGGGTTGCCCTTGGGCGTAGCGCGGGGCTCGCCAGCGAACCATTGTCGCTTTGGCGAAAGGTTTAGGGCCGTGGAAATCATTTCAGGTTGTATTGAAGGATGCCATACGCGAATAGATATGCGAAAAATATAATTGCCCATGAGCTACCCCTGGCCGTGAAGGAAATCGTGTCACATGGAGTGTGGCAACAATTTAAATTACATAGCAACTGGGACGGGGCGCTCCTAGCCGACAGCAGCCATGCCAGCACATAGGCACAATCCACCCCTTTGACCAACCTGCCACCCTGCCTCCCCCCTCTCCGCAAGCCACAAGGTTGGCCGCAAGCCCTGTCCCGCTTGCGGCCAACCTTTCACCCCCGCTGCAACTACACCGGCAGGCGACTGCCGGCCTTCACCTCGCGTAGTGCCAGGCTGGAGTGGATGGACGCCACGCCCGGCATCTGGCGCAGCACGTTCTCGACAAAATCGCTGTAGGCGTCCAGCGAGCTGGCCACCACCTGCATCAGGTAGTCGGCGTCGCCGGTGATCTTGTGACAGGACAGTACCTGCGGCTGTGCGCACATCGCCGCCTCGAACGCGTTCGGCTCGTTGCCGCCGTGCGCACTGAAGCGGATCTGCACGAAGGCCAGCACGTCCAGCCCCAGCTTGCGGCGGTCGAGATTGGCCTGGTAGTCCTTGATATAGCCCTCGTCCTCCAGCCGTTTCAGCCGCCGCCAGCACGGCGTCACGCTCAGCGACAGCTGCTCCGCCAGCCGGGGGTTGGACAGCGTGCCGTCCTGCTGCAGCAGACGCAAAATAGTACGGTCTGCGGCATCCAGTTCTATTTTTGGTTTGTTCGTACTCATTTTTGTCACAGAGAGAGTCTATTCATATCGCAGGATAGCGAATGGCGGGCGCTTAAAGCAAAGTAAATCCCGGGCCGCCGCCACATACTGATTGCCGTCACCTTCCCTTGTACGGCACAACGTCATGCTTACCATCTACAGCAATGCCCATCGTCTGCACCACGCCACCGAGCTGAAAGACGGCGTCCTGAAACCCTGTTTCGAGATG
>JACCDZ010207661.1_pt1 | contig 14948 bp, 15 predicted proteins | sample 7449551 | NCBI WGS metagenome assembly JACCDZ01 (sample SAMN15323452, study PRJNA562643) | freshwater metagenome | isolation source: river surface water | place: USA:Blue River Watershed | collected 2017-08-18 | reverse complement strand
TGCGAGATTAACGCTTGCGCCACACGCACTCTTTGCATTTCTCCACCAGACAAACTGCCAACAGGCTTTTTGGCAAGTGCTTCAACGTCAACGTCGATGAGTGCTTGACGAACCAGGTCGCGCTTTGCCCGACTGGCTAGAGGCACTCCAAACTTGTGACCGTCTAGGCCTAGACGCACGGCGTCTTCAACTCGAAGGGGAAGCTCAGCATCGATGGCTCGATGCTGAGGAATGTAGCCGATGGTCTCCCCACCGCGAGCGCGCTGGTGGTTGCCAAGAGTTATTAAGCCAGAAGTCAACTGCTGCTGGCCGAGTATGCACTTGAGCAGCGAAGACTTTCCCGAGCCGTTTGCCCCGATGACAGCGATAAATTCGCCGGGCTTGACCTCGAAATTCAAGTCAGACCAAATCGCGCGATCGCCAAATGCGAGTTGCGCGTTTTGCACTCTCAGTGCAAATTCGTCTTGGTCTACTTTCATGTTGTAATGAGCCTAGTCTTTTCGTGTTCTCAAAGAAAAAAGTCGGCCACTAGCTATTAGTGACCGACTCGTTTCTTTTGTCTAGCGGGTTGCCTCTAGTTCGGTTAGAAGAGCTGCAAACCATTCCTGATAGCTCTGCCCATCACCAAGAAGTTCGTCAAAAGTGAGAACGGCAATTGACTTCTCTTCAGCCAGAGTCTTTAGCTTCTCGAGCGAAGGCGAGGTCACCTGACGGTTCACGGCCAAGAAATCGATCTTGTTCTGTTCGATCAATGCGGTTGCGTCGCTCATGATTTTCACGGACGGTTCGAGCCCGGCCTCTTCTGCCTCTGCGAAGCCTGCAGGGGTTAGGTTCGTGAACCCAAGCTCATCGAAAAGCAGAGTTGCAAGCGGGTGAGCTTCGAAGTAGTTGAGGTTGGCGCCAAATGCTGCAACTCGCTCTTCGAGCGCAGCGATGTCAGCTGCAAAAGCTTCTGCGTTAGCGGTGAACTCAGCAGCGTTCTCTGGCTGCAGTTCGCTCATTTTCTTTGCGAGCAGCTCAGCAGTTAACTCTGCAACGTGTAGGTCATACCAGATGTGGTCTGATCCATCGTGCGCGTGTTCGCCTTCATGACCTTCGTCGTGACCCTCTTCACCTGAGTGGTCACCCTCTTCGGTGTGTTCCTCAGAGTGCTCGGCGCCGTGCTCGCTTTCATGCAACTCGTAGACATTGAATGGCTCAACCTTCGCGGCGGTTGCAAGCACCTCTGCGAACTCGTCGTAGCCACCGCCGTTGACGATGAAGATGCTTGATTCAGAGACCGCAAGTTGGTCGCGAGCCGAAGCCTCAAACGAGTGAGGATCTTGTGCCGGGTCAGTAATTAGAGCCGTCACCACGAAATTATCGCCCGCAATCTGCTCTGCAACGTTCGCCCAAACATTTGTGGTCGCAACGATGGTCGGTGTGCTCGATTCGGTTTCTGCCGCTGAGCAAGAGGTTAGGGTCATGGCCGCGGCAATTGCGAGGCCAACCATTTTTTTAGTAGATAGCTCCATACCGAGATTCTATGTGTTATTGATAATGATTGTCAATAACTGTTGTGGCTAGTCGAGCAGCAGCGCTGGCTCTTCCATGACCGAGGCCACATCCTGAACGAAGCGCGATGCCACGTCTCCGTCGACCACGCGGTGGTCGAAGGTGGCGCCGATGGTAGTGACCTGGCGAATCACGATTTCGTTGTTGACCACCCATGGCTTCGGGCGAATCGAGCCAAGGGCCACAATGCCCACCTCGCCGGGGTTCAAGATCGGGGTTCCGGTGTCGACGCCGAATACGCCGATGTTGGTGATCGTGATGGTTCCGTTTGCCATGTCTGCAGGAGTCGTGCGGCCTTCGCGAGCGGTGGCCGCAAGTTGCTCGATTGCCTTGGCTAGTTCAAGCAGCGACATCTGGTCGGCGTCTTTGATGTTTGGCACGATCAAGCCACGCGGAGTGGCCGCCGCCACACCGAAGTTCACAAAGTTGTGCACGATGATTTCTTCGTCTGTCCAGGTTGAGTTGACTGTTGGGTTTCGGCGAACGGCCCAAATCATCGCCTTGGCCATAATCAAAAGCGGGGTGACCTTCACGCCCGCGAAATCGGTCGAAGCCTTGAGGCGCTTCACGTACTCCATTGTTCTGGTTGCGTCTACGTCAACGAATATGCTGACGTGCGGGGCGGTGAATGCCGACTTCACCATCGCGCTAGCAATTGCTTTGCGCACGCCTTTAACCGGGATGCGCTCCTCGCGCTCGGTTGGCGGCTCTGGAGTCGTGAGGTTTCTGAACACGCTCGCCTGCTGCGCACCACCGAGCACATCTTCGCGGGTGACTTCACCGGCCAATCCGGTGGCAACAACTTTGCTCAAATCGACGCCGAGATCTTTAGCTAGTTTTCGAATTGGCGGCTTCGCGATTACCTGCTCGCTCGAAGTAACCAAATTGATTAGCGCTGTGGCAGGAGCACCGGGAATGATCGGAATAGCGCTCGTCGACGGAGGCACAACCGCAACCGGATCGTCAGTTCGATTGCGACGCCGAGACTGCGCTCCGTGATTTGCAACACCATAGCCAACCAGCGGCTTCATGGTTTCTTCTTGCGAGAGCGACGCCGCGGCTTCGGCTACGGCCTCATGCGCAGTTTGTGCGATCTCTGGTGAAATAACCGCAATCGAAGATGTTGCTGTTGCTCCCACCGCTCCGTCAGAAACTGTCGCAGAAATAATTGGTCGACCAACTTCTACGGTGTCGCCCTCTTGCGCAAAGAGTTCGGCAACGACTCCCTCGAAAGGGCAAGGCAGTTCAACTAGTGACTTTGCGGTTTCGATTTCTACAATGATTTGATTCACCGCAACGCGATCGCCAGGTTTAACTTTCCACGAAACAATTTCGGCTTCGGTTAGACCTTCGCCGACATCCGGCAAATTAAAAAACGCTAGCTGACTCATGTTGTCTCCTAGAACGCCAAGACTCGGTCGACGGCATCAAGAATGCGATCTGCGTCTGGCAAAAACTTCTCTTCTAGTTTTGCCGCTGGATATGGAACGTCGAAACCACCCACGCGAATCGGTGGGGCTTCGAGGTGATAGAAAGCGAGTTCGGCAACGCGAGCCGCAATCTCTGATGAGACAGACACAAAGGTGTTTGCCTCGTGCGCGATAACGAGTCGACCGGTTTTCTTTACCGAGTCAACAATCGTCGCAAAGTCGATTGGCGACATCGAGCGAACGTCGATCACTTCGATGCTCTTGCCTTCTTCGGCTCCGAGAGCTGCCGCCTGCAAGGCAACGTTCATCATCGGGCCGTAGGCAACAAGGGTTACATCGGTGCCTGGCACAACAACGCGAGCCTGGTGCATGCCGCCAGGTGCAGCGTCGAGATTGACCATGCCCTTCTGCCAGTAGCGACGCTTGGGTTCGAAAAAGAGCACCGGGTCGGTTGACTCGATGGCCTGCTGAATCATCCAGTAGGCGTCGTTAGGCGTGCTTGGGCTAATCACCCTGAGCCCAGGTGTGTGGGCGAAATAAGCTTCTGGGCTTTCGCTGTGATGCTCAACCGCGCCGATGCCGCCGCCGTATGGCACACGGATAACCACTGGCATCTGCAAGAAACCCTCGCTGCGGTTCTGCAACTTTGCCAACTGGCTCGTGATCTGGTCGAACGCCGGAAAGATGAAGCCGTCAAATTGAATTTCGGTTACCGGGCGGTAGCCGCGCATGGCCAAACCGATTGCCGTGCCAACGATGCCGGATTCGGCAATCGGGGTATCGAAGATTCTGTTCTTGCCAAACTCGGCGAGCAGCCCTTCGGTTACGCGAAAAACTCCGCCGAGCTGCGCAACATCTTCACCGAACATGAGAACTTTGTCGTCTTTGCGCATCGCCTCGCGAAGACCAGCGGTGATTGCTTTTGCGAGCGGCATCTCTACCATGTTGCTCACTGCTGCTCACCGCCGAACGATGCCTCGTATGCCTCGAGCCACGAATACTGCTCGTCAATCAGTGGATGCTGCTCAGAGTAAACATGCTTGAACATGTTTTCGATTGGTGGGTTCTTCAATGCAAAAGTGGCTTCACGAATTTCTGCGCTGAGCAGTTCACCGGCGTGCTCAACCTCGTCGAAGAAGTCTTGATTGATTCCGTTGCGACGCAAGAACTTTTCAAGTCGAATAATCGGATCGCGCGCTTTCCAATATTCAACTTCTTCGTCGTCGCGATATTTTGTCGGATCGTCAGACGTGGTGTGGGCACCGATTCGGTAGGTCACCGCTTCGATTAGGCTCGGGCCTTTTCCGGCGCGAGCGTCATCCATGAGTTTTGCTGTCACGGCGTATGAAGCCAAAACGTCGTTGCCGTCGATGCGAACACCCGGCACACCAAAGCCATCGCCACGCTGGTAAAGCGGCACCTTAGTCTGGGCACTCGAGCGAGAAGAAATTGCCCACTGGTTGTTTTGAATGAAGAAGACAATCGGTGACTCGTTCACCGCGGCAAACAAGAAGGCTTCGCTTACGTCACCCTCGGCGGTTGCTCCGTCGCCCATGTATGAGATGACGGCGAGGTCTTCGTCTTTGTTGCCGGTGCCCACCTTGCCGTCGAACTTTACGCCCATCGCATAGCCGGTCGCGTGCAGAACCTGGGTTCCGAGCACGATTGCGTAGAGGTGAAAGCGGGTTTCGTCTGGGTTCCAGCCACCGTGGTTTACACCTCGAAGCATCTTCAAGATCGACATCAAGTCGATGCCGTGGGTCAGAGCCACACCGTGTTCGCGGTAGCTAGGAAAAATGTGGTCGTTGGGTCCGACACCGTAGCCCGAGCCAATCTGCGCACCCTCTTGGCCGATTGCCGGAATCCATAGGCCAAGTTGCCCCTGGCGTTGAAGTGCTGTGGCTTCGTTGTCGAAACGGCGAATGCGAGCCATGTCGCGATAAAACTTTAGGTAGTCGGCCTCTGTGAGGTTCTTGAGATATTCGCCATATTCAGCCCACTGCGCGGGCACACGAACATCACCCTCCATCGAGAGAAACTGCACCATAGGCAGGTCAGTTGGGTCGTGACTCACAGGGTCAAATCTACTTGTTTATGGCAGAATCTGAGCATGGTTCGTTTCGCGCTAAACACGATGTTCAACGCCATTGGTCTCTGGGTAGTAACCATGGTGATTCCAGCGGTTAAGTTGGCACCCTACGGCGGTGACTCTTTCTGGACCCGCGTTGGCTCATTCATTATTGTTGCGGCAATATTCGGGCTGGTCTACGCGATCATCGGCCCAATCATCAAGATTTTGTCTGCACCTCTATACATTCTGACTTTTGGGCTCATCAACTTCGTCATTAACGGTGCGCTGTTGCTGTTCGTGGCCTGGCTTTCACAGCTTATTGGGTCACCGATTTTCAGCATCGACGGTTTCGATCGCGAAGGCCTTGCCATCACATCTCTCGGATGGGCAATTCTTGCGGCTCTAATCATGAGTGTGATCAGCGGTTTTGGTCGCATTGTCTTCAAGCGCACGCTCACTCGCTAACGCTGACCAAGCTCGAAGTAACTTACCCGGCCCTCGCCGGTGGCAAAGTCGCTTAGCCTCTCCATTTTGGTTTTGTTCTCCCCCGACGCGAGCATTTGCGCCAAAATCTCTTCGTAAGACTCCATTCGATGCGCTTCAACCGGGTCTTTTTGCACGTTGCCCTCCAAAGTGAGCCAATTGTCTGCAGCCGCATTCTCTCTCAACTCGAGTTTCGGCACAACATCGGCTCGATTCTCGAACGAGAGCACGTTAGGCAAGTCATCGGCATCGTTTAGCGCCGCGGGGGTGCCAAAAGTAATCACGTGTTCAACTCGATAAGGCGTCACACCAGCAGCCGAACGCCTGGCGAGATCTAGCGCAATTAGGCCACCCTGCGAATGCCCAACCAGCATCACCTCGTCTTGATCTTCTATGCCAGCCCTTCGCATGGCCAACTCGGTTGCCCTGCTCGCTGCGCTTCGCCCGCCCGCCAGCAGAAGCAAATTCGATCTCATGTCAAAGGGGTTGCTGGTTGAATTCAGGCTCAGGTTTTGAGTGCCGGGAATGTAGACAATGAATCGACTGTGCTCGCCGAATCGATACTGTTCGATGCGCACCACGGGTTGCCCCGAATTGCTGAGCAAACGCAACCTAGCCGCAACCTGCAACAGCGTAGGTGGCGAAGAAACAGCCAAGTTTGTTGCGCGCGGGCTTGCCCAGGCAACCGTTGAACCCTCAGCCAAGCCCGGCAATCGGTTGGCCAGAAGGGGCACCGCAGTGCGAAAGTCGTTTAGTTTGCTGACCAATGACGATTCGGTGTCAACGTAGCCGATAAGGGCCGAATCGCAGGCAATAACCAAGCGCCTTAGCCGCAGCAGCACAGGCCCGAGTCGCATTAGCAATTGCCCGAAGCTCACCGGTGTCAGCAAAACCACGGCGATTGCTTCAACCGAAAGCAGTTCGATTGAGGCCACGATTGCCGAACGCACGCGCTCTATCTCAGCCGAGCTCGCGCGACTATCCAAGCTGCAGCCGTTCAAGCATCGAGTAGGTGTTATTGCTGAGAAGGTCGAGAATCACCGCACCGATTTCGCTGGCGATTTGCTCGAGCTCGGTGGTCAGGGCTGAGGCGGCCGGCCCGCTCCAAGACTCTTGTGCGGGAATGCACTCAGACAGGTTGCTTGCCGCCATGCCGAGCCGTTGAACCAATTCATCCATGCTGAAATTCTGAGTCGAAGAGGCTATGCGGTTGCTATTGCTCTGCCTTCTGTTGAATGCATAAGGCAGAATTAGACCTGTGAGTAATCTTTCAAACCAGCCCCTAAGCCCGCTCGACGGAAGATACAAGTCGGCCGTGGCAGATCTCGGGGTGCACCTCTCTGAGGCTGGATTGAACCGAGCCCGAGTGCACGTTGAGATCGAGTGGCTAATTCACCTCGCCAACCGCAACCTTCTCAAAACCAACGCACCCCTAGACCTCACCGAGGTTGAGTTGCTGCGTGAAGTGGTTGCAAACTTTTCAGACACCGACGTCGAAACTCTGGCCGCTTTCGAGGCGCAAACCAAGCACGACGTTAAGGCAGTTGAATACTTTGTTCGCGAGAAGCTTGTCGAGATTGGCCGACCAGATCTAAGCGAGCTCGCGCACTTCGCTTGCACGAGCGAAGACATTAACAACATCAGCTATGCGCTAACTGTTCGCGACGCGATGAACGATGTTTGGTTGCCGCGCGCGCGAACCATGGTTGAAAAGCTTGCTTCACTTTCTGCTCGATACCAAGACGCAGCGATGCTGAGCCGCACACACGGCCAGCCAGCGACCCCAACCACAATGGGCAAAGAGCTCGCGGTGTTTGTCTATCGCCTAAAGCGCCAGTTGCAGCGAATCGATGCTGCCGACTACCTTGCCAAATTCTCTGGAGCGACCGGAACTTTTTCTGCACACGTCGTCGCTGCTCCGAACGTTGACTGGATGAAAGAGTCGCGCGACTTCGTTGAATCTTTGCAGCTCACCTGGAATCCGTTGACGACACAGATTGAATCGCATGACTGGCAGGCTGAGCTTTACTCTGCTGTTGCCTTGTTCAATCGAATCTTGCACAATCTATGCACCGATGTGTGGACATACATTTCGCTAAGTTTCTTCAAACAGATTCCGCAAGCCGGAGCAACCGGTTCTTCAACGATGCCGCACAAGATTAATCCGATCAGGTTCGAGAACGCAGAGTCGAACCTCGAGCTCTCAAATGCACTGCTAGATAGTTTGGCCGCGACATTGGTTACCTCACGCATGCAGCGCGACCTAACCGACTCGAGCGCACAGCGAAACATCGGAGTAGCTATCGGGCACTCGCTTCTCGCGATCGATAATGTAACGCGTGGTCTGGCTGAAATCGAGTTGAACCAGGCGGTTCTTGATGCTGAGCTATCTGAAAACTGGGAAGTTCTTGCAGAGGCTATTCAAACCGTGATTCGTGCCGAGGTTGCCGCCGGCAAGTCGTCAATCAGCGACCCATACCAGTTGCTAAAAGAGCTCACCCGAGGCAAGAAGATCGGCCACGACGAGCTTGTTACCTTTGTGAATTCGCTAGAGATTTCGCAAGACGCCAAAGACAGATTGTTGGCGCTAAAGCCACACAACTACACCGGCCTCGCGGCCGAGTTGGCAAAGACCTTTATTTAAGTCTTGGCTCGTCTGGAGCTGGCTGGTCGTCTTTTACGGTCAAAGCAAGAGTTGCTGTTCCGACTAGCGCCACGATGAAAGTTACGCCGGCCCAAATCAAAGATTCAACTGGCCTTCTGGTTCCGCCAAAAACCAACACCCCGACGAACGCTGCCGCAGCAAACGAGAGCAGTAGAAACGAAGTTAGCGAAGGATTCTTTTTGGCCATGTTCAAAGTCTACTTTGACGAAGCCGGGGTAGCAGCGGCGACGCCAAGCTGTACACCAGACACGATCAGATATGCGCCGAAGAACCCGACCGCAGAAACGATGTCGAGTGGCGCAACCAAAAACAGAAGACCGAGAACCGCGCTGAGTATTGCGCTCATCAAGTATTCGCGACCGTTGGTTGACTTAAATGATGCTCGTCTCGCGAGATACATTTCGAATGCTCCGGCAACCAAACCCCACACCGTTACGAGCCCGATGAAAGCTGTTTGCGCTCCTTGGTTCGACAGGTTGCTATCGAGGCTCAGAGCCATCAACGAGAAGACGCCGATCAGAAGTGAAACGACGGTTAGCGGCATAGCTTCGATTGCAACGAGACCCTTGCCCCAAATTGCACTTGAGAGACCGTTGGTCACCGCAAATCCAAGAGAGAAAATTGCCAGGGCGAGTAGACCGATGGTTGCGGCATGCGATTGAGAGAAAGTGATGAACAGGCCAACGCCAAGACTAACTGCGGCTCTTAGTGCGTTGGTTTTTCTCATCTGCTAACTCTTTAGGTCTTCGAATTTAGAGAACTGTCCTAAGAAGTTAACCACAACCGGACCAGTTGGTCCGTTACGTTGCTTGGCAACGATTAGCTCGGCCAAGCCGTCGCGCTCTTCTTCTTTTTTGGCAATGTCGTCGCGGTGCAAGAGAACAACTACGTCGGCATCTTGCTCAAGCGAACCAGATTCGCGCAGGTGCGAGAGTTCTGGCTTCTTGTTTTCGCTTCGCTCGCTGTTTCGGTTTAGCTGCGAGATGGCAATAACCGGAACGCCTAGCTCTTTTGCGAGAAGTTTTAGAGCACGCGAGAATTCAGAAACCTCTTGCTGTCGTGACTCAACCTTCTTGCCAGAAGTCATCAACTGGATGTAGTCGATGACAATCATTTCGAGGCCAACGCGCTTTGCTAGGCGACGGCACTTGGCTCTGATCTCAACCAGGGTCATGTTTGGGCTGTCGTCGATGTATAGCGGCGCAGAGTTGATCTCGCCGCGAACAGATGCGATGCGCGACCAGTCGTTGTCGCTCAGGTTTCCCTTTCGCATTGCCTGAAGGTAGATTCGCGACTCCGCAGAAAGCAGACGCATCGCGATTTCGGCTCGACCCATTTCGAGCGAGAAGAAGATCACCGGCTTGTTGTGCCTGATTGACGCGTTTCTTGCGATGTCTAGGGCGAGCGTTGACTTACCAACCGCTGGTCGCGCCGCGAGAATGATTAGCTGCCCGGGGTGTAATCCGTGGGTCATTTCGTCGAGTTTGTGGAAGCCGGTTGGAACACCAACCATTTCGCCACCGCGCTTCTGCGCGCTCTCCATGAGCTCAACTGCGGCGTCGATCGAGTCGAATAGCGGCACATAGTCTTCGCCCGCTCCAGCCTTGCTAACCGCGTAAACGTCTGACTGCGCTTGATTCACTAACTCGGTTATGTCGCCCTGAGCGGTGTAGCCCATTTGAGCAATCTTGGTTCCAACCTCAATCAACCTGCGAAGCGTGGCCTTCTCTTGCACGATGTCTGCATAAAACGCGGCATTGGCGGCCGTCGGCACGATCGAGGTAAGAGTGTGCAGGTAGTCTGCCCCGCCAGCCCTAACCAATTCGCCGGTCTTCGAGAGCTGATCGGTGACGGTGATTACGTCAGTTGGCTCGCCGCGGTTGAATAATTCAAGGATGGCGCTGTAGATGATCTCGTGTTTTGGCGCGTAAAAGTCTGGCCCGCGAACCACATCGAACACGTCGGCGATTGCCTCTTGCGAAAGCAGCATGCCACCCAGGGTGCACTGCTCAGCAAGCATGTCACTGGGAAGCATTCGCTGCTCGCTGGGTTGCCCCTGATCGAGCAACTGTGCGTCTGACGCCGCCATGAGACCTCCTAAAAGCCGGTAAAACTATGTTTAGCATGCAGCTACGACAGTGAAGATTCAAAACACCCTGTGTAGCAATCTGTGGATAACTTGACAAACACGCCTAACAACTTTGTCGCTTCTGTGTAAACACCTGTGGATAAATCCACCAAATCTGCGATTTTGGCCAGTTATTTCCTGGCTTTTGCCTTGTGAGTAAAGAAATCTTTGAAACCCTAAACCACATCATTAGGGTTGTGTATAACCTTCAACCAATGGGTCAGAATTATCCACTTACTAACAAGTTATCCACAGGCCCGAAAGTCGATTGGCCTTTACCCGTAGGTGTCTCTCGGGCCGCGACCGGGCACAGACCTTGGGCCTTTTTTCCAACTGGGGGCGTCTGGGCCAAGCAGTTTCAGGCTCTTGATCTCGAGGTCGGGGTGGGCTTCGGTTACCTTCTCAAGAAGAATCGACTGCATGAGTCGCAGCTGGGTTGCCCAAGCGGTCGATTTGCAGCGAATCGTGAGAACACCGCCCACCAAAGTCTCTGGTTGAGAGTTATCGGCGTTTTGCTGACCAACCAGCTCTGCCCAGCGATTGAACAAATCAGCCTCGGCAAGCTGCGCCTCCCACCGAAACTCTTTCAGCACTCCGTCGAGAGTCTGGCCGGCGGTCAGCGGATCGCGGCCCTTGTCGAATGGTCGAGATTTCTGGGTCTTGGCTTTCTCTTGGATGCGTTTCGCGTCTCGAGAGAGCCTGCCGGTAGCGGCCTCGCGCATTCTGAAGTAAAACTCCTGGGCGAAATCACGCGCCATCAGACACCTCCCCTGCTGAAACACTAAAGACTCTGGCCTTCAACTCGGCGGGAACATCCTCGCCCACCGCAGCCGTAATAATAACCTGCTCGTTGCTGGCCACGAGTTCGGCAAGTCTAGACCTTCTGCCGGCATCGAGTTCTGCGAAGACGTCGTCGAGAATCAAGATCGGATCGCCGCTGCGGGTTTCGGCTCGAAGCAAATTGATTGACGCGAGCCGAAGTGCGAGAGCAAAAGACCAGCTTTCGCCGTGGCTCGCGTAGCCCTTGGCCGGCAGATTGGAAAGCATGAGCACAAGATCGTCGCGGTGCGGCCCGACCATGGTGATGCCTCGCTCGAGCTCGTTTTGGCGAATCTGGGCCAGCTTGGCTCGAAACATTTCTTCGACCTCTGCCACATTCGAGCTCTCGATGTTTTCGAGCGCACCGGTGTCTTCTTCGTCGACCAGGGTTGTGCCAACCAGAGAGCTTTTAGTCAGAATGCGTGGCTCGTTGTTTGCGATTGCAATCGCCTGGTAGGCCTCGGTTAGCAACGGTCGCAAACGCTCAACCAGAGCAACCCGCGCGGCAACTATCTCGGCACCGAACTTCACGAGGCTTTCGTCCCAAGCGTCGAGCGTGCTCAGCGCGGTTCCTTTGGCAGACGTTTGTCTTGCGGTGCGAAGCAAAGTGTTGCGCTGCTTGAGCACTCGTTCGTAGTCGGTGAAGACCCCAGAGAATCGCGGTGACACCTGCACCAAAAGCTCGTCGATAAATGCGCGACGGTTCGACGGATCTTTTTTGATGATGTCTAAGTCTTCTGGCGCAAACGTCACGGTGTTCACATAACCAAGCACATCTCGCAATCTTGTTGCGCTTGCTTTGTTGATGCGCGCACGATTTGGCGATGATCTGTTTAGTTCAACTTCGAGCAATGCATCGCGGCCATCGTGGTTTGCAAGAACACGGATGACGGCCTGCTCGATCTCGGGTTGCGCGTGCCTGATCAGTGGAAGGTATCCGGCAACGCGGTGACTTGAGAGTGTCGAAAGATAACGAATCGCTTCGACTAGGTTGGTTTTGCCCTGACCGTTGGGGCCGACGAGAAGATTCACTCCAGGTGAAAGAGAAACTTCTGCTGTCTCGTAGTTTCTAAAGTTGGCGAGCGAGATGTGCTTGACTAACACGCTTCACCGCCAATCGCAAAAGTGAATCAACCGAAGTTGATTACGAAGTTACTCTGCCTTCTTTACGGCGTGACCGCCGAATTGGTTGCGCAGAGCGGCAACAGCTTTCATTGCCGGTGAGTCATCTTGACGTGATGCGAAACGTGCGAACAAAGAAGCTGTAATCGCCGGCATTGGAACAGCGTTTGCGATTGCCTCTTCGACAGTCCAACGGCCCTCTCCCGAGTCTTCGACGTAACCCTTGATCTGGTCTAGGTTCGGGTCTTCCTTTAGAGCTCGAACTAGAAGATCGAGCAACCATGAACGAACCACCGTGCCACGTTGCCAAGCGGCAAAGGTTCCGTGAACATCCTTGATGATGTCTTTCTTGGCCAGCAGTTCGTAACCCTCTGCGAAAGCCTGCATCATTCCGTATTCGATTCCGTTGTGCACCATCTTCGCGTAGTGCCCGGCACCAACGTCACCCACGTGAACGAAACCTTCTTCGCGAGCACCTTCTGGGCGAAGCGCATCGAAGATTGGCATGGCGCGATCGACGTTAGCTTTTTCGCCACCAACCATTAGTCCGTAGCCGTTCTCGAGACCCCATACTCCACCCGAAACGCCGCAGTCGAGATAGGCGATGCCGTGCTCTGCTAGCTCGGCCGCGTGACGAATGTCTTCGCTGAATCTCGAATTGCCGCCCTCAATGATTAGGTCGCCTTTGTCGAGGTGCTTAACGAGCTCGTTGATTACGTCGTCGGTTGGCTGACCGTGCGGAACCATAACCCATACGGTTCTCGGTGTTGGCAGTGCCGCTACGAGATCTGCGATCGAGTCGACATCAGATACATCGCGTGAGCGAGCGTAGCCGGTGACTTCGATGCCTTTGTTGCGAAGGCGGGTTCGCATGTTGCCACCCATTTTGCCAAGACCGATTAGTCCGATGTGAGTCATGATGTTGCCTTTCAGTTTGCTAGCGAACCAGCAGGTTTGGTTGTAGCAAGTAGCGATAGTTTTCGGAGTCTGATTTTTCTTTTGCTCCGTGGCTTGTGATTAAAACCGGGCTCGGCTTGTTTGGGTTGTCATGGTTTTTGGTGAAACCAATTTTCACAAATTCGGTGTGCACTCCAGATAGACCGTCAATCAAGTACTGCGGTTTGAGTGAAAGCGTGTTTGCATCGCCATTAAGTTCTGCGCTAATGCTTTCTGATGCCTCAGCAACCTCATTGCCAATTGACTCAAGTGCAATGCTTGACTCTTCGAAGGTGTACTTGATTGGTTGGTCGCGCTGCACAACCAACATGACTCGACGTGTTGATTCGAGTAGATCTTGCTTTGCGACAACCGAGTAGTTTTCAACTTCGGTAGAGAACATTGTCTTGATAGGTGGATAGTTGCCCTTGATTAGTAGAGCTGTCACCGAGCGATTGTTCGCCTGGAATGCAATCATCTGTCGCTCGTCATTATTGATAATCGACAGCTGAATCTCACCCTGATTTGCAAAAGTCTTTGCGACTTCTTGAAGTGTCTTTGCTGCAACGAGAACGCTTGAACCCTCGGCACCGGCGTTAGCCTTCCATGGCAATTCAACTAGCGCCATTCTGTACTTGTCTGTGGCCAACAGTGAAAGTTCGTTGCCGGTGGTTTCGATCTGAATCGCCGTGTAAATCGGCTGAACGTCGTCTTTCATGGCTGCGGCAGCTGCCTGGTTAATTGCGGTTGCAAATGCCTCTCCCGCAACTACGCCAGAGACCGTTGGAATTTCTGGAAGTGTCGGATAAGCCGCAACATCCATGATTGGCAACGCGAACTTGGTAGCGCCACAGGTTACGTGAACCTTGGTGCCATCTAGTCGAAATTCAACCGGTGCGTTTGGCAGCTTGGTGGCTATCTCGCTAAGCAGACGGCCAGGAACAAGGGTTCTTCCTGAGGTCTCAACTTTGGCAATGATCTCTACCTGGGCTGATACTTCGTGGTCGAAGACTGAGAGGCGCACAGCATTCGCGTCGGCCTCAATCAAGATTCCACCAACAACCGGTGTGGTGGTTCGCTGTGGAAGCAGGCGAACTGCGAAAGAAACAGCTTCACTCAAGACGTCGCGATTGACTTGAAATTTCAAGGATGGACCTAACTTTTTTAGAGGCTAGCGAGATTCGCTTCGGGTAATAATCTTGGCACAAACACTCGTGTTTGTTGGCCATTGCTGACCGGCTGATTGCTTAGGGGTTATCTAATCTCTCAAGATCTTTAATAATTAACAACACTATTAACAGCTGTGGAAACTGTTAGTAATGGAATAGTTCCCAGTATTCAAAAGGGAACCACACCGCTGTAACTTGTTTACACAGTTGTGTATGAATCTGTGGATAACTTTGTTCCTTGTGGAGACTGATTCTAGAACTAACATCTGACAGGTCAGATTCCACCGAAAAATCCGAGTTGTTGAGACAAGTTCACAGAGTTACTAACAGGCCAAAAGGCTAAAAACCAGTGCTAACGACCGGATTTGATCTTGTTGATTACCTCTGTGACCTGGTTGTAAAGCTCTCTGCGCTCTTTCATTTCAACACTGATCTTGTTGAAGGCATACAACACCGTGGTGTGGTCTTTGCCACCAAAAATCTCGCCAATCTTAGGCAGTGAAAGGCTTGTCATCGTGCGGCAGAGATACATGGCAATCTGCCTGGCCATGGCAATTGCAGAGGTTCGGGT
>JACCDZ010297963.1_pt1 | contig 14950 bp, 13 predicted proteins | sample 7449551 | NCBI WGS metagenome assembly JACCDZ01 (sample SAMN15323452, study PRJNA562643) | freshwater metagenome | isolation source: river surface water | place: USA:Blue River Watershed | collected 2017-08-18 | reverse complement strand
GCCTTCGGCGTATTTGTTGGTCAGCTGCGAGCCTTGCGCGGCCATGACGGCGGGCGAAGCGTAGTTTTCGCTGGCGATCAGCTCGATGTGGTGTTCCTGACGCGCGTTTTCGGCCTGGATGGCGGCGAAAACTTCGGGGTCGGCTTGTTCAATCAGAATGTTGCGGTCGTACATGGCAGTCCTTCAAAAGAGATGGAACCTTGGCTAAAACAGGTGAATTGTTTTGACAAGGGCTGCCCAGGCGAACGGCTGAAAACCCTGGTCTGGGCTCTGGGGCCGGTTCCGGGTTGCGCGCTTCCCAGTGGTTTGGGGTGAGGCCTGGGTTCAGGGCCACCGCGGTCCACGTCAGAATCAGCTGCCCAGCATGTGTGTCGGGGCTGCGTTCCTATCGCCAGTTGCGCACCCCTCAAGTGTAGCCGAGGTGAGTGCGGGTGCATTCCGAAATGGATGGCTCCAAATGCTTTCGTCATCGGTGGTGCGAAGACCTACATCGTGCTGTGAACCAGTTTTTCGAGCAGTTTTTGCTCGTTCAAAACCCTTTCCACATACGGACCATCTTCGGTTTGACCTGAGTCCGCCGCATATTGGCGCAGCGCCTCTTCAATCGTTTCACTTTGCAAGATCAGGTCTTGCAGGTGACGGGTGCCCACACGCAAGTTGGTCACGGGGTCGAATACCGCCAGGCGCCCACCAAAGGGTGAGAGTTGGCTCGCATGGACATCCGGGTCGATTTGCATCAGGCCCATGGCGCCTTGGGTGCCAGAGGTGAAAGGGTTGAACTTTGACTCAATGGCCATGATGGCCAGAATCAGAGTCGGCGGAATCTGGCTGCGTTCGCCCACGGCCCAGGCTTCGGTGACCAAGGCAGCCAAAGGCTCTGGTGACACTCGGTAGCGGCGGCTGAGCCAGTAAGTCACGGCCAGCTGGTCCTTGGAAAGTCCCTTGAGTGAGGTAGCGGTTGATCGGTAAGCCGCATCGCTGCTAGAGGGTGTTTCCAGTGTTTCAGCCTGTCGCACTTCCAGCCAACCCATCAGCACTTCATTGACGTTCATTTGCAAGCCGGGACGCGCTGCAAAAATCAATGCTACGGTCACCACCACCAAGCCCACCAAGGCCAGACTGTGCCGACTGATTTCCATAAATCCGTCGCGCACGTCGGCCACCAAGGTTCGAAGAACCAGCCAAAAGCGTGCAACAGTCTGGTTCGCGGTCATGGCAAATTCGCTGAAGTCAGCGTTCAGATCTTTCAGTGGATGGGTGGGGAAGAGGTCTGTCAGGGTGATGTTGCACCCTGGATACGACGGCGGTGTGGGGTGCTTGGATGAAGGCTGGCATCCGTGCGATTGGAGCGGATTCTAGGAATCTTTCATAACTCGTCAAGGATATAAGATAAGTTTTTGATGCTTATTGAGTATATGTGCACAAGATTTTGTGATTGGATGTCGCTGATTCGTGTGTGCAGTCCAGAGCGGCTCAATTACCGGCGAAAATACAGGCTTGATGTTCAGCCTAACTGGCATATTGCCGGGGTTGATCTGTATGCCGTATTTGGCATGGATCGTGTTTTAAAGCGTTTTGACCGTGACTTTTTCCAAGCCCCTTGACCTTGTAGCCCTTGACCAATTGACCGGGGGGGCATTCAATGCCGCCACATCAGGCGAGCGCAGTGCCCGTTTGCGTGAATGGCTGTTGACCGAACCTGACGAAGCGCAGATGCACGAGGTTTACCGTGAACTTTCCTCGCGTGACAAAGGTGCAGCCAAGATTCTCAAAGAGAAGCTGGACGAAATCAAACGTGCTCACGGTCAGGATGCGCTGGCCAGTGATTGGGCGCAAAAAGCGGAGCAAATGCTGCAGGCACCTCGTCTGAACATTGCGGATGCCTTGGCTTGGCAACGCGATGCAGCCAAAGCGGGAGCGCCTTTGTCGCGTGAGCCTCTGGCCAGTTTGAAGATCCGTTTGGCCGAAGTGGTCAAAGGCGTTGAAGACTTGCAGCACCAAGTGATGGTGCAACGCGAAGCCGCGGTGTTGCTGGCACAGCGCATCGAGGTCTTGTCCACCAAGCCCCTGGCCGAAGCACAAGCCGGACAAGCAGGTTTGCAAGCCGATGTGGCCCAGTGGCAAGCGCAGGCAGAAGCGCTCACTCAAAATGCCGTGTGGTTCAGCGTGGACTTGAAGTACCCTTCTCAGCTGGAAACGGCGCGCAGCCAATTACAGGCTGTCTGGGATGGTTTTTCTGCTGCCCTGATGGTGGCCACCCAAGCCCAGGCTGACGCAGCCGCAGCCTTGCCCTCGGTGCCGGTGTGGGCCGATGAAATCCGCCGCCTCCGTGGCGAAGCGGTGGCTTCCGCCGCTCCGGTGGATGCCCCCAAGGCCGCTAAACCGAAGATGGATCCCGCCCAGCGCCAAGCCCTGCGCGAACAAGCCACAGCCGCAGTGACGGAAGTGCTGGAGGCGGTAGAAAAAGAAGTCACCGAAGGCCATGGCAAAGCCAGTGCCGGTGCGGCGGCCGCTTTGCGCGCTGTGCTCAAGACCCACGGGAAAAATCTGGACACGGCACTCGATGCCCGCGTGCACGAAGCCCTGACAGCTGCTGGCGAGCTCGAAGGCTGGCAGCGCTGGCGTGCCGATCAGATCCGTCAGGAACTGGTGACCAAGGCCGAAGCCTTGTTGGGCGCAGACAAAGTGCCTGCCATGGGCGGACGCAAGATGCAGGAAAGCCTGCGTCAACTGCGCGAGAGCTGGAAGCAAACGGATCAGGGCGGTTTGCCCAACCATGCTTTGTGGAAGCGTTTCGATGCCGCCTGCAATGAGGCCTACAAGACCGTGCAAACCTGGCTCGACCAGATCAAGCAGGAATCGGCCGCGCACCGCGCGCAGCGCGTGGCCTTGATGGAAGAAGTCAAAGCCTGGACCCTCGCCAACGCCGAGAGCAACGACTGGCGTGGCCAGTTGCGTGCGCTGCATCAGTTTGGTGAGCGCTGGCGCAATGCCGGTCATTTGAGCGAAAAATCGTTCGCTGAAATGCAGTCGCAGTGGAAAGCCCTGATCAAAGTAGCGGCTGCGCGTGTGGATGCGGCTCAAAAGGCCAGCATCGAGCGTCGCCAAGCCATGATCGCAGAAGCCAAGGAAATGTCAGCTGCCCCACTGCGTGTGGATGCCGTCAAGGCCTTGCAGCTGCGCTGGCAAGCTGAAGCCCAGGCGGTCCCATTGGATCGCAAGACCGAGCAAAAGCTGTGGGAAATTTTCCGTGCGCCATTGGACGAAGCCTTCCAGCGCAAAGGCGCGGAACGCCAGCAAGCCGAAACCCATTTGAGTGCCCGTGACCGTGCGGTGATCGATGCCTCCAAAGCCCTGGATGCCGCCAACGCCAGCGGCGATGCGGCCAAGATCCGTGCCGCCATGGCTGCTCTGGACGCCGCCTTGCGCGGGCAGGCTCAAGAAGCCGCTGATCAGGCTGCCGGGCAAGCTGCGGCGGTTGCTGTGCCTGTGGCAGATGCCGCCAGTGCTGACGCACTTGCAGCGGCCACTGAGCCAGCGCCGGCAGCCGAGTCGGCTGATGCCGCAGATCCCGCGCAGGCCGAAGCTGTCGAGTGCGACACCACAGCCGAGTCAGCGCCCGTACCCGCTGCGCCAGTGGCGGTACCTAAGCCTGCAAAACCCGTGGTGGCCGTGCGTGGCGACGACCGCCCGGGTCAAAAGAAAACCGAAGCACCCGCTGGCCGTGATGGCCGTCGTGATGGCCGACCCGGGGACCGCAGTGCCCGTCCGGGCGACCGGGCAGGTGATCGTCCAGGCCGTCCAGGCGATCGAGGCCCCCGCTCGAGTGACCGCGGCGACCGTTTCCCGCGTGGTGATTTCGCAGACCGTGGCGAACGCGCACCGCGCTTGGGTGATACCGCTTTCCGTGCGCAACGCGAGGCCATGGAGCGTGCCGAGATGTCCTTGCGCAAGCTGGCAGCTCAAGCCCACGGCGAGACCCTGACCCGATTGATGTCTGCCTGGCAAGACCGCCAGGCCGACGCGCTGCCCAGCGCTCAGGAGCTCGGTAAGGCCGTGAACGCCTCTGCCCGTCAAGCCTGGACGCAAGCGGTCAGCACCGAAGCCAAGACGCCCGCCACAACCGCTTTGTTGCGTCTGGAAATGGCCGCCGAAGTGCCTACCCCAGCCGAGCACCTGAGTGAGCGACGCGCGCTGCAATTGCAGCTGCTGACCCAGCGCAACCAGCCTGGGCCTGCTGAAACATGGGCGCAGGATGTGGCGCAAGTTTTGTCTGGCCCGCACGAAGCCAACACGGCACGCCGTTTGCAAAACGTGCTCAAGAACTTGCTGCGCCGTTAAAGCGCTGCATGTTCAATAAAAAGGCCGCTCTGTGGAGCGGCCTTTTGGTTTGGGTTGACGTCGAGTCAGCTCAAGCGCAGGCGTTCGGATCGGCCATGGGCATGCAAACGCAAAATTTCTGCCCGTACGGGCGCGTGATCCAGTGACCAGTCGCTCAGCACTTGCCGTGTGGCCGAGCCCATGACGTGGTCTGCAGGGCGATGGGTGTGACCGTGCACCAGGTGATTGGCCTGAGCGGCTTGTAGCCACTGCATGCTCAGCGCGGTGTCGGCATCGGCATAGCGCATGTCGGCCTGCTTTTGTGATTCACTTTGCGCACGCATGGCGCGGGCCAAGGCGAGTCGCTCATGCAGAGGCTTGGCCAAAAATTCAGTTTGCCACGGTACTGATCGCACTTGCTGGCGAAAGACCTGGTAGTCCGTGTCGTCCAGACACAGGGCATCGCCATGGCTGAGCAAAATGCGTTGATCGCCCCATGCCAACACGGTGGGGTCGTTCAATGTCTGAACGCCGCAGGCTGATAAAAAACCGAGGCCCACCAAAAAGTCCCGGTTGCCGGGCATGAAGGCCACATGGCAGCGTTGTGCAGTCTGACGCAAGACCTCGGCACATTGCTGCAAAAAAAGATCATGGGCCACGGCATCGTCACCGACCCAGACTTCAAAGAGATCGCCCAGCAACAAAACCGCTTGGGCGGGCGTGGTGGCCATGTACTGGCGCCACGCCTCAAAGGTGGCCGTCTCGGACGCTTGCAGGTGCAGGTCCGAGATCAGGTCCACGGTTTGCCATGACGCGGGTGCTTGCAGCAGGCCCATGGCCGGCGTTGGAGGCATCGCGTTCATGGCGGGGCTGGCTTTACAGCGCCACAGCCTTTTCGATGATGACGTCCTCTTTGGGCACATCGCCGTGGCCGCCACGGTTGCCGGTTTTCACGCCCTTGATCTGGTCCACCACCTCGGTGCCTTTGACCACTTTGCCGAACACGGCATAACCCCAGCCTTGCAGCGAAGGAGCGGTGTGGTTGAGGAAGCCGTTGTCGGCCACGTTGATGAAGAACTGTGCCGTGGCGGAGTGGGGCGCCTGGGTGCGGGCCATGGCCACGGTGTACTCGTTGTTTTTGAGACCGTTGTTGGCTTCGTTTTCGATGGCTGCATCGGTGGGCTTTTGTGCCATGCCAGGCTCAAAGCCGCCGCCCTGGATCATGAAGCCGGGGATCACACGGTGAAAGATCGTGTTGTTGTAGTGGCCTTTGTTCACATAGGCCAAAAAGTTGGCGGTCGATTTGGGGGCTTTTTCAGCGTCCAGCTCAAGGGTGATCACGCCATAGCCAGCGATGTGCATTTCTACTTGTGGGTTGCTCATGGTTTATTTCAACAAAGTAACGGATTGAATGAGGACCGCTGTCTTGGGGACATCGGAAGGAAAAGGACCACCTGCGCCAGTGGGGGTGTTCCTGATTTTTTGGACCACGTCCATGCCGGACGTGACTTTGCCAAAAACGGTGTAGCCAAACAACTGTGGGGCGTTGATCAGTTGTGAGCGGGCGACGTTTTCATACACGCGGCCTTGGTATTCAAACTTGACCACTGGATCGCCATCGGGGATCGGGGTGGGGTCCAGAAAAGCGTTGTCCACCACGTTGATGAAAAACTGCGAGGACGCCGAGTGCGGATCGCCCGTGCGGGCCATGGCCAAGGTGCCGGTGGTGTTTTTCAGGCCGGCGGCTAGGGCCTTGCGGCCTTCGTGCTCAATGGGCGCGCGGGTGGGCTTTTGTTGGTACTTGGCATCGTAGCCGCCGCCTTGCACCATGAAGCTCGAAATCACGCGGTGAAAGATGGTGCCGTCGTAATGCTTGTCTTTGACGTATTGCAAAAAGTTGGCCACGGTGCGCGGGGCCTTGTCTGCGTACAGCTCTGCTTCGATGTCACCCATCGAGGTGCTGATGCGCACTTTGTTGATGCCACCTGCCTGTGCATGTGCAGACATGGGTAAGACCAGCGCAGAGGCCAAAAGAGCGCAAGCGGCAAAAAATCGTGAAATTTTCATGGGCAGACGAGGTGGCAATTCAGGGGGCGGCTTTGAGCATCTGGTCGATGGTCAACTGCTTGTTTTGAATGCGGCGTTGTTGAGGGGTGATCTGGAGGGCTTTGGCGTAGGCGTTGCTGGCCAGCGCCGCATAGACATCGCCCATGTTTTCCAATGCAATCGCGTAGTCAGGACGTGCCTGAATGGCCGCTTGCAAGGAGGCCAGGGCATCGGCATGGCGGTTCTCTCGGGCCAGTAAAACAGCCAAATTGTTGTGCGGCTCAGCCAACTCAGGGAAGGATTGGGTCAGTGCCTGCAAAGTGTCCATGGCCGCCTGGGTCAGGCCCTGAGCATCCTGAATGCGGCTGAGCAACAGGCGCATTTGCGGATCGGTGGGGGCTGTCTTCAGGCGCAGGTCAACCTGTTGTTGTGCTTTGTCCCATTGGCCGCTTTGGATCAGGCGGTTCACGTCGCTGTACAGGTCAGCCCGCGCACCAGCACTGAGTGCCATCAGGATGCAAGACAAGGCGAACGAAATGAGAGGGCGCATGCAGCAATAAGTATCGGGTCTGGACGAGAGGCTTTGGCCCACATGGGAAGGCCTGACGGGGCTATACTGAGAGCCATTGTAGCGGAGGCCTTGTTTTTCGGCCTTGTCAGCTTGACTTGCTGTCCACGTGTACGACAGCCGCACTGAGCCCCGATTTTCTGAATGGATTTGGCTGCGCGCCATGGGCGCTGCATGGCCTTTTTTTATTTTCCGACTGTTTTCTGATTTGTCATGAGTCTGCGCATCTTCAACACACTCACCCGTTCGGTGTCCGAGTTCACGCCTGCCGAACCAGGCCATGTGCGCATGTACGTGTGTGGCATGACGGTGTATGACCTGTGCCATCTGGGCCATGCTCGTTCGATGGTCGCATTCGATGTGGTGCAGCGTTGGCTCAAAGCCAGTGGCTTGAAGGTGACTTACGTTCGCAACATCACCGACATCGACGACAAGATCATCAAGCGCGCCTTGGAAAACGGCGAAACCATCCGCAACCTGACCGACCGCATGATTGATGCGCTGCACCAGGATGCCGATGCCTTGGGCATTGAGCGCCCGCAGCACGAGCCCCGTGCCACTGATTTCGTGCCTCAGATGCTTTCGATGATCGGCACGCTGGAACAAAAGGGCCTGGCCTACCGCGCTGGCAATGGCGACGTGAACTATGCCGTGCGCAAGTTTCAGGGCTACGGCAAGTTGTCCGGCAAATCCCTGGATGAATTGAACGCCGGTGAACGTGTGGCTGTGAGCAACGATGAAGGGGGCAAGCATGACCCGCTGGACTTTGTGCTTTGGAAAAGCGCCAAACCCAGCGAGCCTGCCGATTGCAAGTGGGACAGCGCCTTTGGTTCGGGCCGCCCGGGCTGGCACATCGAGTGCTCGGCCATGGCTTGTGAGCTGCTGGGGCAGACCTTTGACATTCACGGCGGTGGTGCAGATCTGCAGTTCCCGCACCACGAAAACGAAATCGCACAAAGCGAAGGTGCCAATGGTCAGCCCTTCGCCCGTTACTGGATGCACAACGGCTTCATCAATGTGGACAACGAAAAGATGTCCAAGAGCCTGGGCAATTTCTTCACGATTCGCGATGTGCTCAAGGAGTTTGATGCTGAAACCGTGCGCTTCTTTGTCGTGCGCAGCCATTACCGCAGCCCGCTGAACTACAGCGATGTGCATCTGAACGATGCCAAAGGTGCTTTGAAACGCCTGTACACCGCGCTTCAGGCCGTGCCGCCAGCCGATGTGACCATCGATTGGGCTGATCCGATGGCCGCTCGCTTCAAAGCGGCCATGGACGAAGACTTTGGCACGCCCGATGCCGTGGCCGTCTTGTTCGAGCTGGCCAGCGAAGTCAACCGCAGCCAGTCGGCCGAGCGTGCAGGTTTGCTCAAGGCTTTGGGTGGCTTGCTGGGTTTGTTGCAAACCGAGCCAACTGCTTACCTGCAGTCAGGTGCTGGTTTGGATGAGTCGGCCATTCAAGTCCAAATTCAGGCCCGGGCTGACGCCAAGAAAGCCAAGAACTTCACCGAGGCTGACCGCATTCGCAACGCGTTGTTGGCGCAGGGCATTGTGCTCAAAGACTCGGCCACTGGCACCACTTGGGAGGCTGCTCAGTGAGCGTTGTGTCCAAAGAGGTTTCCAAAGACGTGGTTCCGGTCACGCCCGAGTATTGGGCGCAAGCCTGCGCGCACCTGGCCAAAAAAGACCGGGTCATGAAAAAGCTGATCCCTCAGTTTGGCGACGCCATTCTGGAGACGCGTGGCGACGCCTTTGTCACTTTGGCCCGTTCCATCGTGGGTCAGCAAATCTCGGTCAAGGCGGCGCAATCGGTGTGGAATAAATTTTCGGCCTTGAGCAAAAAGCTCACCCCTGCGGCGGTGCTCAAGCTCAAGGTGGACGACATGCGTGCGGCCGGCTTGTCGGTGCGCAAGGTGGAATATCCGGTCGATCTGGCGCTGCATTTCAGCAACGGTGCGGTGCATGTCAAGGACTGGCAAGCGATGGACGATGAGGCCATCATTGACGAATTGGTGGCCATTCGTGGCATTGGTCGCTGGACAGCCGAGATGTTTTTGATCTTCCACCTGATGCGGCCCAACGTGCTGCCACTGGACGATGTGGGCCTGATCAACGGCATCAGCAGTAACTATTTCTCGGGCGAACCGGTCAGCCGCAGCGATGCGCGCGAGGTTGCCCAGGCCTGGAGCCCGTATTGCACGGTGGCAACTTGGTATATTTGGCGCTCGCTGGATCCCGTTCCGGTGGCGTATTGAGGGCTGGACACGCATGTCCGCCCGCTGATGAACAGAGGAGTAAAACTTGGCCAAAAGAACATTTCTCGACTTTGAGCAACCCGTTGCCGAACTCGAAGCCAAGATCGAAGAGCTGCGCTATGTGCAAAGCGAGTCTGCGGTGGACATCACCCTGGAAATTGATCAGCTGAGCAAAAAAAGCCAGCAACTGACCAAAGACATCTACAGTGACCTGACCCCCTGGCAGGTCACCAAAATCTCGCGTCATCCTGAACGTCCTTACACCCTGGACTACATCAATGGCATCTTCACCGATTTCGTTGAAATGCACGGTGACCGTCACTTTGCAGACGATTTGTCCATCGTGGGCGGGCTGGCCCGTTTCAATGGGCAGGCTTGTATGGTGCTGGGTCACCAAAAAGGCCGTGACACCAAAGAGCGTACCCTGCGCAACTTCGGTATGAGCAAGCCCGAGGGCTATCGCAAGGCCCTGCGCCTGATGAATACCGCTGAGAAGTTCAAGCTGCCAGTGTTCACCTTTGTGGACACGCCCGGCGCTTACCCTGGCATTGACGCTGAAGAGCGCGGGCAGTCCGAGGCCATTGGGCGCAACATCTTCGAGATGGCCCAACTCGAAGTGCCGATCATCACCACCATCATTGGTGAGGGCGGCTCGGGTGGTGCATTGGCCATTTCGGTGGCCGATCAGGTGTTGATGCTCCAGTACTCGGTGTACTCGGTGATCAGTCCAGAGGGGTGCGCCTCTATTCTGTGGAAAACCGGCGAAAAAGCCGAAGTGGCCGCTGAAGCATTGGGCATCACGGCCCATCGCCTGAAGGCTCTGAATGTGATCGACAAGATCGTCAGTGAGCCTGTGGGTGGTGCTCACCGCGACCACGAACAAATGATTGCCTTGCTCAAACGTGCTTTAGGCGATGCATGGCGTCAGGTAGTAGACCTCAAGCCCAAAGAGCTGCAAGACCGCCGCTACGAGCGCCTCAACAGCTACGGGCGCTTTACCGATACCAAAGCCGGTAAGTAAACCCTCAAGGCGAGCCGCAAGGCTTTCGCACATGACGCAAACCCTCGACCAGGCCCTGGCTGATTTCAGCCCGGGCCTTCCTTTTGCTGTGGCCTTCAGTGGTGGGGCCGATTCGACGGCCTTGCTGTTGGCCTGTGCTCGGCGTTGGCCCGGGCAGGTGAGGGCAGTGCACATCCACCACGGTTTGCAAGACGCCGCCGACGGTTTTGAAGCGCACTGCCGTGCGGTGTGCGAGCGTCTGGAGGTGCCTTTGCAGGTGCGCCGTGTGCAGGCTGGCCACGCCCCAGGACAAAGCCCTGAAGACGCGGCCCGCCAGGCCCGGTATGCCGCCTTGGCCGAGGCCGTGCAAACCGAATGGCCCGACGTGCACGATGTGGCCTTGGCCCAGCATGCCGACGACCAGGTGGAAACCTTGCTCATTGCTTTGTCGCGCGGTGCGGGCTTGCCAGGGCTGGCGAGCATGCCCTCGCAATGGCCGCGTCTGGGACTGAACTGGCATCGCCCTTTGTTGGCGGTGCCCGGTGCTGACTTGCGGGACTGGTTGCGCGAGCGCGGTCAAGTCTGGGTGGAAGACCCGACCAACAGCGATGAGCAATTCACCCGCAACCGCATCCGCGCCCGCCTGCTGCCTGCGCTGGCCGAGGCCTTTCCAGCTTTCCGGGACACTTTTTCCCGAAGTGCCAGCCATGCAGCCCAGGCGCAAGAGGTGCTCAACGAGGTTGCAGCGCAAGACTTCGCCCGTGTGGGCAACCCACCACACATCACCGCCTTGCAAATTCTGAGCCGAGCCCGGCAAGCCTTGGTTTTGCGCCATTGGTTGCGGACCTGCCATGCCACCACCCCGACCACGGCGCAGCTCAATGAGTTGCTCGATCAAGTGGCCAACTGCACCACCCGTGGGCACCGTCTGAACCTCAAAGTAGGGCAGGGTCATGTGCTTCGCCAAGGTGCTGTGCTCAGCTGGTCACCGCACTGAACGGTTTTCTGGCAGGCGGCGCATCCTGCAAGGATTTCGCGATTGCTACAATCCAAGGCTTTGCTGAAACTGATTTCAGCGCTCATTTCTCATCATCAGAACTACACATGGCTTTGATCGTTCACAAATACGGCGGCACCTCGATGGGCTCGACCGAGCGCATCCGCAATGTCGCCAAACGCGTGGCCAAATGGACGCGTGCTGGCCACCAGATCGTGGTGGTGCCCAGTGCCATGAGCGGCGAAACCAATCGCTTGCTCGGTTTGGCCAAAGAGTTGGCACCCGCCAAACCCGACACTTCTTATGGCCGCGAGCTGGACATGCTGGCCTCTACCGGCGAGCAAGCTTCGTCCGCCTTGTTGGCAATTGCCCTGCAAGCCGAAGGCCAGCCTTCGGTCAGCTACGCAGGCTGGCAAGTGCCGATCAAGACCAACAGCGCCTTCACCAAAGCCCGCATCGAATCGATCGATGATGTTCGTGTGCGCGGCGACTTGAACGCAGGCAAAGTCGTGATCATCACCGGTTTTCAAGGTGTGGACGAGCAAGGCAACATCACCACCTTGGGCCGTGGCGGTTCCGACACCTCGGCGGTGGCTGTGGCTGCAGCGCTTAAGGCTGACGAATGCCTGATCTACACCGACGTGGATGGCGTGTACACCACCGACCCCCGCGTGGTGCCCGAAGCGCGCCGCCTGCAGACCGTGAGTTTTGAAGAGATGCTGGAGATGGCCTCATTGGGCTCTAAGGTCTTGCAAATCCGCTCGGTCGAGTTCGCCGGCAAATACAAAGTGCCCATGCGCGTGCTGTCCAGCTTCACGCCTTGGGACATCGACATCAACGAAGAAGCCGCATCCGGCACCCTGATCACTTTTGAGGAAGACGAACAAATGGAACAAGCCGTCGTTTCCGGCATCGCTTTCAACCGCGACGAAGCCAAAATCTCCGTGTTGGGCGTGCCCGACAAGCCCGGCATTGCGTACCAGATCCTGGGCGCTGTGGCTGAGGCCAATATTGAAGTGGATGTGATCATCCAGAACCTGAGCAAAGACGGCAAGACCGACTTCAGCTTCACTGTTCACCGCAACGACTACGCCAAGACCATCGACTTGCTCAAGGAAAAAGTCCTGCCTGGCTTGGGTGCCACAGAAGTCAGTGGCGACGCCAAGATCTGCAAAGTCTCCATCGTCGGCATCGGCATGCGCAGCCATGTGGGCGTGGCCAGCAAGATGTTCCGCTCGCTCAGCGAAGAAGGCATCAACATTCAGATGATTTCCACGTCTGAAATCAAGACCTCTGTCGTGATCGACGAAAAATACATGGAATTGGCTGTGCGAGCACTGCACAAAGCATTCGATTTGGACCAAGCGTAAGCTATAATTTGCGCAGCTGGAAACGTGACCGAGTGGCCGAAGGTGCTCCCCTGCTAAGGGAGTATGGGGTGTAGAGCCTCATCGAGGGTTCGAATCCCTCCGTTTCCGCCAAGACTGAACCCCAAGTGATTTCATCACTTGGGGTTTTTTCTTTTGTATCGACGTAGGCGCAAATCTCTTTTTTACACCGACCTTCGCGCTGACATGGTCGTTTGTTATGCCCCTCAAATCAAGCATGAACAGCCAAGCCCTTTTCTGGCGGCTTGCTTGGGAGTCCCAGATCTTCCCATGAAATGATTTGTCATTTTTGGCTTTTCTAAGTATGCCACTTGGCGGATTTTAAAACCAAATAATTCAAGCAAGATACCTCATCCAATTTTTAACAAAGCGGTTTAAGTCTTTGTGGCTAAACGAAGGATGGGGAGTTGATTGATGACAAAAAAGTTTTTTCAGGTTCCGCAGTGCGGTCTTAAGCAATTGACGGTGGCGATGGCCTTGTCGGTCATGTGCGTTGGCATGGCGCAGGCTCAAAATGGCCGAGACACGGCCACAAGCAATGTCAGTTCAGTGAATATTGAAGCTTATGGCGATTTGTTTGCCGGCACCAAACCGGTGGGTAGCCAATTGAGCAAGGTGTTCATATATCGCCCAACCGCTGCACTGGCACCCCAACCGGTCAATGTGTACCTGGATGGCCATTACCACACCTCCTTGCTCCGAGGCGGCTTTTCTGAAACATGCATGTTGCCTGGCGCCATGTCGGTTCAGACCGTACTGGACGACGCCAGTCGCCAACACCTGGGCAAGCAAGAAGCTGGTCAACGCATACAGTTTGATGCAGGCAAAACCGTTTACCTGCGATTACAAGAGTCGGCCTATGCACCGCCGAGCTTGCAGCTTGTGAATGTTGCTGCGGCCCAAGCCGAATTGCGGAACATTCGCAGGCAAATTCACACGGTCTCTCGCGTCAAAGCCGCGAGGGAATGCGTGGACGGCAATGAAGTGGCCGCAGCGCCTCCAGCACCGATTGCCAAGCCAAGTGGGGATCAGAAATTTGCATTGCAAGCCGATGCCCTGTTCGAGTTTGGCAAGGCTGAACTGCGCCCCGCAGGCTACAACGCCATTGAGCTGTTGGTTCAAAAAGTCAAAAACGAATACCGCTCTGTCGAGAGCATTCGAGTCATGGGTTTCACGGACGCCATTGGCCCCAAAAAGCTCAACCGCAAGCTTTCAGAAGATCGCGCAATCACCGTGGCTGAGCAAATTCGCGCGGGTGGCGTGAACCCCGTCAAAGGGATTCAAACCGAAGGCCGTGGTGCTGCAGATATGGTGAAAACCGATTGTGCAAATGAGCCCAAGCCTCAGAACAAGGTGTGTCATGCGCCGAACCGCCGCGTTGAAGTGTCCGTGTTCGGCGTTCGCAACTGACACACACGATTCCTTCAAGCCATTTCCATTTTCACGCCACTTGTTAAAGGGCCTTCGCAATGACCAAGACATACCAAATCAAGATCAACCAGGGCAAAGACGCCAAGGCCCTGGACATTCCACAGGCAGGCCCCAAAGGCCAGGCCACGACCGTGAAAGCGGTTGCCGGTGCGCGTTATCAACTGATTGATCCAGAGACGGGCTATGGGCCTGAAAACATCCGTGCAAGTCGCCAAGGCAAAGACCTCAAGGTCAGCTTTGAAGGCAGCACGACCACCGATCTGGTGATCGAAGACTATTACAAGGTCAGCGCTGACAACTTCAATGGTCTGATCGGCGAGGCTGAGTCGGGCAAGTTCTACGAATACATCCCGGAAAACGCCGCAGGCATGGCCACGGTGCCCATGCTGTCCGACGCTGGGCAGGTAGTGGGTATGGCCCTGGGTGGTGCTGAAGTGGCCCCCGCAGGCGCGGCCGTCGGCGTGCTGGCCGCAGGCTTGTTCAGCCCTTGGTTGTTAGGCGCTGGCGCGTTGGGTTTGGCTGCTGCGGGTGGTGGTGGTGGTGGTGCAGCTGCTGCCGCTGGTGCAGACACCACAGCGCCTACAGGTCAAAAAGGTGCTTTGGCGGCCATTGATGGGAGCGACTCTGGCACCAAGGGCGATAACCTGACTGCCATCACCAAGCCCACTATCACCGGTACGGCTGAGGCAGGCTCAACGGTTGAAGTGTCTTTTCGCGATCCGGCTGGCAAATTGACCGGCCCCTACAAAACCACAGCAGACGCCAATGGCAATTATTCGGTGAAAGTACCGGCTGATCTGGTGGATTCATCGGTTAATACCAAGGGCACTCAATACACCCCGGTCATCAAAGCCACAGACGCAGCGGGTAACAGCAGCACGGCAGATGGCACGCCATTTGTGGTGGATACACAGGCGCCGGCGTTGGCACTGACCATTGATGCCG
>JACCDZ011087292.1_pt1 | contig 14953 bp, 14 predicted proteins | sample 7449551 | NCBI WGS metagenome assembly JACCDZ01 (sample SAMN15323452, study PRJNA562643) | freshwater metagenome | isolation source: river surface water | place: USA:Blue River Watershed | collected 2017-08-18 | reverse complement strand
CGCTTCCGCCACCCTGAATAGCGATCGAATACTCATCGCTTGGTGAAATCTCTAGGTAGTTCAGTGCGATTGCAGAACATTCGATATGCCAACCAGGACGTCCTGGACCAAATGGGCTTGGCCAACTTGGTTCACCAGGTCGGGCAGCTCTCCACACAAGTGCATCTAATGGATCTTCTTTGCCGGCTCGTGAAGGATCTCCCCCGCGCTCAGAAAAATATTGCATGGCGGTATCAAGATCTAGATGCGATCGAAGAAGAAACTCTGGATCTAATCTCACTCGGAAATAGAGGTCATCATCTACTCGGTAGAGAGATCCGCGAGATTCCAGCGCTGAAATCGAGGAGATAATCGTCTCCATCGCCTCGATCACGCCGATATATGAATCCGGTGGAATCACGTGGAGCGCCACCATATCTCCGCGAAAGAGCTCAATCTGAGAGAGAGCCAGTTCGTGCCAATCGACACCGTCCCGTGTTGCGCGCTCAAGCAAAGGATCATCAATATCGGTGATGTTCTCAACAAAGCGAACCTGCGAACCAGAGAACCGCAGGTAGCGATTGATTAAGTCAAAGGTTACATACGTTGCCGCGTGGCCCAGATGTGTTGCATCGTAGGGAGTAATTCCGCAAACGTAGAGACGATATATATCTTTGCGCTCTAGGGGCTCGACTATTTGTGACGCGGTATTAAAGAGCGAGAGGGCAGGCAGTGATTCATTTACGTGCTGAGGGTGGCCTAATGAGAGTTCGGCCCACGACTTCATGTATTCATCTTAATACGCAGGCCATGGAATTGCTGGCCATTCATCGCTAGGAAGTGGCATCACACCTTCAGAAACAAGGCGTTCGATTCGCATAAGAAGCGCCGCGAACTCATCCTTGGTGATGTGAGAGGTAAAGAGCTCCTCGTGGGATCTGACTACTTGGGCAACTCTTTTGAGATTACCAATCTCCGCTTGTGTGAGGGCGTCCCCTGCCCACTGCCAGAGAACGGTACGCAACTTATCGTCGACATGAAATGTCACACCGTGATCACAGGCAAAGAGATGACCACTTTCTTCAGGTAGCAGATGTCCGATTTTGCGATCTGTATTGTTGATGCAAGCATCGAATATTGCCAGATTCCTTAAAGATCCTTCATCGCTTCCGAAAAATTGGGCAAGATCGATACTCTCATCGACATCGATCCATAACTGAACCATTCCCAAGCCAGCAGGACCTTCGCGAAGAATCGTCGGTGGAACACAATCAAAGCCGGCAAGATTGCTAAAGAGGAATGCTGCATATTCACGATCTGCCAAAGTACCATCAGGAAAATCCCACAATGGTCGCTCTCCCGCAATCGGCTTATAGATGACATCCATGGCTTCATCTTCATAGGCGATCGTCCCAAAGAGAGTTGCATTAGAAGCATCAACTAGACGTCCAGTGACAGTCATTGAACCTTGAGAGAGAAAGTGAGATATCTGGTCGACCCATTCTTGCGAATATCTCATTAACGGCGATATCCATTGGCGCGAGGACAGAGGTGACCTTTGGGATCTATCGGTGCGGTGCAGAATGGACAAAGAGGTCGACCAGCAGAGACCAGGGCCTGCGTTCTGGCTACAAAGGCCAATGCAAGTGAGAGATCGAGATGGACTTCGACGATGGGAGAAGTCAGATCGTCAAAATCATCGCCACCTGATTCGCCATCGCCTTCTCCCCTAAACGTTACTTCAATCTCCAGTTCGGCTGGATCAAAGGCGATGCCAATGGCATCTATCGTGAACTCTGAATCAAGCGGCAACTCGAGAGGTGCGCTATCTGCCGGTGCGGGAGATATGGAAGTAAGCGGTGCATTCTTCTTGATCTCTCTGACGATTGTAGAAATTCGATCCGCAAGAGCGGCCGCCTGTGACTTCTCGGTGGCCAATGAGATGAGCTGACTACCTTGTCGCACTTGAAAGTAGAACTCACGTTCTCCAGGAGCACCGATCGTTCCCACTACAAAGCGATCGGGCTGATCAAAATTCCATCGTCCTGCGCTCATTACTTCTGATTTCCTGTTGAGCCACCGATTGCTGTGGCCGCTTCTGCCGTTGCCGCTGCAGAATCTTGAGAGAGTCTTCCTGAAGTATCGTTAAAGGAGATTAAACGACTGACACCATTATCTGTCTCGATAATGGTCATTGATGCCGGTTCAATGACTAACTTCTGAAATTGATCGAGATGCATCCCAAGACAGTGAGCGACGATTGATTTGATGACATCACCATGGCTGACTAGAAGTCGTGGCTTCTTACCCTTTATTGCATTTAAGCGATAGAAAGATGAGAGAGCGCGATTTTGCATCTGCAGCAGAGACTCCCCTTCAGGAAAGACCATCTGACTCGGCTGCTCTGCCACCGTCTTCCAGAGCGCCTTTCGTCGTAATGAGGCGAGGGACTTTCCTGTCCAGGTTCCATAATCGACTTCAGAGATATCGTGATCGACAGTTACTGCATGTGAGCGGTCACTCTTTGCAATCCATGGAGCAATCGTCTGATGGCATCTCTCCATTGGACTGATAAATATCTCATCGAAACGAGCTTCACCTAAACGATCAACTAGTGCTTCGGCCTGCTTGCTCCCCTTTTTACTGAGTGAAATCCCTGGAGAGCGCCCCGCCAAAATGTTCTTTTCGTTGGCAACTGAGTGTGCGTGACGAAGTAAAACGATGCGAGCCATGCGCCAAGATTAACCGTCTTTAAGAATGTTGGCTTGCTAGGGTGGAGGCCATGGAGATCAGGCGCGCTGGAAATACAGGTTTGCAGATCTCACGGCTAGGTCTGGGAACTATGACGTGGGGTCGCGATACCGATACCCACGAGGCTGCTGAGCAGATGCGTAGCTATCTCGAAGCTGGCGGCAATTTCATCGATACCGCCGCACCTTATGGCGATGGAGATTCCGAGAGAGTAATCGGTGGACTTCTGGAGACACTCTGCAAGCGTGATGAGATCGTTATTGCAACGAAGGCGGGTATTTCATTTCCGCAAGGTGTGCGCACAGTTGATAACTCTCGTAGCTTTCTCATCTCAGAACTTGATAAATCGCTGACCCGACTAGGAACTGATTACGTAGATCTCTGGCAGGTTCACACATGGGATAACGATGTACCGCTTGACGATACCCTCTCTGCTCTCGACTACGCATATACATCGGGTAAGGCCAGATATGTAGGTATATCTAATTTCAATGGATGGCAGAGTGCACGTGCAATCACAGTGCAGGGTTCGAATACTGCAAAGGCGCCGATAGCCACCATGCAGAATGAATATTCACTACTCAATCGTGAGATTGAGAGAGAGCTTATTGACTGCGCTCACGCTCTAGATGTGGGCATACTCGCATGGTCACCACTAGGTAGAGGTGTTCTCACTGGAAAGTATCGCTCCTCAATTCCTGCTGACTCTCGTGGAGCTACGCCTCACTTTGCTAATTTCATTGCTCCCTATCTCAACCCAGAGAGCGCAAGAATCGTTGAGGCGGTAGTCGCAGCAGCAGGCGGTCTGGGTTACTCACCTCTTGAAGTTGCCTTGGCATGGGTTCGAGATGCACCAGGTGTAACCAGTGCGATCATCGGTGCTCGAACAGGTGCACAGCTGCGCGGAATACTTACTGTTGAAGAGATTGTTCTGCCAGAAGTTGTCAGAACTGCCCTTGATGAGGTCTCGCGCGTTTTCTAAAGATTGTTAACAGGTCTCCAAGAAATCTTTAAGAACATTGACGCCAAAGCAGAGTCCATCGACTGGAACTCTCTCGTCAACACCATGAAAGAGCGCCATAAAATCAAGTTCTGGATCTAGCTTCAACGGCGAAAATCCGTAGCCGATAATTCCAATTTTTGAAAGCGCCTTGTTATCGGTTCCACCACTCATCGTGAATGGGACAGGAATTCCATCGCCATCATGTTTGATCAAAGCCGCACACATTGCATCAACTAGATCACCCTCGAATGGAACCTCAAGGGCGATATCGCTGACAATTGTCTCGATACGAATATCTGGACCGACGATCTCTCTGATGGTCGCATTCATCTCGTCTTCATATCCAGGTAGGAAGCGCCCATCTACGACAGCGCTTGCTTCGCCAGGAATGACATTTTCTTTATAGCCAGCAGCGAGCATCGATGGATTTGCCGTGTTCTGAAGAGTTGCACCGATCATTCGCGATGCACTTCCGAATTCGCTTAAGAGCGGACGAAGATCTTTGAGATCGAAGGGTTTACCCGATGCGCCAGCGACAGTCTCAAACAACTTCTTTACCGTCGCTGTGTAACGCTGTGGCCAGTCATAACGACCGATCTTGGCGACAGCCTCTGTGAGAGCGGTGATCGCATTCTCTTCATTGATGACCGAACCGTGTCCGGCACGACCTTGCGCAACCAGACGCATCCAATGGATTCCCTTTTCGGCTGTCTCTACGAAATAGAAGCGCTTTGCATTTGGCAAGGTGATGGAAAATCCGCCAACCTCTGAAATCGCCTCGGTGCATCCGGCGAAGACTTCTGGATGATCTTTAACCATCCAGCGAGAACCGTAAGAACTTCCAGCCTCTTCATCGGCGAAGAATGCAAGAGTGATCGGACGAGGTGGTTTGTAGCCCACGCGAGCCCAGTGGCGCACGACTGCAAGAATCATCGCATCCATATTCTTCATATCAACAGCGCCACGTCCCCAGATAAATCCATCTTTGAGGATTCCACCGAATGGATCGACGCTCCAATCTTCTGCCATTGCTGGAACAACATCGAGGTGGCCATGAACTACTAGACCTGGACGCTCAGGGTTGGAACTCTCAAGATGAGCAATTACGTTGCAGCGATTAGGAGCTGATTCATAGATTGTTGAAGCGATGCCTACCTCAGCAAGTTGTGCGACAACGTATTCAGCTACCGCTTTCTCATCTCCCCGACCTTCACCGAAGTTGACGCTAGGAATACGAATAAGCTCTTGGCAAATTCTGATCGTCTCTGATTCAAGTTCTTCTCGAAGGGCATTCATATCGGTAGTCATGGTTTAAGTATCCACCCCTTAATGGTCATCTTCTAGTGTGATTTTCAGTGTGTTTTTACTCGCTTTGCCTTGATCTGCCCTGGTTGATATCGTGTGCCCTCTTGATCGCTACTGTGTCTTTAAGGCGCAGAAGAATCAGGGAATCTATACTCGTCCGGGTGGCGGAATTGGCAGACGCGCTAGCTTGAGGTGCTAGTGCCCGCAAGGGCTTCGGGGTTCAAGTCCCCGTTCGGACACGTAAAGAGAATAAAGGTGGATACAGATGAATGTAGACCAAGCCTTATCTCTTATTCGCACAATTCCTGATTATCCAAAGCCAGGAATTCTCTTTCAAGATATCACCCCCGTATTAAGCGATCCCGTTGCATTCAATACTGTCGTTGCCGCTCTGGCTGCTGTAGATCCCGCGAGCACAGTTGTTGCTGGAATTGAGGCCCGCGGTTTTATCTTCGCTAGCGCAATTGCCGTTGCCAAGGGATGTGGCTTCGTACCAATTAGAAAGAAGGGCAAACTCCCTTACACAACGTATTCACAGCAGTACGGTCTTGAGTACGGTGTTGATGAGATAGAGATTCATATCGATGCCTTTGCTCCTGGTGCAAAAGTTCTCCTCGTCGATGATGTTCTAGCAACCGGTGGAACGCTGATCGCAGCGATCGATTTGGTAAAGGCCGCAGGTGGCGTGGTTACAGATATTGCGGTTCTAAGTGAGATCACCTTCCTTGGGGGGCGCCAGAAAATTGCAGAACATAGCCCGGAGATTTCCATCCATGCATTGGTGAGTGGATGAGCCAACAGGTTCGCAATCCTCAGATTCAAGCCCTACGCGCACTTGCGGCAGGGCTTGTTCTTATCTATCACGCACATTGGTTAGATGGTGGGTATATCGGCGTAGATATCTTCTATGTGATCTCTGGCTTTCTCATTACCGGCCTGCTTTTAAAGGAGCTCGAACGAAGTTCGAAGATCTCCTTAGCATCGTTCTACGCCAGGCGAACTAAGCGGCTACTTCCTGCCTCCTTCTTGGTAATCGTTGCAACAGCGATTGCTGGATTTATCTTCTTACCTGCATCAATGCGTCAAGATTTTGGTCGTGATCTGATCGCAGCATCGACATACATGTCGAACTTTCTCTTCGCTTTGTGGGAGAACGACTATCAGAATCTGAATGCAACCCCGTCACCCTTTATACATTTCTGGTCCTTGGCGGTAGAAGAACAGTTCTACCTCTTCTGGCCACTCTTCATCTATCTCCTCTTTCGCCTTGGTGGACGTCGAGCTATCTTTATGGGAGTTATCTCAACCTTTACCACATCTTTTCTATTCTCGCTCTACCTCACATCAGTTGCGCCAATTTGGTCGTTCTACATCCTTCCAACTCGCGCTTGGGAGTTGGCAGCCGGTGCACTTCTTCTCTTCATTCCAGAGATAAGGAAGAGACGTTCTCTGCTAGCGCTACTTGGATTAGTTGCTATCGCAATTGGCGCTCTTGTCTTTAATGAGACGACCGCTTTTCCAGGAACGGCAGCGCTACTACCAGTTCTTGCAACAATGGCCCTGATATACACCAGAGATAAGTGGCCCCCATTTCTCTCTACGATATCGAGATCTCGATTTGTGCAATGGTTAGGTGCAGTCTCATATCCGCTCTACCTTTGGCATTGGCCTCTGCTAGTGATCCCAGCGATCTACCTCGGTCGTGATTTAGGGGTAATCGAAAGATGCGGATTATTAGTTCTCACAGCGATCCTGGCCGGAGTTACCCATAGATATGTCGAAGAACCGCTTCGAAATAAGGCATGGACGCCTCGTGCCGTCTTAAAGAGAGCATCTATTGCAACCACAGCATCTGTTCTCGTAGGCGCTCTTATCATCTCGGCGCACTCGAACTCAATTTCACTAGCAAATGGAGTCCAGTTCTCACTCGATGAAGTTCGCATGAAGCCAAAGAACAATGGAGATGGGTGCCATATCCATGTACGTCAGACAGTCTCACCTAAGTGCGAATATGGCGATCTGCGCTCTGAGCAAGTGATCTATCTCTACGGAGATTCACACGCCGCCCAATGGCTACCAGCTCTAGACATCATTGGAAAGCAACGCGGTATCAAGATTGTCTCGTTGACTAAATCCGCCTGTCCATCTGCTGAGGTGATTAAGGAACTTTCATCTCAATACATTGTCGATGACTGCCAAGCCTTTAGAGATTCATCAGTTGCGCGAATCAGAGATGCGAAGCCACTGGCTGTCATCATGACTGGAATGAAGCCCTTCTCGGCTCCCTATACAGATCAGAGTTCTCGAGAATGGTGGATGGCAGGGGAAGCTCGCGCATACCAACGCATAAGTGGTTCAACTCAATTCCCGATCTATCTGACAGATACTCCGTTGCCTCAAGTAGATATTCCTGACTGTTTAGTTGCAGGTCGCGGTAAAGAATGTGACGGTGCGAGAAAGGTTAGCCCTGAAGTTGCTCCCGGTCTGATTGCAATCGATCCAACTCCATGGCTCTGCGATCGCACATGTCCGGCAATCGTCGATGGAATCATCGCCTATCGCGATAAATCTCATCTGAGCGTTGCCATGAGTGAGCACCTGGCTTCACAACTTGAGAAATCTTTAGCTAACCTCGGTCTCTTTAGATCACTCCCCTAGCCAATCTTTATGGCAAGATCTGACCCATGGCGGAATTGATCTACTACTGCGGGACGATGGATAGCGGTAAGTCCACCCTGGCTCTTCAAACCGCCCACAACCATCAACAACGTGGGCGTGGAGGATTGATCTTCACATCTCAAGATCGCGCCGGTTCAGGAAAGATCTCATCACGTCTGGGATTAACAAGCCCTGCGATCGAAGTACTTCCAGGTTTTGATATCCATAAATTCGTTGTCGACAAGCTCTCCATGGGTGAGCGGATCGACTACGTAATCTGTGATGAGGCTCAGTTCTATCAGCCAGAGCAGATTGAAGAGTTGGCACGTATTGTCGATGGCCTAGGAATCGATGTATACGCCTTCGGAATCTTGGCTGACTTTAGAACCCGTCTCTTTCCTGGCTCTGCTCGCCTCGTCGAGTTGGCCGATCGTGTGAGCACGTTGCAAGTTGAGGCTCTCTGTTGGTGCGGTTCACGCGCAACTCACAATGCACGAACAGTCGGCGGAAAAATGGTCACCGAAGGTGAACAGGTTGTTGTGGCAGATGTCGGTGTGAGCAACGAAGTTGCCTACGAAGTCCTCTGCCGTCGACATCATATGCGCGGAGTAACTGCACGACATTCTCGTGCGGGTCATATCTCTACAGATCCACTCCCCTTTAACGAAATTTGATCTCACTCATCTAAAACTCTCGATCGGAGAAGTTATGACAGCAGTTCGTGGTCTTGCGGCAATGAGTAAAGGCGCCGCCTTTGTAAAGCATGATTTTGCCCGACGTGAAGTTGGTATCCATGATGTGCTCATTGATATCGCCTTCGCTGGTATCTGCCACTCTGATATCCATCAAGTACGTGAAGAATGGGGTCCTGCTCTCTTTCCGATGGTTCCTGGCCATGAGATAGCCGGAGTTGTTCGTTCAGTAGGTTCTGGCGTTACAAAATTCGCAGTTGGTGATCACATTGGCGTTGGCGTCTTCATCGATTCCTGCCGTAGCTGCGAACCTTGCAAAGCTGGTCTTGAGCAGTATTGCAATGAAGGTATGACTGGTACCTACAACACCCTCGAGCGCGATGGGGTAACAGTTGCAATGGGTGGATATAGCAATGTCTTCGTCGTCAACGAGAACTACGCGGTGAAGATTCCTAAGATCCTTCCGCTTGATGGCGTTGCACCACTTCTCTGTGCCGGTATCACTCTCTACTCACCTCTCAAGCATTGGAATGCGGGGGCAGGCAAGAAGGTTGCAGTCATGGGCCTAGGCGGGCTTGGCCATATGGGTGTGAAGTTTGCACACGCTCTCGGAGCTCATGTGACTGTGCTTTCACATTCACCATCAAAGAGAGAAGATGCTCTTGCGATGGGAGCAGATGAGTTCATCGCAGTAAGTGATGCGAAAGATCTCAAGCCGTATGCCCGAACTTTTGACCTCATCCTTAATACTGTGAGTGCGCAGATCGATATCAACGCCTATCTGGCAACGCTTAAGATCGACGGAACTCTCGTTGTTATAGGCCTTCCTGGCGCACCTTACCCAGTGCACGTTGGTTCTCTTCTTGATGGAAGAAAATCACTTGCCGGATCGATGATCGGTGGAATTGCCCAGACGCAGGAGATGATTAATTTCAGCGCAGAGCATTCAATTGTCAGCGACGTCGAGGTTATCTCGGCAGATTATGTTGATAAGGCTTACGAGCGCACTGTGGCAAGTGATGTGAAATACCGCTTTGTTATCGACGCTTCTACGATCTAAATCTGCTTTACCACTTAAGCGAATTGATGGAGCACGCCCACAAGTAGCGGTGCGATCACTAGCGCTGGAAGAAGATTTCCCACGGCGATTGTCTTAATCTTCAACAGCCCTAAGCCAATCGAGACCAGCATGAGGCCGCCAACTATGGTCATCGCATCTATCTGATATCCAGCTAAAACATTGCCGAGCCCAAAACCAATAACGGTCCATAGGCCTTGATAAATACCCACTGGGATAGCAGAGGCAGCAACGCCCCAGCCCAGGCTTGCTGCAAATGCCATCGCGGCAAAGAAATCCAGCGATGATTTAAGAATGAGTTGATCGGTGCCAGTGCCCATTCCATCGCTGATGGAACCAAGAATTGCTAAGGGTCCAATCACAAAGAGAAGTGATGACGAGAGAAAACCTTCGACAAATGTTCCTTGTCCATCGGCCTTGAATTTCACACGGAGATAGTTACCGAAGCCCTCTAACTTATTCTCAAGATTTGCAGCACTTCCTATCACCCCGCCGATAAGGAGAGAGGCCAATATAGCTAAGAGCGGCCAACCTTTCGGCAGAGCGTCGATGTATCTCTGACTTGCTATGGGAACAAGAGCGGTTGCAGCTCCAAGAATGGTTATCAAGCCGAGTACATCTGTGATGAGTGCGCGCATTCGTTCTGGCAAGCGCCCGCCGATAAGAACTCCGAGTGAGGCTCCCCCAATGATTGTTAAGACATTGATGAGAGTTCCGGAGCCAGTAAACATCTAGCAAGGATACTTAATTCCCAGATATATCGATAGGATGCGCAAATGACGTGGCGAGAACTAGTGGCACAACTCAAACCTCATAGGACGGTTCCTGTTTTACCGTGGACAGCGAAAGGTCGCTGGGATCTTGCTCCAATGCGAGTTGCAATCCTCTTCTTCGGACTTGCAATCTTTGGTCTTGGTGATGGATTGATTATTCAATCAGGACTTGGAAATGCTCCCTGGTCAGTTCTTGCTCAAGGCATCTCTCTTAAAAGCGGGCTATCGATTGGCACATCTACTCTGATTATTGGGGCGCTCGTTCTCTCACTCTGGATTCCACTGCGAGAGCGTCCCGGATTTGGAACAATCTCGAATATTGTGATCATCTCTCTCTTCATCGAGATCGGCACAAATATCTTTCCGAAACAAGACGATCTTCTGCCTGGACTTGCATTTACCTTTGCTGGGATCGCACTCGTTGGTATTGGATCCTCTCTCTACATCACCTGCGGCCTAGGACCTGGCCCTCGAGATGGCGCGATGACTGGACTTCATCAACGAACCGGTGTGAGAGTCGGGAGGGTCAGACTTGGCCTTGAGGTCGTCGTCTCGATCGTTGGCGCTCTGCTGGGCGGCACCTTGGGGCTAGGTACCTTGCTCTTTGCCCTCTTTATCGGCCAATCTGTGGCGATTTCATTCGGCATCCTTGCGCGTCTAACTTCCAAGTAACCTCACGGGTCAGATATTTTGACCCCATCAAAGCCCTCCCCACCTTAGATCGGTCTGTGAGCCGTCATTTCACACGGGGTCGCAACCACCCCCGACAACAAAATGAGGAAGGTACAACAATGCTCGATAGTTACTTCAAAATATCTGAGCGCGGATCGACAGTAGCCCAGGAAGTTCGTGGCGGTATCGTCACATTCTTCACCATGGCATACATCGTGGCGCTTAATCCACTCATCATCGGCCTAGCTAAAGATGCAGATGGAAAATATATCGGTGGCGGAGACGCTCCAAACCTCGCTTTAGTTGCAGCAATGACTGCACTCATGGCAGGTGTTCTGACAATCCTTATGGGAGTTCTTGGTAACTACCCTCTCGCACTCGCAACCGGTCTCGGACTCAACACATTCGTAGCCGTTGGAATCGCATCACAGATGACTTGGGCTGATGCAATGGGTCTTGTCGTGATCGAAGGAATCATCATCACGATTCTCGTTCTCACAGGTTTCCGCGGCGCGGTATTCCGTGCAGTACCAGGTCAACTCAAGATCGCTATCTCAGTTGGTATCGGTCTCTTTATCGCCCTCATTGGTCTTGTCGATGCAGGCTTCGTTCGTCGCACAGGCGCTGGTCCAGTTCCAGTAACTCTTGGCGATAATGGAAACCTTGTTGGCTGGCCAATCATCGTCTTCGGATTCGGCCTACTCCTTACCATCGGCTTGATGGTCAAGAAGGTCAAGGGTGCAATTCTTATCGGTATCGTCGTGGCAACAGCTGCAGCGATTGCGATCGAATCTGCATTTAAGATCGGTCCATTGTTCAACGGTGCAACGGGTGCAGTTAACCCAAAGGGCTGGAACCTCAACGTTCCTACGATGCCTGCAGAAGTTGTCGCAACACCTGACTTCTCACTATTCGGAGATTTCAATCTCCTCGGAAGCTTTGATCGCGTTCCATTGATCACAGCAATCCTCTTTATCTTTACCTTGCTCCTTTCGGACTTCTTCGACACTGTCGGAACCGTTACAGCTATCGGTCACGAATCAGGTTTGATTGATGATGAAGGCAATGTTCCAAATAACAACCGCATCCTCTTCGTTGACTCACTTGGCGCAGTTGCAGGTGGAGCAGGAAGCATCTCATCAAATACCAGCTACATTGAATCTGCAGCCGGTGTTGGTGAAGGAGCGCGTACAGGTCTAGCCTCTGTTGTTACAGGAGTTCTCTTCCTGCTTACAACATTCTTGGCACCACTTGTTGCAGTCATTCCTTACGAGGCTGCAACACCAGCTCTTGTCATCGTAGGTTTCTTGATGATGACACAGATTAAGAATATCGATTGGGAAGATCTAGGAATTGCAATCCCTGCATTCCTTACAATCATCTTGATGCCATTTACCTACAATATCTCTGTAGGTATCGGAGTCGGATTTGTCACCCACGTGGTAATCCGCGCAATTCAGGGTCGTGGCAAGGAAGTACACCCACTTCTTTGGTTCGTCTCTGGTCTATTCATGATCTACTTCTTGCAGTCACCTATCAATATCTGGGTTGGCTAAGTAGTTTAAGAACAAGTAAAGCTGGGCGCTCACAGATTGTGGGCGCCCAGCTTTCTTTCTACCAAGATATTGGTTGAATGCCTTGCTCTGCGAGGATCTGATTTACACGTGAGAATGGCTTGGATCCAAAGAATCCGCGATATGCACTTAGTGGACTTGGATGTGCGCTCTTAATAACTTTTTCACTCTCGAAGTAATCGCTGAGCTGATGGGCATTTCCGCCCCAGAGGATTCCAATTGCACCATTTCTAGCAACGGCTGAGATGATCGTTTCAGTAATCTCTAACCAACCCGCACGTTGGTGGGCATGTGATTCTCCAGGTGTTGTCGTGAGCGTTCGGTTGATAAGGAGAACTCCCTGAGTAGACCAACGCTCGAGATTGCCATTACTCGGCAGGGGAACTGCGCAATCACTTTCTAGCTCCTTAAAGATGTTGACCAGAGATGCAGGTAGTGGTGCGACATCTGGTCGAACCGAAAAGGCAAAACCGTCGGCGTTATCAGGATTGGGATAGGGATCTTGACCAACGATTACAACCTTTACTTCGTTAAAAGGTATCGAGAGCGGAGCAAAGATTCGATCGATCGATGGAATGTACTCGGTGACAGAGATCTTATTGAAGGTTTCGAGGATGGAGTCACGTAGTGGATCGATCACCGGTGACCAAGATGGATGAATGGGCGAAAAAAGTAAATCGCTCACTGCGCTGCACGTGCAAAGTAACGTGAGCCATCGAAAGAGATAGATACACCAACTCCAAAAACGGCAGATACATGTTCGTCGGTCACCACGTGTTGAACAGGGCCACTGACTGCGATCGCTCCATCTTTGAGTAAGAGGGCATGGGTTGTGCCGACCGGAATCTCTTCGATGTGATGGGTGACAATAACTGTGGCAGGGGCAGAAGGGTCGCTAGAGAAATCCGAGAATCTACGTAAAAGATCCTCGCGACCTCCCACATCTAAGCCTGCAGTAGGTTCATCTAGAAGCAATAACTCTGGATCGGCCATCAGGGCGCGAGAGATCTGTACGCGCTTCTTCTCGCCTTCACTGAGTGTTCCATATGCGCGATCTGCAAGATCTCGCACGCCAAAAGTAGTTAGCAAGGCGACTGCGCGGGACTCATCCCATAAATCGTAATCTTCATTCCATCGTCCAAGGACGGCATATGCCGCCGTTACAACAACATCGCGTACCTTCTCTTCGTATGGAATATCTTCAGAGATTCCTACACCAGCTAATCCGATCCGTGTGCGCAGTTCAAAGAGATCAACCTTGCCCATCTCCTTGCCCAACACGAATATCTTTCCCGATGTCGGAAAGGCTCTCGTCGCCAAGAGATTAAGGAGAGTTGATTTTCCAGCGCCATTGGGACCAAGAATTACCCAACGTTCACCAGGTGAGATTGCAAAGGTGAGAGGACCAAGGATTGTTCGTGTGCCGCGACGAACGCTGGCATCTACAACGCGAAGAACTTCCTCATGACTCACGGGCTAAAAGATAGTCCTTTCTCTCATCGATTACCGCGAAATTCGGCGCGTTTACGCTGTGATTCACGATAATCTCACCTCATGGAAAAGATGAAGGCTCAGTACACAGGACTCATCCTCGTCTCTGGTGAGGATCGTCCCGGAATTACCGAAGCTCTCTTTGAGACCCTGGCCCCTTTCTCTCTTTCAATTATCGATATCGAGCAGGTGGTCATTCGCTCTCGACTCATTCTGACAATTTTGATCTCTCTAGATCCGGCCCATTCAGATGCAGTAGAGACCGATCTCAACGAAAAGGCAGAGTCTCTCGAACTCGACGTAGCGATGGTCTTCTCTGAACAAGAGGGTGCCAGCATTGCCGCAAAGACCGGACTTACACACGTTGTTCTGCTTTCGCAAGATCTTAAGCCGGCGCCACTTGCCGCGATCGCATCTGCGATTGCAGATGTCGGTGGAAATATCGAGCGCATTCATCGCACAGCAAGTTTTCCCGTCACTGCCATTGAATGTGTGGTCAGCGGCGCCAAGACGCAAGAGTTAAAGAGCGCACTTACACCGCTAGCCACTCAATACTCAGTTGATATCGCTGTCTCCCCCGGTGGCCTCATGAGGTGGGCGAAGAAGTTAGTTCTTATGGATGTTGACTCAACCCTCATCTCTCAAGAAGTTATTGAACTACTCGGCGCTAAAGCCGGCGTCGTCGAAGAGGTAAAGGCGATTACTGACAGAGCTATGGCTGGTGAGATTGATTTTGAAGAAAGTCTTCGTGAGAGAGTTGCGCTACTTAAGGGTCTGCCTGAATCCGTACTCTCCGAGGTAAGAGATGAAATATCCCTGACTCCTGGAGCAAAAACCTTAGTAACCACCCTTCAAAAACTCGGCCACACTGTCGCAGTAGTCTCGGGTGGATTTATCGATGTGATCGAACCTCTCCTGCGCTCTCTCGACATTGCCCACTACAGAGCCAACACCCTTGAAGTCAGCCAAGGAGTTCT
>JACCDZ010753326.1_pt1 | contig 14959 bp, 14 predicted proteins | sample 7449551 | NCBI WGS metagenome assembly JACCDZ01 (sample SAMN15323452, study PRJNA562643) | freshwater metagenome | isolation source: river surface water | place: USA:Blue River Watershed | collected 2017-08-18 | reverse complement strand
CCCCCGCAGGCGCGGGGAAGACCATCAAAGCCGGCGGCTTGGTCTCGTCAGGCGAGGAACACCCCCGCAGGCGCGGGGAAGACGCGACCCCAAAGCCTTGCACGACTACCCCGCAGGCGCAGGGAAGACCGGGCAGCGGCCCCAAAAATGTAAGAGGGAGTGGGAACACCCCCGCAGCCGCGGAGAAGACTTGACCGATTTCCATACCGCCTTACAGTCGGTAGGAACACCCCCGCTCGCGCGGGGAAGACCTCTACCGGTCTCGTCCGCCCTTGATAATGCGAGGAACACCCCCGCAGGCGCGGGGAAGACAAAAAATTGGGAACAATTTCACGAGGAGTCAGAGGAACACCCCCGCAGGCGCGGGGAAGACGATCGATTTCCTCCAACTTCAGTTCCTCCGCTGGGAACACCCCCGCAGGCGCGGGGAAGACGCACCAAGCCGCTCAGCGGTGCGGACGCTTTCAGGAACACCCCCGCAGGCGCGGGGAAGACGTTGTGGAGATTTCCCGGCCAGGAAGGCTTCGAGGAACACCCCCGCAGGCGCGGGGAAGACACCAATATATTGATAAAGAGCAGCGCAAAAACACCGTATGTGGGGCTTTGCTATAAATCTACCGGGATGGCAACCTTGACGTGAGTCAGCCGATCCCAGTATGGGGCGCGCAACCCAGCGATAGCGTAGGAAGCTTCGACGTCCAACTCTCGAGTGTTAGCGTCAAATGGCAGCACCCTCCACTGCCAGCGGCATTCTTGTTCTGCCACCTCTTCAATATGAACTGACGCTATATTTCCAAAGGCAATACCGCGTCGAGCACCGATCTGTTTGCACTCGGACAACATATCCCGAACAGCATCTATATCGCCGACTCCGAACGCCTCAACGTCAGCAAGCACCACCTCAAGATCCGTCTTCGTGCTTTTGAATGGGCCGCCCGCTGTGCTGACCTCATTCTGTCGCAGCCGTAGAAACCCGCTGTGGCGATCTTCTGCGATAGCGGGGAGGTCTGCCCTCCCCGTCAGCATCCACATGAACGACGGCGCATGCCGGATAAGCCTGAACGCACTCCCCTTGAAGCACCACTCACCAGAAGGCGAATGATACCGATCGAGAGGGATGTCATCCTTAATCAGGGAAGGGTCGAATCCTGGCTTATCTTCATCCCTGGCAACCCTCAATGCGCTCAAAAGCGCGTCCAGATGAAGTGGCTGACGAGGCACTACCATCGCAGACGACAGCTTGATGAGAACCCTAAAAGGTTTCATGGCTATACCTTCTCTTTCGAGCTTTTGACGAAATCGTTGAACTGTTGAACCGTGAGCTCGTCCAGTGCCTCGGCCAGCTTGTCAAAGAGAGGCATCTGACTGTCCGCGTAACCATCGCCGGACCAGATCGAACTACCATCGAGGCAGACATCCAGAATATCGACCTTCCCGTAATCCTTGGCGTTGCCGCCGCCAATCTGCATTTGATTGCCAGCGATGTCGAAAACAGCCTTGAGCACCAGAGCGAGCTGGACGTCATTTACGCGATCAAGCCGGAGATTCCAAGCCCAAGTAAGCCCTGGCACGCAAACCTCGTGCGCGTTGAACGCGTTAATCCCGCGCTCGCCTTCTGGCTCTTCAGATTCATCAGCGTCTGCGCCTTTTTTTCTCTTCGAGGCGTTCTTTGTATTGAGCGCATCTACACACCACTGCGTGAGCGCGGCGGATCCACCGGTGACCAATTCCGCGTTTTCCGCCGGCGATGAGGCCACCGGATCCACTCGACGAATCCAAACCCGCTGAATGATTGATTTGGGGCTTTTTGGTGACACAGACAAATCCATCAGCATGCTGTGGAATACAGAATCAATTACACCTGCCGCGCTCTTGACCATTGGGTACAGGTTATCTACTGACAGCCGACCGCGCAGCATGCGGGGACCGCCACCGAACAGCCCGAGAAACGGGTGAGCCCGAAGAGCCACTGTTTCATCGAACGAACTAGCCTGCCCTTCAGGGGTGCCTGATGAATTACCGCTGCTGGCGGCCACATAAGCAGCAATGTCCATCGACTCTCGGCCGCGCAGTGCGTTAAACACGATATTCAGCGCTGAGCGGCGGAGCAGATTGCGCATGGAGTTGCCGGGCACAATCGGCACTTTTCGGATGCAAACCTCACCGGTATAGGTATCAGGATCGGTATCGATATCGGCATCAGAAACCACGCTCATAGTGCGGGTGCGCGTCAACGGGAAACCCTCTTTGCTACCGGACGGCTCAAGATTGCCTTCAAGTGAGATTCGGGCTTTTTCCGGGTCGCCGGAATGGATGGGGGTTTCGTTGCGCAGGATGACAGTCAGTTTCATTTTGTTTTCGCCTTTGCGTTAAGTTTTTCGATGAGTTGATTTGTTGCTGCCGGTGGCATGGCGCCTACCGGCATTTTTGAGTGGCAGACATAGCTGAGTGCCCACAGCTCGCCCTGGCCGAGGCTGGTGAAAAAGTCGATTTCTGCCGGCGTCATAAACGGGACGGCTTTTGGGTTGAGCTTTCCATGGGATGCCGACTGAGCTTTTCGGTCGAAGAACATGGGCGTCAACCAATCGCTGCCGGACCTTGCCGAAATGTCCTTCGCATAAGCGATCGCCTTGCGCATTAGTGGCGGTCGAACAGTGAAGAGCCGCGGGCCAAACCTGACCATGAGGCGGTTTTTATCGATGGTTACCGGGGTGCGCCAAGTCATGTGCTGCAGCGTCGCCGACAAGTGAACTGCCACAAATGGCGGTTCAGGCGGATCCAGGAAAAACCATGCCTTTTCAGTGTCCTTGGCGATTGAGAAAACATCGTCCTCTGTAATCACGCAGCGCGATAACCCGAACATTAGGGTTTGGGAGCGCAAATGCACGCAACGCCAGCAAATGACCTTGGAGAAGCAGGCCAAGTCAGTCGTGTCAGCGAAGAATGACCCAGCAACAAATTTCGAGTAATGCTCACCCTGTGAAATTGGATGGCCGCACTGAGAGCAGTGCGTGTCGGCCCCCGACCATAGCGGTAATGTCGCATCCGGAAGCAGGTTTAGCGCTTTTTCGATTACATCACTGGGATACATGTCGTGCCCCCGAGCGCTCGAAGTCTGCGTTGAGCAGCCCATAACCTTTGCTGGTCAGGTATCCAATTGACCACAGGCCGCTAAGGGTCGCATTGCATTCAAATCGGGCACCTTTAAGCGCTGCAAATGCTGCGCTTCCATGCCCAAGCTTCGCGACAAAGCCGGCGGGAGCACCAAGAAAATTAACCTTCAGGTTGTTCGGGACCTTCAGGTTCAACGCTGAAGCTTGATCCCTGATTGACCGCTCAATCAGCGCTTCAATCATTGGCTTGCCGGTCTCTTGGGAGGCTAGGCGAGCGAGATGTGAAGGCTTTTTCTGGACCACCATTTTGGGGACGGTGTAGGCAACAGGGTAACTCTGCCATTCGATTTCGGTTGAGATCGACTTCGAGTCAACGCTTATGGCTCGCTTGAAATGCTTGCACATTTCCACGGCAATCCCCCCGGCCAGGCTATTGACCAGCTGGACCCCCTCCTCACCGAAGCCGATGAGGCGAAACCCATCGCGAAGACCTGCAAACTTCACCGGAGAAAATCCCGAGACGGCTACTTGGCCGGCGCTCCCGGTTTTACGGTAATTCATGAACGCGGATACTAACGGTTCGTGCGGGGTGCCCGTCAGCAGCTTGGCTGTAAGGGCTCTCGCCTGGTCGGGGTAAATGCTTTCCCCGAGAAAGACACTGATTTGAGTTGAATTCATGCGGCGCTCCTGTTGACTTGGGCTAAGTTGTAATCCACATTAAGCCAACGGTCAAGCATTTGTAACGTGTTTCAAATATAGGAACCTCATGGACTATATACGAGTAGGCGCGATCACCCCGCCAGAAAAAGGGCGCGCACAATGGGCAAGGGATCTTCTGACTAAGGCAATGAAGGCCAAGCTAAGCCCGGAGTTCGTGCCAGGCCACCTGGTCACCAGCTTCACAGCCAACCTGCCGCCCCACCTGGCGGACTGGATCAAGCAGATCAGCGCCAAGACGAACACGTCTCCGGCAGTAACGTCCGCCGGCCTTATAGAGGCTGCCTGCAGAGACCAGTCCGCGGGCCTCGATGACATCAAGGCCGAAAGCGATCTATTCGCCAAGGTTGCAATCGAGATCAGGCCAATGCTGCACGCCGCGGTCGACGCCTCCGACAAAGGCATGATCGCGTTCTGCGAAGCCGCGACCGGGATCGGCAAGGGGCGCGCCATTCTTGCAATGGCACTGGACTCAATCGACAAGGGCCGCAACGCGGTCATCAGCGCCCCCCTGCCGATCATCTGGGACCTATCAGAGCAGTTGCGGGAAATTTTCCCAGAAAGGAGCCCCACGACCAGCTTCCTGCTTGGGCGGGCCAATTTCGTATCCCCCTCCGCGCTAGCAGAATGGGCCGAAGAGGCGCAGTGCGAGCCAATGCTCGCATGGATAGCCGCCGGCGGCCCCCCGCTATCAGAACGCGCTAAAAAGCTTGGCGAAGTGCTCGGAGTTACGCTCAACTGGCTTGCAGAGGAGGCGTTTAGCATCGCAGACGAGGCCGCCGAGCGATCAGTTCTGCTTACAGACGAAGCAGACGATATCGATTCATGCCCTGCTGAGATGGTCTATCGGTCTCTTCGGGGACAGACAGCAAGTTCGCAGCTGATCTTTTGCTCGCACCACTATCTTGCAATGAACACCAAGTCCATTCAGACCTCAAACAAGAGCATGCTCCCGGAGAAAATCGGGACCCTCCTGATTGATGAGGCACATCTTCTTGAGGCGGCATTTTCATCGATTTTCACGTCAACCTTGCACGTCAGGGCCTTCTCAAGAGTTATCGAAGGCTGCCCCCCCAAAAACCGCAAAATGGCGATTGAGGCCGGAGACAACTTTGAGCGCGCATGCAGACGCGAGCTGATCGCCTCGGAGTCCGAATCAGTCAGCGGCAACCTCGAATCAATGCCGGTTTTCCGCCTAGCGGCCAAAGCCCTTGTCGAAAGCCTGAAATTGTTGAGCCCCAAAAAAGGCGACATCCGGGGCAAGCTTAGGCTCGCAAGAGGTAAAGCCATCTTGAACTCCGCGCTTAGCGGCAAGACAACAATCCGGATATCGCTGACCCCTCAAAGGGAGTACGCATTACTCACCACAGGCCAATCAAATCTCGAGAAGCCCTTGAACCTTATGTGGGGGCAAGCCCAGGGGGGAGCCGTTTTCTCCGCGACGCTTTACACGGGCGGCAAAAACCAAGGGGGGCTTGCCAGGTGGATGCTAGGGGTCCCTTTGGGGCGGGAGAAATTCTTGCCCTCAGTTATGCCTGACTGGGTTTTTAAACCCGTCTCACTGAAAGCCGCAAAGATCGACATAAAGCCTGACGACGAAAACCCGCAATGGCACGAAGCGGTGGCCAAGGCCATTATCGATGTTGCAGAAGGGGCAAAGGGCGGCACCCTCGTACTTTGCACTGCGTATGCAACCATTGCAGCCCTTCAGACGGCGCTCACTCCATTGCTCGGCGACAGGCTAATTTGCCAGTCTAGAAAGCAGGGGGTAGCGGCTCCGCTCAATCGTTTCATGGCGCACCCGGATCGTCCCGTCTGGATCGCAACGGGCTCAGCCTGGACAGGAATAAACCTGACCGACCCGAACACGCCGAAAGAACACCCGGAATTGGATTTAAAGCTAACCGATCTTGTAATCCCCAGGTTCCCTATTTCGGGCTCTGGATCTTTAGCTCAAGAGCGCCGCAGAAAAATTATCGGCATCGGGGCAACGATTCAGTACGGGGTATGGGTCATGAAGCAAGGCATCGGCAGGCTCGTTCGCCGAAGAGGGGTGGTGGGTCGAAACCTTTGGATACTGGATTGCCGAATCAACGAGAGAGGGGTCATCGGTGAGCGCTTTTCTGCGCTCCTGGACAAGTACCACAAATGCTGACCTGACACCTCAAGCGGGCATGGCTTACCAAGAAAGCTATGCATTTGAGATTCCAGTAGTGAATATCTTAAATTTCGAGTGATTCGCTGTGTCAGCCGTTGTATTCTGAGCTTTGTGCGGCGCAAACAGTCGCCTGCGATGGTTCAGAGGAAATAAGAAATGGGATACACACACTACTTCACGAGACTGCCATGATGCGCCCCGCCAAAGACAGCAATCACCTATCCATCACCATGTGGCATGGCGGACGTAAGTGGCAGTGGGGCCCGGAAATCATGCAGGGCAAGAAAGGCCAGACTGAAAGAGGGCCTGGGATCTACTGCACCAGCCACTACATGACGGCCAGCAAATACGCCAAGGGCGGCGGCCAAGTTCGCCGCCTGGTGATCGAGCCGCGAGAGCTGCTTGAGGACATCGCCATCCCGCTTGCTGATGCGATCGGGTTTGTTAAGTCGCATCTGATTCGCCGCACTCACGAGGACATCATGCAGCGCCTGAGCGATTGCTCAGAACACCTCAGGGATGGTGTCTACACGCTCAAGGGCGAAGGCCCGCATGTTGCGCTCTCGGTTCTGAATAACCTCTGCATCAACTCCGACCAGGCTCATGGCGAGCGAGGGCTCGAACTGAACAAGTTTCTTGTCAGTTATGGCGCTGACGCCAGCTTTGATTACGCCAGCGGTCGAGAGGTGTGGGGGTGCATCTTCAACCCGGAGTGCATCAAGCGTCACGAAGTGATGCCGGCCTCCGCCGTTGATTCAAGCGAGTACGAGCTTCCTGATCCCGTGGCGATGCTGCGTGAGCGCAAAGCGCAACGGATTGCCAAGGCAGAAGTCCTGGCAAGCAAGGTGGTTATCGCTGGTTGCGCAGAAGACGGCAAAGTAGCCGTCGTCTGGAATGGTCGTGATTGTGATGGCGTTGCCTATTCAGGAAAGGTCAGCCTTGTCGATGCAACACACGAGGAAGTGACCAAACACATCGACCACACCGTTGAGTGGGCCGATGGCCCGTGCTATTTCGAGATCATGTCGCCCAGCCAGGCCAAAGGCGTGGAACCCACACAGCGTGATCTGACGATGGAAGCGTTTGAAGACGGCCACCCTCACTCGCTGCGCTACTAAGAAAGACCGCTTGACCGGCATCACGCGGGTGATGCCTAATCAACCCTGATCGCGTCACCCTCGAAAGGGGTGCCGCAGTGCATGAAAACCACTGAAAGGAACACCCTATGAACGCACCCGTTTACTCACCCTATTTCAAAACCGTATACGATCAACCTGAGCCTGTGGGCAAAATTGGTCGTGGCACGCATTACTCCATCCTTCGCTGCGCTCAATGGCTGGACAGCTCGCTGAAGCCCCATGCCGGGGGTAAAGCGAATATCCAGACAATCGCCGTCATCTGGGATGAAGATCACGATGACCGGGTGATCGCCGACATTGAGATGGCGTACCTGGCCGGGCTGTTGGCACCGGTGAGGTTTATCGGCGAACGCAAAGGCAATCTGACGGTGCTTGTAGATGACAGGCTCAGCGCTATCAGCACAGACCCGGAATACCTGCGAAAGTGGGAAGCAATAGCGAACAACCTGCCAGATGATGATGCCTGGTTTGCTCAAGTATCCGAATGGAATGACCCGAGCTCGTACGGCGCAATCATTAGCGATTCAGACGGCCGCATCCAGAACTACCTCCAGATGATCGACAACCTCTGGAGTCTCGGTCAGAACCCCCGCTAAAATTGCGAACCTGGTAATCCTAAACATACCCGCCATGCCTATGACTGCTTCTGCAGCCACGCACAAATTGCGCGGGTTTTTATCACTACCCAGCCGCTTTCTCACGAGGCGAACTCTGATCGAGCTCGTCTTTAAATCGCCGGCGGAGCTTCACAACAGAAGCCGATGAAATCCCCATCCGATCGCCAATGATTTTGTCCGGCAATCCGGATGAAAGTACCAGCCGACGCTCTCTGTCGGTATACCCAAGATGTCGTCCCATAAGTTCACCACTAAAAAAACTGTGACGGCCTAATGCCGCCGTATGCCGTTCAAGCGAAGCGCTGTCAGGGCCTTGGCGCGGCCTGCAGGCGTAGCCGAAGCCTCGGGGCCTTGACAGTGTGAAGCGACCCCAAGCCTTTGCCTGGAGGTTGGTAGCGCTTTCCCTACCAGCCTCCTGAGGCGTCGCCGGCAAGACCCCTCGGAGAGATTGTCTAGCTGGTCTTTTCTTTCTGGGTGGCGATGAAATTGCTGTAAAGGTCGCACAGCGACAATACATAGATCGGGCGTAAGAAAAGCATCACAAAGGCCAGACCGGCAGCGAATGGCATCGACATTACAAGGAAGACTTCGTAAAGCGAGTAGGTACTCACGGGGAAGGTTCCTCGTACGACCATAACGAGCCCAGCAGTGATGAACGCCACCACCCAGCAGGCGCCCGAGTAGGCTGCGCGCAACGCTGTGATGCGAAGCAGATCCTCACGCATGAAAGCGGTCGATGACCTCACCGCCTCGCTTAGATCTTTAGCCAGAAGCAGGGTAGGCACAGCCGATGCACAGGCAACCTTCCAGGCGAAGTAGCTCGCCTCCTTGATAGCCGTCGCGCTAACCGATTTGTTTTCTTTTTTTGATAGCCGGTCTAAGACCCGGAAAACGGTGACTGCACCGTCAACCGTATGGAAAACCCAGAGGCGCCATACCCGCTTTGCTGATACGGCCATGCAGGATGAAATGGTCGAATCACGCCCGTGACGCCGGAGGAAATGCGAAGCCGCCATTGCGCCGGTTAGCACTCCCACAGGCAGCGCTGCTGCAGCAATGCTCAGGAATATGGCTGTCAGGATAATCGCATTTGAAATCCAGTGACTTTCCCCTTCGATAAATTCATAGCCCTTCTGAAATTCGGGGATGTATTTGATTACCTCAATACAGACCAGGAAAGCCACGACAATGCTCAGCCACTGCAGCGCAGCAAAAAGGAAGATTTCCTTTTCCTGCATGGCGAGGCGTAACGCACCTCGCCCATAACTCCAGATTGATGGGGATTTACCTGCAGTTTCCGGTTTCGGAGGAACCTGCTCGCTGAGCTTGGAAATCGCAGAGTAAAGGCTCAACACATTATTATTGGCAGTCATCCTGCGGCCCTCAGCGATATCTCATCCACAGCCGATCTTACCCATTGAGGAGAGTCGGCGATCGCCTGCTGCGCAGTGGTTGTTTGTGACATTTCGATAGCGACCTCAATCGGCGTAGACATCGCATCAAGCTTGCTTAGCACTTTTCCCGTCATGGTGCCGGCCTTAACCATATTGCCAACCACAGGAATTACGCCAACGGCAGCGGAAAGGTAATCTGAGTCATCCATAGGCGTCCCATCCAGATTGGTGCCTGTCAGCAGCATGCCAAGGTTCAGCGCATTACCGATCACAGGGATGGAGGTGACTATCTCCTTAACGAATGGGGACTTGAACATCTTCGCAACGCCGCCCAGTAGATTTTCGTTCGAGGTCAGGAAGTCCAGCCCTCTTGATTTAGCAAGACCAGCAAGGTCGGCCATCAGATCAGCCCTTGCCTGGGCGTCGCCAGCGCCTTTGATTACGTTGAACGCTGGTCCTTTTCTGTTCATGCCAATTCGTGCAGGCGCGGCAGACTGCGAGAGTTCGCTGCGGGCATTGGCTATGTAATTGTCGGGGACAAACGTGAAGGCGTTGCCCGAAGTGTTGGTGATCTGGGTAACACCGGCAAGCTTGCCTTGCGAAAGCGTCTTAGCAGCAACTCCGGGGGCTAGCAGACTGTATTGATCCAGACGATCAGGGGTAACCCCGCTGATGGTTTTGTCAGGCGAGGTCGCCCAATTATTGAGCGCCGCTGCCAGATCTGCTGGATTGCGCAGCAAAGCCTGGCTGGACATTATCTGGCTAGGCTCAATGCCAACGGTACGCGCCAGATCCGATGCAGTTGCTACGGCTGAGCGCACGTCAGTCGATCCTGTGTAGCTTCCCAGCGCTGACCCAAGGGTAGAACTAACGTAGTCACCGGCCACGGAAGTGGCAGCGTCTGCGATGTTGGCGGAGATCGCCGCTCGAGTTATGTCAGTCGGTGAAACCCCGGCTGAAATCAATATCTGCCTCTGAGATGGCGACAGAGCGTCAGACAATTGCTTGGTCATGTTGTCCTGTTCCATATACCGCAAATACCAGATCGCTACCTGGTGGTCGGGCAGTCCACCGGGGTAAAGCGATGTTCCTCCGGGCTCCTTAGCCGGGGCGGCAGCCATGATTCTTTTGTACTGACCAGCATAGGGTTCAGACCACAGCTTTTCGACAGGCAAAAGCTGCATAGGCTCGCCGATAGCAGGCTTTTGCAGATTGCTCTTTGTGCAAAAACCATTGAATGAAAACTCGGCTATCTCACCAGGGCGAATCACGTACTGATTGGCCACGTCAGGCGTTCTGTAGCTCTGCTCTTTAGCAACTGAGGGTGAGTTCGCCTCAATAAGATCAACATATTGAAGCAGCGACGAAAGACTCGACGACAGAGCAAGGAACTGTTCGCGAGTAAAGTTCATGCCCGCCTGATCGAACTGGGCGCGACTGGCCCGAAAAGCAGCAAGTCGGCTTTGGTACTCAGGCTGGTTGAAACCAATATCTGCCCCGTCAGCTGACATGAATACAGCGCGAGCGGTCTGCGCTTCAGCCGTCTGGTCAGCCGTCATCTCCCCTTTGTTGGGATCATCATTCGGATTGAGAGCGTAAGCCTCCAAGCCTGGTATGCCGGCCGCAATTTGCGCTGGCTTAACGCAGCCTGCGAATTGGGCAGCGATCAAGGTGATCGCGAAAGCACGTACAAGTTTCTTGTTCAAATCAATCTCCAGACAAGCCTTGGGGCGGGCATAATTAAAATTATTGTATGCTTTATGCTACTCGATAGCAAATCATACTTTGGACTCTTCGGTTTTTCCTCTATCATGACTGCGCTTGCACAATATTGCAGCGAGCTTGCAACTGTTTTTGCGTGCTTCCTGCCTCAAACAACGAAGAAGCGCCGGAGAAACTCGAAATAGCTCTGCTTGCAGCGCAGGCGATTCGTAAAATGGAGGAGTCAAATCTAACCGATGAATGCGATCCGCCTGAAGGGCCTTAGCGCATCCCTGGCCCGTCATCCTGCTCGGGGATAAGTTCAGCCTGACGTTTTTCTTCTTTCTCGATCTCAGCCTGGAAGGCCTGATCAAGCAAGCTTGGGCGTTTACGCCAAGGCTTCTTTTCGGGCTCTGGCTGTGCGGCATAGGTGGTCACCTTGCCGGCGTAAACTTCCTCAAAAACTTGAGTGCGCCTTTCCAGAAAGGCTTGTAGATCGGCTCTCTTTATCTGGGTCCATCGTTGTAGGTGAGATAGTCTTCTTCGACCTTTGGCCGCCTGGCGATCCAGCCTTCTGGCTCATCGCCGAGCTGTTTGATCTCACTATAGCTGTGCAGGCACTGCCCGAGATCGTTAAAGCAGTAACGGCGCTGAAAGGCCGTCATGGGTGTTACACCGATGCAGATAGCGGTGGTAAACATCAGCCGCTGCACACCGGCGTACGAGCCATCTTCCAGGCGCTTGGCGCCAAGGAAAAGGGCCACATCTCGCATCCACTGAAAGTCTGCTGCTTCCCAGGTAAGCACTGGCTCAAATTCTTCTTCGGTGACCACTATGAAGTTGTGATAGCTGAACCCTGACTCATGGGTGAAAACAAAAACCGGGATGGCCTTGGTCAGTAATTCTGTCTCGACGCCCTCTTCCCGAAGCTCGCGGTAAACAGTTTCCACCGGCGTTTCGCCGGGATCTACAGCACCACCCCAAGTACCCCAGGTATTGGGCTCAAGAACAATGCTGGAGCGCTTCTGGATGAGCAGCCGGTCGGTCTCACGGCAGTAGACCAGACAGCCTGCAGCACGACGCCCCCAGAAGCCGGTTTCGCCGAGTGCAGTGGCGTGTTCGTCATCGAAGTCAGGTGAGCTGCTCATGGTGTTCTGGAAAACTCAGGCTGCTCAAGCTCGACATCAACAGCAACGCCGTTGATGGAGATGATCTCAAGCTGATCAGGTGATAGTGCGATGACCTCATCATGATCGAAATAAGACATGCCTGCTGGAATGAACACACCGTCAAACCCGAGATCCATCAAGTGTTGCTTGATGCTTGCAGGGTTGATCAGTTCTGCATCTTTTTTATAGGCCTCTGCTGGCTTGCCAAAGCCCGGCGCAGGCTGACTCAGGTGAGCGCGAAGCAACTGTTTTGGGCAGCCAATGTACGGGTTGGTTATGGACGCCTTCACTTCATAGACATTCTGGCCGTAATCCTCTGCCGCCTCCCAATCGGACGTCAGGTAGATAGCGGCAATATTGCCGTGAGCTCCGCGCGGTATCTGTGGATCGCTGAAGCCCTTAAAAAGCCGGTTTGAGCCATGGAAAAAGGTTTTACCCAAAAACGGGTTTTCAATCCGGTTAAGCGCTACTTCAAGCCACTTTTCGACCCTGGGGAGACAGCTTGCGAGGGATTGACGGTAGTCGTGCCCGTAAACACTTCCATCATGGTGGTGCGCCTTATCCTCCATCTCAAGCACATCCGGCTGATCTTCGTTGAGATCAAGCACAGATCCATCGGTCATCTGGACGAAAACATGGTCAAGGTTGCCTCGAATCGCACCCCCAAAAAGCTTTTGAGCCAAGAGTGCGGCGAACTTGCAAGAGCCTGCGCGATGCAGGGGAACCTCACCCCATAATTCCAGAGCCCTTTCAGCCCAGAGCTCGTCCAGAACCTTTTCAGCGACAAGCCTGTTCTGTGGGGTAAGAGGAACCCGACCTTCAATGAAGTTCAGCGCAGCCGCTCTCATCACCACAACCTACCGCGAACCTGGACCGTTATCGATGTCGCTTCCCATGTAATACTCCATCGTTTCACGATCAGGAGCCTTGAATACGCCAAGGTTACCCCGAGCATCTTGCTCAGCAGACTTACTGAAATCAGGTGAATCCACACCAGGCTTAACATCGATCTTGACGCTCGAAGTAATCATGGACTGCAGATCATTACCCTTGGGCGCCATACCAGGCTCAAGCTGAGCGCTGACCGATTGAGCGACGCCGGAGGTCACACCCTTTCCAGCCCATTCAGGTCGACCCTCGCCGCCGCTACCCTGAGCGGGCGAAGGAGCAAATTTGTTATAGGCATACACCGTTACAGGCGCCGAGATTGCGACGACCGCAGTCATGGCGGCCGCGAGCGGCCCGGCAACAGTGAGCGCGAAAAGAGCGCCAGCAAATCCCGCTGCGGTATACGCAACAATGCCGACGCCCTGAGCTGCGCCCTTGGCGACATCCTTGATCAAATCAACAAAGAGATTACCGACGTTAGGATCAGCTTTGGCGGTCTGGGTTTTTTCTGCTGGCATGGCCTGAATCCTCTGAATTTCACCCAATCTTAGACAATTCCTTCAGGCAGGACAATTTATAAATAACAGTTATTCTATTGCAATTGTTTATGTACACATTTATTATTGGCTCTCCATGAAGCGAGAACCCTATGTCTCTCAATCAACCCATAGTGCCGGCTAGTCCGGCAGGAATCAGTTAATCGCGCTGCTCGCCAGAAAGCTTGCAGGCGGCGCCTGCGGAGCTTTCATCATGAAGACATCACCCACCCTTCTGACTCGGGACAAGTTCCGCGAGTCAGTATTTGCCCGAGACAAACACCAGTGCGTGTTCTGCTCGCTTCCTGCTGCTGACGCCCACCACATCCTTGAGCGCAGGCTCTGGTGTGATGGTGGCTATTACCTCGAAAACGGTGCCTCCGTTTGCGAGACGCATCATCTGCAGTGCGAGATGACACAGATCAGCGTTGAAGCGGTACGCGAAGCCTGCGGCATCACCAAGGCTGTCATCCCCCATCACCTGTATGACGATGAGGTGTATGACAAGTGGGGTAACCAGATCCTTGCCAGCGGCATGCGCTTGCGCGGTGAGCTGTTCGAGGACGAGAGCGTGCAAAAGATCCTGGCCGCCGGCGGCGTACTGGATCAATTCACCAACCAGGTGAAATACCCCCGAACACTGCATTTGCCATGGTCGGAAGGGATGCACAGCGATGACAGGATGCTGCAGGGAGTTGATCACTTTGCAGGCAAGGAAGTGGTTGTCACGGTGAAGATGGATGGTGAAAACACCAGCATGTACCGGGATTACTTCCACGCCCGCTCGATCGACGGCCGGCATCACCACTCCCGTGACTGGGTAAAAAATGCCTGGTCACAGTTCGCACACGACATCCCTGAAGGATGGCGGGTCTGTGGTGAAAACCTGTTTGCGCAGCACTCGATCGTTTATGACGATCTGCCTTCATACCTGATGGGATTCTCCATCTGGAATGAGCGCAATCAGTGCCTGTCTTGGGATGAGACGCTGGAGTATTTCCAGCTGCTCGGCATTACACCGGTGCCGGTGCTTTACCGCGGCATCTTCGACGAGAAGCTCATTCGCTCTTTGTACTCAAAGAACGACTGGGCCACGTGCGAGGGCTACGTGGTTCGCCTGGCAGAAGGATTCGCCTACCGCGAATTCCGCCAGGCCACCGGCAAATTTGTCCGTGAAGGACACGTACAAACGGCCAAGCATTGGATGTTTGGCCGCCAAATCAATAAGAACGGGCTGCCGGCTAACGCCGGCGCCCAAAGGAGCTTGAAATGAACCCGATTCAACGCAATATCACCATCGTCTGCCGTAAAAGCGGCCAGCCGATCACCCGGTGCACCGGCCTGTGCTGTGCGCCGGTTTTCAACTCAAAAGCAGCTTGAGGCGAGGCCCGGTCATGTCGAAATGCTCAGCTTAATCTCACCCCGATTCCCAAAGAGAATTGATCTGCCAGCCGCGACAAAAAGCCACCCCACCACCCAAAAACTTCAGTTTTTAGTTTGGCTTTCTAATTTTAGATAAATTAGTTT
>JACCDZ010076565.1_pt1 | contig 14965 bp, 10 predicted proteins | sample 7449551 | NCBI WGS metagenome assembly JACCDZ01 (sample SAMN15323452, study PRJNA562643) | freshwater metagenome | isolation source: river surface water | place: USA:Blue River Watershed | collected 2017-08-18 | reverse complement strand
TTTTTATGTAAAACACTTCCTGCCGAATAAAAATCCAAACCTTATTGGTGTCCCAATAAGCAATAAAAATCGGTTAATTAAACCATAGGATGCGACGAGCGTACAGTTTCTGCCGACAAAAAAAGAAAGCAAAATGTTAGCAAAGTCTTATCTATCTGATTTAACAACACAAAAACATTTCCACCAATCATTTTTCCGCTTAAACGGACGACGATTGCTGCAAAGGTTTTAGGTACAAATTAACAAAAGGTAATTTATTTGATAGATGTCGCGCGGGATTTTAGCTTAGTTGGCTAGATGATGTCACGGCTATCGGCAAAATGAGGGAGAATATTTTGGACAGTCCATTGCGGACTGCCCAAATCTAGATATCAAACAGAAAAACTTGAACCACATCCACAAGTTGTTGTGGCATTTGGGTTTTGCACGATGAAACGACTACCTTGCAGACCATCGGTATAGTCGACAACACCGCCCACTAAATACTGCAAACTCATGGCATCCACGACCATGGTCACACCATTTTTCTCGATAGTGAAATCACCATCATTTACTTTTTCATCGAAAGTGAAGCCATATTGAAAGCCCGAGCAACCACCACCTGTCACATAGACACGTAGTTTTAAAGCCGGATTCTCTTCATCGGTCACAAGCGCTAACACTTTATTGGCCGCAGCGTCAGTAAACTGAATTGGAACCTGAATTTCAGACATGCTCAAACCTCGACAGCATTATAACAGCGCGGAATTATCAAGTACCTGAGTCTTTTAGTCAAGTATTTCGCCGATCTCGCTCCACTTCAATTCCCGATTGATTTTAGCCCGAGGCGTCGATATTTTAAGTTCGACAGTGTCAGGTTTAAAACCCGCAGGCAGCACAAACTCCCCTTCAAAGCTCTTAAAGTGCTTGAGGGTATAAGTTCGAGCTTTCGGTTTCACTCCAGCGAGCTTTAACAGATCCACCCGCAGTTTTTTGCCTTTTTTCTTGCCAACAGCAACCAGTTCGATTTGGCCTTTAACCGTTTTTTTCTTCTTATCTTGTTCTATGACTAACACGCTGTATTTATATGAACCGGCCGCTGACCCTGAGGAAACGCTAAAACTATCTAGGATTAAAGTTGAAACTGCCTGTTCCGGCTTGACGATTTTTTCATATAGCGCCAACTGTTGCTTAAGTTCAAACGCTTTCTGTTGCTCCGTCTTCAAGTCAGCAAGCAACAACTGGTTTGTGCTTTTTTCCACAGCCATTTCAGCGGCAAGGTAGTCGTTGTTTTTGCTCGCTTCTGCCAATTGCAGAGCTTGCTGTTGTTGTTTTGCATCAAGCTGCAGCACTTGCTGGGTTAATTGTTGAATGATTTGGTTAAGCCGCAACTGGCTAAAACCATAGGCAGCTAATGCGCTCATCGCAGAAAAAAGAATAAGCATGGCCAGCTGCTGCGGTTTAGTAAAATCTGGCAATTTAAATATTGGAAGTTTCATCAAAAGACTCAAAGTGTTATCTTAAACAGTAGTTGCAATTGCATTGGGTACTCTAACATGAAATCCTGGCGTTTATGGTTACCACCGCTACGGCGGCGACTTGCCTTGCCAGTGACCTCTTTGCAATTGTGTTTATTGGGCTTACTTGGCGGTATTATCGCGGCACTTTTGATAGTGCTATTTCGCTTAGCCATTCGTTTTATACAGTCACTCTATCTGCAACATGCAGACGATTTTGCTGCTATGCTGCCGGAGCAACGCGCCCTACTCCCACTAATTTCAGCCGTTTTTATTACGCTCTTGGGTTTAATGATCGGCCTTAAGCATTATCGACTCGGCATCCCATTTGTCATCCATCGCATCAAACTCAAGTACGGTATCATGCCATGGAAAAACACTGTTCATCAGTTTTTTGGTGGGATTGCCGCGTTAAGTGCTGGTTTCTCGGTCGGACGTGAAGGACCTTCAGTTCATTTAGGGGCTTTTGGTGCTAGTAGTATCGGCAGTTATCTGCGTCTCCCGTATAACAGTATCCGTATCCTCGCTGGCTGTGGTATAGCCGCAGGTATTTCCGCATCCTTCAATACTCCACTCGCCGCAATGATTTTTGTTATGGAGGTCGTACTCCGAGAATATCGCATTCACGTATTTGTGCCCATCATGTTGGCCTCTACTGCCGGTTCAATAATTGCGACTGCGGTGTTTGGCAGCAATAACGATTTGCATAGCCTACATATGGTCACCTTAAATCACTGGCACCTGCCTTATTTAGTGTTGTGTGGCATTGCCATGGGTATTGTGGCGACCTTTTTTAATAAAAGTTTGATGAAGATGATGAAAACCTTTCATCGTTGGCATTTATCACTACGGTTAAGCCTAGCGGCATTATTAACTATTGGCATTGGTTATCTGGTCCCTGAGGCATTGGGCGCAGAAACTGGCGCAATTCATTATGCGGTGGCGGCGCCTGACCAGATGGGGCTGCTATTTGCCATCTTTGTTGCCAAATTTCTGCTGACAGTTATTGCCTTAGGGCTTGGGATCCCTGGCGGGATTGTTGGCCCTGTATTTGGAATCGGCATCGTCATGGGAACCATTTTGGCTTTTATGCCTTCGTTATTAATTGGGGATTACAGTGCCGTCGGCACTTATGCCGTGCTTGGTATGGCTGGGATGATGGCTGCGACTATTCATGCCCCCCTCGCCGCCTTGGTTGCAGTGACTGAACTCGCGGCAAATCCTGAGTTGGTTGTGCCAGCGATTTTGGTCATTACCGCCTCTTATGTCACCGCTGTACAGTTTTTTAATACCAAATCTATCTTCTTGCAGCAGCTCGATTTCCTGCAAATGCCCTATAGACTGTCACCCGCGGATGACGTACTCCAAAAAGTCGGGGTTCTGGCCATGCTAAAACAAGATTATCAGGTTTTAGAAAACCCAACAGATACCCAAATCATTCAAATGTTAGATAGTCTAGAACCGCAACAGCAGCTCTTGGTAAAGCGAAAGTTTGCTTTAGATCAGCATTATGAATTAGCCAGTTACGATTTATCCCTGTCGATGACCGGAGAAAGCATGCTCAAGTTCCAAGCGGTCCATGCGGTTAGCCACCAAGCAACGATGGCGGAAGTATTTGCGGAACTGGGGGATGTGCGTGACGGCGCAGTGCTGGTCTATGACGATGAGCATCCTGATCAACCACTTGGCATTGTGGTCTGGGAACAAGTCCGGACATTGTTGATGCGGCAAAACAATTTATTGTGATTTTAGAGACAACATTATGTATGAGTTATTGATTTATAAAGCATTGCACATTGGTTTTATGGTGTCGTGGTTTGCTGGCATATTCTATCTACCCCGCATTTTTGTTTATCATGCCGATAACAAGTCAGCAGAAGTCGATGCAACCTTCAAAGTGATGGAACGCCGGCTATTATATTTCGTGACCCCTTTTGCGCTGCTGACCGCGGTTTTCGGCGTTTTGCTTATTGTTAATTATGGCAGCGCTTGGTTTGCAGCCAGCCATTGGTTGCATCTGAAATTGGCGTTAGTCGGTTTGCTTTACCTTTATCACGGCTATTGCTTTAAGTTGCTTGCCGACTTTAAACACAATCGTAATCAGCGCAGCAGCCGTTTCTACCGTTTTTTTAATGAAGCACCGGTGCTGTTGTTATTTGCCATCATCTTGCTCGCGATCATAAAACCTGGGTTCTAAGCCGGGTTTTTGCCATCGTCATCCGCCATACTTTTTGCTATAATGCGCGCCAGTCCTGCGGCCGTCGTGCCGCTGTCTGTCACCTCAAGCAATAGGCACCTATGATGAGCTTTAAAGGCAAACATATCCTCTCGGTAAAACAATTCGACCGCGATAGCATCCAACATATTTTTGATATTGCTCGCTCGATGGAACCTTACGCATTGCGGCAAAAGCGCACCACAGTGCTCGATGGCGCTATTTTGGGAAACTTGTTTTTCGAACCAAGCACCAGAACCCGTGTAAGTTTTGGCTGTGCCTTTAATTTATTGGGTGGCGAAGTTCGTGAAACTACGGGGATGCAGTCCTCAGCATTATCCAAAGGCGAATCGTTATTTGATACTGCGCGAGTCATTAGCAGTTACAGCGATGTCATTGCCATGCGCCACCCACAAGCGGGTTCTGTGGCTGAATTTGCTGAAGGTAGCCGAGTGCCAGTATTAAATGGCGGTGACGGTGCGAATGAGCATCCGACTCAAGCCTTGTTAGATTTGTTTACTATCGAACGTGAATTGGCGGCTTCGGGTCAAGGTATTGACGGCATGCACATCGCGATGATTGGCGATCTGAAATTTGGTCGTACGGTTCACTCATTGTCTAAACTGTTGCGCTTGTATAAGAACATTCAATTCACTCTCATTGCTCCAGACGAACTGGCCATGCCGGATGACATTATCAGCGCAATCGAAGATGCCGGGCATCGTGTGACTATCACCGACCAACTTGCTGGCAATATCAACGCCGATATCGTTTATCAAACACGGATTCAAGAAGAGCGCTTTCCATCTCAGGAAGAAGCGAACAAATATCGCGGGAAATTCCGTTTAAACCAAGATATCTACACACGCCATTGCAAATCAAATACGGTAATCATGCATCCGTTACCGCGTGACTCCCGTTTAGAAGCGAACGAGCTCGATAACGATTTAAATCTCAATCCAAATTTGGCCATTTTCCGTCAAGCTGACAATGGTGTTTTGGTGCGGATGGCGTTGTTTGCGCTAACGCTTGGCGTCGAAGATCTTGTGCAAAAGTATGAGCGCGACGTGCCGTGGTTCTCAGCAAAAAGCCTGTAACCACTTACTAATTCAAGGATTTATAATGACTTTATCAGAACAAATGTTTAGTCGCGCCCAGCAAACAATTCCTGGCGGCGTGAACTCCCCTGTCCGTGCATTTAAGAGTGTAGGCGGCACACCGGTATTTATCGCGCGAGCTGATGGCGCTTACATTTATGATGTCGATGGCAAAGCCTATATCGATTATGTGGGTTCTTGGGGACCAATGCTGTTAGGACACAACCATCCTTCGATCCGCCAGGCGGTGATTAGCGCTGCTGAAAATGGCTTGAGCTTTGGAGCACCATGCCCAGCTGAAATCGAGATGGCTGAACTAGTTTCGAAATTAGTGCCATCGATGGAAATGCTGCGGATGGTTAGTTCTGGTACTGAAGCGACCATGAGCGCCATTCGACTGGCTCGTGGTTATACCGGCCGCAATACCATCGTGAAATTTGAAGGTTGTTACCATGGCCATGCTGATTCATTACTCGTGAAGGCAGGCTCAGGCGCACTGACCCTCGGCGTGCCAAATTCACCGGGTGTTCCGGCTGATTTCGCCAAATACACACTCACCTGTGAATTCAACAATCTTGCCGAACTGACTGAAATTTTCGCGCAACATGGCAGCGATATCGCTTGTATTATTGTGGAACCAGTTGCGGGCAACATGAACTGTATTCCACCAGCCCCTGGTTTCCTTGAGGGCCTACGCGCGCTTTGTGACAAGCATGGCGCCGTGCTGATTTTCGACGAAGTGATGACTGGTTTCCGAGTCGCTTTAGGTGGAGCCCAAAGTTACTACGGCATTAAACCTGATTTAACCACACTGGGTAAAATTATCGGTGGTGGCATGCCAGTTGGCGCTTTTGGTGGCAAACGTGAAATCATGCACCACATCGCGCCATTAGGACCAGTCTACCAAGCAGGCACATTGTCGGGTAACCCGGTGGCCATGGCTGCTGGTTTAGCCGCATTAACCGAAATTAGTAAAGCGGGTGTCTATGACGCGCTGACCGCCAAAACGACTGCTTTGTTAGCGGGTTTACAAGCGGCCGCAGATAAAGCTGGTGTACCGTTTACCACCAATCAAGTGGGGGGGATGTTTGGTTTATTCTTCACGGAGCAGCCTAAAGTCACCAGCTATCAACAGGCAACTTTATGTAATATTGATGCCTTTAAACGCTTCTTCCATCTGATGCTGGCAGAAGGTGTTTATTTGGCGCCATCGGCCTATGAAGCAGGTTTCCTTTCGTTAGCCCATTCAGACCAAGATTTGGCTGCTACTATCGCGGCCGCCGAACGCGCCTTTGCTGAACTGGCGAAATAAGGTCTCTGCGCTAATCTCGGAGCTTCGCTAAATTACTCGGAGCATGACTTAATGCTCCGAGATTGGCATCGCCTGCAGGCGCACAATTTCAGTTTCCATGGACCTGCGTTGTAACAAAAACAGCACGCCATGATCTGCGGTGACGTACAGAGCTTCAGGCTTCAGTGAGCTAGGAAGGCTAAGGTTTTTTGTGGTTCTAGTCGCCCAGTCAAATTGTAGTAATTGCTGCTTTTCATCAACCCAATAAATCGCCTGAACATTCGCCCCCCACAAATCAGCTTGAATAGTTCGCCAATCGATAGTTATCGGTAGTGGCTGTATGGTGTTCGCGTTTAGCTGGTACAGCTTTAATGTACTGTCATTATGATATTGCAACACTAAAGTCCCATTTGGACCACAACGTAAATCCACCACGTCGTCAAGCAGCGGAGTCGGCTTGGCTTGTTGTAATTGATATAACGTCCAACCTTGTTCAGATTGCTCGGTCCAAAACCATTGGCCTTGGCAGTTCGCATAACGACGACTGGTGCCGTTCGACCAAGCCATCATCGATAACTCACCAGTATTCAAATCAACTTGCATTAGTTGCTGATCAACCACCGCAAACAAGCTTTGTTCCTGCCAAATTAACTGACTAATTGTCACCGCCGTTTTAAATTTTGTCAGTTGACGTAGATGTCCCTCGGCATTTCGCCAAATCTGCGGCAAACCTGAACGTGTCGACAAAAACGCACCATCACCAGCAAATAACCAGTCATCGCGATTACTTGTTAACCACTGCGGCACACTAAGTTCGGCACGACGACCCGCACTCTCAAGTTGCAACGGCACTAAATCTAGCGCCGGGTTTTGCCGTACAGCACCTAACAACATGTCGCCCGATCGATGCACATCGGCGAAAAGCCCCGCATGGGTATTCAGTGCCATTAAGCGCTGGCCCGCCAAGTTATACAACTGCAACTTTTCCAGACCACTCAACAACAGGGTCTCAGCATCCCACCAACTTAGATTTTGAATTTCCATCGCGAATTTGGCAGTTAGTCTTGGCTTTTCGTCATCAAATTGCCAAACATATAAGTGGTAACTTTGCTGATGTTCCTGCGCTAACAAATAGAACTTATGATTTTGCTGCAATAACTGAGTCGGCTGTCGAAAAACACCGGGCAGTGTGGCAAGCAATGTCTTCTGCTGTTGCAGTAAACCCCAAAGTTGCGTCTGCCCCTTATTTTGATCCAACCAAAACAACTCGCCATCTTTGACAACAAGCCCTTTATTGACGAAATATACGCAAGGCGCTATTTGCTTTACTTGGTTGGGGAGCGTCGGGTCCTGTTGGAAGATCCCACAAGCTTGCTGACGAATCCCAGTAAACACCAGCTTCTTGTTGAACCAATGCAATTGGCCAACTTGTGAAAAGCCATCTGCGAGTTGAATCTTTCGATGACTCTGAGTCTCATGGCTGATTAAACGCCATTCAGCACTACCTTCGGAACGATACCAATAAAACCAATGCTGCTGATCTGCGCTTGTCAGCGGTTCGATTTCCTCTCCCGGCAAAGCGCTGATATTCATTTGATAAGGAAAACTAGGGATGTAAGCTTCTCGCCCCAGACGCCAAAGTAGAAATACAAAAATCACACATAAAATGGCCACCGCACTGGCGCTAATGCACAAATACCGGAGCGTTGCGTAGCGCTGACGACTTCGCGATTCGACGATGTCCATCAGCAAATTATTCACGGTCTCGGCATTTTCGGTTGCAGTGCTCGTCACACTAAGGATTGCCGCAGACGGGTGCACGCGGGTATCCGTTGCCGACCCAACAATTCCGGATCCAGCATTGGATTCATTAGCTATGGGTTCGACTTTGGCAATCCAGCAATAACCTTTGCGAGAATGCGTTTCGATAAACAACGATGGTTTGCTTTGGTCTTCGAGTAACTTACGCAAAGTCGCAACAGCACGCATCAATGCAGCGTCGGTCCCTTGATCAGTGCCCCACACCTTATTGAGGATTTGTTCTTTCGCGACAATTTGCTGAGGGTGCTGCAGGAAAAAATTAAGCAATGAGTGCAAACGCGGCTCAAGCACAATAGCATCCCCTGAGCCATCATAACGGCACAAGGTTCCACTTTTCGGCGCGTATTGCCAATGTAAGATTTTAAGCCATGGTTCGGCGTAAAGCATATCTGCCTCCCCGTTACAACGTGAAGGCAGTATACATGATTTTTTGTTTTTTGAAGACCGAACCTAAAACGACTAAATTTAGCGCGGGGGATTAAAAAGCCTTTGCTTAATTAATGATGATGCAACCAGGCCAAACCCAACAAACACCTGTAGAGTTTTCACCGTTAGTTGGCGGATTAGTCGTGGTCGAATCGCTGGTAGGCGCGGTGCTTTGTTCCGCAGCAGTTTCTACGGCATTAGCCTGGACAGTGAAAGTTAACGCAGCAACTACAAAAGCGGAACAAAACAAATTTTTAGTTTTCATAATTATGTCTTCCTTTTAGGTTAGATACATCTCTATATGGCATTAACCCACAAGCATTTACCTTATGAAAATTTGATAAAGCTGTTATAAAGTTTGTTTTGTAAACACTAACTCTGCAATATCGATGTCCCCTGTTTTACCGTCATCTTGCAATATAAACATCTCATCGTTACTGATCGAGAATCTGCGGGCGAGCCGCGGATGAACAATACCAGTACTTGCGGTGGTTTTATTAAGTAAATCATAGCTATGAATTTGGAACTGATCTTTTTCCACCGAGTTGAGGAAATAAATCGAAGATGCCCGCAGCACTAGAGATGGCGAAATAAAATCACTTTGCGCAGGCAGTGGCAACACATAACTGTCACTTTGATCCTTAAATTTGATCCGTAAAAGCTTATCTTCGGTGCTGCGCCATACTTGGTAATTGCCATCTGGGCTCTCGCGGAAATAATCCATATCCACGGCAAACACTTGTTGTTTTAGGGAGCTGCGATCCATGGCAATAATTTGCCAGCGACCTTGTTCAGAAGTTGAAAAGTAAATCATCTTGCTGTCATGACTCCAACTCGGATCACGACTGTCTTGACCTGGCTGGCTTAACAACACTGGCTGTTCTTCTTCCGAGAGTAGCCAAACCGAAGTCCCGACCAATACCAATAGATATTTGCCGTCCGGGGAAAACTCCAAGGATTTCGGAATAAAATCACCCGAGAAACGGCTGATTTGCTTTTGCCGGCCGTCCTTAAAGTACAGCCAGACTTGCTGCACACCGGAGCGGTTCGACATGACCGCTGTTGGGCCATCCACCACAGGGTTAACTTCCAGCATGCCTTCACTGCGATTGGCTTGCTGCATAATTTCATCAACAGCATTGCTGTTTTTAAGTGGATTATTAATTCGACGAATACTGCTTTGCCAAAGTTTGCCAACACTGGCGAATATACGTCCCTGGCTATTTACAGTCACTTCGCCGGCTTTGTTATCGGTGTATGCAAAGACGGAAGACTCTTTGGTTAGCGTGTCCACCACCGATAACTCGTTATTGCCTGAGGGATATAAGATCGACGATTTGTTCGGTAACCAAGAGATTTGACCAGGGTAGATCCCCTGTGGCTGAATCAGCAATTGGCTAGAGCGGTCTTTAACGTTCATCACCCAAATTTGTCCAGCGGCACCCGCGACATCGCGAATAAATGCCAAAGACTTGCCGTCTGGGGAAAAAGCCGCGGCGAAATCGCCCAGACTAGTCTCGGGCGGCGTAGTTAGCTGCTCAATCTTACCGCCATCAAAAGGGAATAACATCAGGGCGATGTTGTTTGATTTTTCTTGCCAGTCCGGATAGACCAAATAGCGCGCATCAGGTGACCAACTCATTCGGGCCCCCATACTATTAGAGCCGCAGTGAGTTAATAATTCATCAGCAAGCACTTTAAATTCATCATCTAAACGCAGCATGCGGATTTCACAGCTGACTTTTCGCTTTAGCTGCTGGTAGGCCACCGCTTTGCCACTCGGATGCCAGACTGGGCCTATTAGATTACTATTTGACGATGACTTCAGCACACGCTTTTCTAAAGTCTGTAAATCTTGGACCACCAACGATGATGTGCTGTCTAAATCTTTAGAATGGCTGTAAGCGAGATAACGGCCGTCGGCCGAGGTCGACGGGTAAAACTCTAAACCATCCATCGACGAAACCGGTTCTAATCGACCAAAGGGTACTTCATGCCCAAGTTGGGCAGATGAGCCCCAATACATCCAGCCGAGGTAAATCATGCTGCAACAGAACACCGCAGCGACTGTGCTCCAAAGCACATAAGATTTGATTGAACGCTTAACAATGATGGGTTGTACATCATCGATAACTGGCCCAACGTTATCTTCGACATCCTCGGCAACATCCGCAGATTGTTCTACCGCAGCAGCCCCAACCCGAACCACAGAAGCGACAAATCGAAAACCTCGTTTGGGAATAGTTTCAATATAAGTGGGTTCACGACTGTCATCACCAAGTTCAACTCTAAGCACTCGGATCACCCGAGAAATCCGACCGTCAGAAACATCACGCACCCCCCAAACATTGCTGAGTAACTCATCGCGAGTAATCAAGCGACCGGGATTTTGCATGAAATAATTGAATGCCTTTTGGCATAAATTATCTAGCTCAGCAGTCTGGGCAATTTCCCCAGATTCGGTGAATTTGACCAGTTTATCTTGTTGCGGCAAATACCACCAATCACCGACTTTTAGTTGTTGTTCTGGTTTGGTTGACATGGGCTGCTCGTTGGGTCTTGCTCTAATTGGTTAATTTACAATCAATCACAATTTTCCTGAACAGGCATTTCACCCCAAATCACGGGCAATAACAATACGTTAACGCAAGAATCTTGCACAAAATGGCCAGAATTCGACGAAATGCTTTGACGCCTAACGTTTTCCGGAACAGCACGGAACAATGAGTTCGGACTATTGTGCTTAAAATAATTAACAAATACTGGTAAAGCGCCACTGCCGCCGGTTAAACCTATGGCTTGGTTGTCATCGCGCCCAAGCCAAATTGTTAAGCCTGTTTCGTGATCAAAGCCGCTAAACCAACTGTCTCGATAGTCGCTAGATGTGCCTGTTTTGCCGGCAAAACGACTGGCAGGAAACTGCGTCGATAATGACTGCGCAGTCCCAGTTTGCGTCGCTTGTTGCATCGCGTACTGCAGAAGATATGCTGCAGATGCTTGAAAACGTGGTTCCGCTTTGACCTTACGTTGATAGATGACTCGGCCATCCGCGGCGCCGATAGCTTCAATCGCGGCAAGCGGTTTGAACTGGCCTTTATTAGCAATGGTTTGATACATCTGCGCAACTTCTAGCGGGCTCATTTCCACAGCCCCCAGCAATGAAGACGGCTGCAAATGAAATTCACGGTTCACCCCCAACTTCTCAATACTTTGGGCAACAGCTGGCAAGCCGAGTTGTAAACCTAGTCGGATGGTCGGAATGTTCAGCGATTGGCTCAGCGCTTCGACGATCGGCACGTTGCCTCGAAATTTCTTATCATAGTTATGCGGCTGCCAGTTTTTGCTGCCACTGCGCAAACTCAACGGCGTGTCAGCAAGCACTGAGCCTAAACTAAATCGAGCGGGTTGGGCTAACGCCGTCAGGTAAACCACTGGTTTGATGATGCTACCGATTTGCCGACGTGCCGAAATAGCCCGGTTGTAGCCGGCAAAGCTAGTGTTACGCCCGCCGACAATAGCTTTTAATCCGCCTTGTTGATAGTCAGTCGCCACCACGGCAATTTCTACTTTTTCATCGAGCTTGTGCAGACGTTCAGCAACTGCCTGTTCTGCCGCAAGTTGTGCCATCGGATCTAAATAGGTGAAGACACGCAATCCCTCTTGCATCTGCAGCGGATCTGTCACTAACTCGCGCAGTTCTTGGCGTACTTTGTCGATATAAGCTGGGTACTTGCCTTTAAGATGTTGGCCAAGCGGGATCACATCTAGAGGCTGCTCTAATGCCGCCTTTGTTTGTGCGCCATCCAGCAACCCATGTTCTTCCATTAGATGAAGGATTAAATCGCGACGCTGGGCAGCTCGTTCAGGAAAACGACGCGGATCGTAATATGACGGTCCTTTGATGATCGCAATCAATAATGCATATTCGTGCGGGCGTAATTCCGCCAACGGCTTGCCGAAGTACAGCTTGCTGCCAAGGCCCAAACCGTGTACTGGATTATCTTTAAATTGACCGATGAAAATCTCATTAAAGTAGGCTTCGAGAATTTGGTCTTTGCTGTAACGATAATCTAATACCAAGGCTATCAGCGCTTCATTAACTTTTCGAAGCATAGTCCGCTGCTGATTGGTGTACATATTCTTTGCGAGCTGCTGAGTTAGTGTCGAGCCGCCCTGGACGGTTTGGCCGGCCTGAAGGTTAGTGATGAGCGCCCGTAGCACCGACAACGGCGAAACGCCATGATGGTTATAAAAATCACGGTCCTCAACTAGCAATAGGGTATCGCGGATTGTCGCTGGTACCTGCTTTAACTGCACGAGCTCGCGGTCTTCTTGCTCAGCGGTCACTAAATGCTGCAGCAATTGCGGTTCCATTTTTGCTCTGGCTAAAGTTTTGCCCGATTTTTGCAATCCCTGAACAAAGTCCCCGGCGAATTCAACGGTAAATAATGAAGCGGCTTGTGCGCCGTCGGCAAATTCAAAAGCGCGACGATACACATGGACCTTTTGCCCTTCCACTTGATATTGGCCTGGACCGTTTAGCCGAGGATCCACCCGATATTGCAAACGTTTTAATTCATCGACAAATTGCGCTTGTGACAAATGGACACCGGGCGCTAAATGCAAAACCCGCGCATATAGTTGCGCTGGGACTTGCCATTTCTGCCCGGAAAACAAGGTGGTGATTTTACTGTCTAAGTAAATGAAATAAATCAACAAAGTGAGAATAACAACCATCGCTGATTTTAAGAAAAACCATAAAACAGAACGCTGAAATGGCGTTAATCCAGTTTTTTTGGTTGTTTTACGGCGCACGGTCATTTTTGCATTGCCTTCTTAGTTTTATTGGTCGGATCTGCTTGTAATGGATCATCCGGCCAGTAGTGCTTGGGGTAACGCCCGCGCATTTCCTTTTTAACATCTTGATAGGCATTTTGCCAGAAACTCACCAAGTCACGAGTCACCTGTAACGGTCGACGAGCAGGCGAAAGTAACGAAACCGTCACCGCGATCTGTCCATTGGCAACTGTTGGCGTACTTTGCTGCCCGAACATTTCACCGAGACGAATTTCCATCGAAACTTCGCCATCCGCGTTATAAGACAAAGCGACTGCCGTGCCTAATTGTGAGGTCCAAGATTCTGGTAGCAACAACGCCAACTGTTGCTGCTGCGTATAACTAAACTGATTTAACAGGATACCTTTTAAATCAATCGCTTGTAACTGTTGGATATTTTTAATATCGAGCAAAAATGGCCCAAGCCATTGTTCCAGACTTTCACACAAGGCATCGGTTGAAAAATCCGGCCACAGCGCTGGTGATAAACGCTTGGCAAGCGCCACTCGATACTGTAATTGCAAAACAGCAGGCGACCAAGTTAATGGGCTAAGCTCACGCTGACGCAAATAATTAAGCCAGGCTTGTTGACGCTGCGTTGCGTCGATTGTGCTGGTAAGCGACTGTTTTTTAATAACCAATTCGCCAAGCTTTGTCTGCTGCTCGGCTTGAAATCGTCCGGTTTGCTCATCAAAGCCAACAAAGGTGTGGCGAACAAATTTCGCCTGCCAATGTTCGGTTAACGCCGCCATATCCCAAGGGACTGCCGCTGAAATGAGCGCTTGTTGCTGATAAATCCGCAGATCAGCGACCACCAACACTGGCTGCCCACTGAGTGCATCGTCAGCTGGCAATAAGGCTCCGGTGCCATTTGCTAGCAAATACCCCTGGCCACGTGCCAAGGCGATCCTATCAGGATAAGCATGGCTCAATAGCAATGGTACTAGATGGCTTGGTAATGACGAACCGCTCTTCATTTTAAATAACTGCATCAGCTGTCGAAACTGTTGCTGCGCATTCGCGCCGTCGAGCCTCAGTTGCCGACTCAAATCCGTGCCAGAAAAACGGCGATTTTGTTCAAGCTGTACCGCTAAAATCGCTGCAAGCTCGACAGCCCCCGTTTCACCTTGCTGCTCCAACTGCTTAGCAAAAAGCAGCATAGCGGCTAATCGCGGGGCAACTGGCAAATCTAACATTTGCCGCCCAAGCGCAGTTAAACTGCCACGCGCATCTAAAGCACCGAGTAATTGCAGCGCTTGTTCCGACGCTTTTATTTGCGCAGGAGGCGGAGCATCGAGCCAAAATAAATCGCAGATTTGGCAGCCCCACGCAGCAACATCAAGCCGTAATGTGAGCAGGTCGGCTTGCAGAATTTCCGGTGTGGTGAAGGCGGCACGTCTTCGCCATTTCTCTTCAGTATCAAAGCGATAGCAGATGCCTGGCATTAAACGCCCGGCCCGACCGGCACGTTGTGTAGCTGCCGCTTGGCTAATTTGCACAGTATCCAATCGGCTAAAACCAAGCTTCGCAACATAACTTGCTTGGCGCGCTTGGCCAGAATCTATCACTAAGGTGATGCCATCAATGGTCAAACTGGTTTCCGCAATATTGGTTGCCAGCACAATCTTACGCATACCGGCCGCCGGTGCGGCAACGGCTTGTTGTTGTTCGGCAAGACTCAACTTACCTAATAATGGAAATACTGAAACATGAGCTGGCAACATCAGCGAGCCCAAATAATCTGCGGCTTGTTCAATTTCCCGCTGGCCCGGCAAAAATAACA
>JACCDZ010181587.1_pt1 | contig 14973 bp, 10 predicted proteins | sample 7449551 | NCBI WGS metagenome assembly JACCDZ01 (sample SAMN15323452, study PRJNA562643) | freshwater metagenome | isolation source: river surface water | place: USA:Blue River Watershed | collected 2017-08-18 | reverse complement strand
CTGACCTTGGACAACGTTTCACGCGAAATCGTCAAACACCTTGATGCTGCGTCGGAGTCAGAAGCTTCCATCGAAGTGACCTATCGCCCGTACTTGTCAAACGATGTCGAGGGGCCGCAGATGGATCCTCCCATCACGCTGGTACTAACCGAGGTGGAGGCGGATGTGATGCGAGTGACCGCAAGGGCGCGAATGGTCGATATCGGGAACAAAGCGTTTCCAGGTCGGCTGTACACCTCCACAGAGTTTCCGGGACTTGCCCGGTGATGGGTAAGTCATGAAGCCAACAGACGGTTACTGGGCGCATCGATACATCGGTCGCCCATGGATAGCAGGCGCACGAGGCCCCGAGTCATTTGACTGTTGGGGCCTTTTTTTATGGGTGCAGAGAAATCACTTCGGTCGTGAGCTTCCGCTCATCCCTGTGGATGCGCTGGATCTGCGAGTGGTGCTTAAGACATTCAACGAACACCCCGAGCGCAAACGCTGGCGGCGTGTCCCGAATCCAAAACATGGGGATGCTGTGCTGATGCGTCAGTCCAGATATCCGGTGCATGTCGGTGTCTGGCTAGACATCGATGGCGGAGGCGTGCTGCATTGCGCGCAAGGTGTGGGTGTGGTGTTTCAGGACTTGTGGGCGCTTGACCGTCATGGTTGGCGAGTCGAGGGGTTTTATGCGTTTCGAGGTGAACCATGCCAAGCAGCAATGACGGTGTCGTAGTTTGGCTCCGAAACCCGTTCGATCCCCATGAGCGTGATGTCCATCATGTGCAGGGAAATCCAACCATCAGCCAATGGATGCACCAAGAGCTGATCGTTTTTGAGCAACCAACGCTGGTGCTCAAGAACGGTAAGCCTGTGCTGATGGCTGAACGCTGCGTGACCCTCATTGAGGCAGGAGATGTCATCGCACTAGTGTCGCTGCCGCAAGGCGGTGGAGGCGGGGGTAAGAATCCGTTGCAGACGGTTTTGATGATTGCCGTATTGGTCGTGGCCAATGCCTATGGTGCTGAACTGGCCGCTTCTTTCGGGTATTCGGGGGCAGTTGCTACTTCGGTGGCCTCAACGGCAATTGCTGTGACAGGTTCCATCATCGTGAATGCCTTGGTGCCGCTACCCAATCAGAGCCTGCCCAATGCCACCGCCAGCTCATCTTCACCAAGTCCAACTTACTCACTGCAGGCTCGAGGCAACTATGGGCGACTATCCCAGCCGATTCCTGTTGTGTATGGGCAGCATCTGATTTATCCGGATTTGGCAGCGATGCCCTATACGGAGTACGTCAACAACGAAGAGTACCTGCACCAGCTCCATGTGATTGGCATTGGGCACTTCCAGTTTGAAGAGCTGTCGATTGATGACAGCCCCATTGCATCGTTTGAAGAAGTGCAAGCCCAAGTCATTGAGCCGGGTGGTCAAAACACCTTGTTCAACAACGATGTGGTGACAGCTGCTGAAGTCACCGGGCAGGAGTTGATTGCCGTCGCTGATACGGGCGGCAGCATCATCGGACCATTTGCGCTGAATCCTGTGGGGACTCAAATCAATCAAATAGGGATTGATGTGGTCATGATGCGTGGTCTTTACTACGCAACAGACAGTGGGACGCTAGACAGTCGTGCGGTCCAGTGGCGTGTTGAGGCGAGAACCATCAACGACGATGGAGATGCCACCTCGGGATGGATCCATCTTGCGGATGAGTCCTATTCGGCTGCCACCAATACGACACAACGCAGAACCTACAAGTACGTGGTAGTGGCAGGTCGCTATGAGGTGCGCGTTCAAAGGCTAGATACCAAAGACACCAGCAACCGTGCGGGGCATGAGCTTCGCTGGGGGCAAGCAAAGGGTTATCTGGTCAATCCATCATTGCCATCGGACTTGACCTTGCTGGCATTGCGCATGCGGGCAACAGATAACTTGTCACAGCGGTCATCTCGTTTGGTGAACTGCTTAGTCACACGAAAGCTCCCTGTTTGGTCCAAGACTATAGGGTGGAGTGCACCTCAAGCCACTCGCTCGATTGCTTGGGCATTTGCAGATGCAGCGCGCTCGAGCTACGGGGCAGGGTTGCCAGATGCAAAGCTTGATTTGAATGCACTCGCTCGACTCGACGGTGTGTGGTCTGCGCGTGGGGATACGTTCAATGGGGTGTTTGACCAGAACCTAACAGTTTGGGATGCCATGGGGCAGATTGCCAGAGCTGGACGTGCGGTGCCGTTCCTGCAAGGTGGCATCGTGCGCATTGTTCGAGATGAGCCCAAGACCATCCCTGTGGCCTTGTTCTCCAACCGAAACATCGTGCGCAGCAGTTTGAAGATTCAGTACGTGATGCCGGGAGATGCAACAGCGGATGCGGTCACGGTTGAATACTTCAACCCCAAGAGCTGGAAGCCTGACGAGGTCACGGTGGCCCTTGCGGGTTCGGCCCTGTCTAAACCTGCTCGCTTGAAGCTCTTTGGTTGCACCGACAAGTCACAAGCGATGCGTGAGGGAAAGTACATCGCAGCGGCCAATCGGTACCGCAGACGAATCATCACTTTTAGGACGGAGCTTGAAGGGCTCATCCCGACCTACGGGGACTTGGTGGCCATCAGCCATGACATGCCCAGCTGGGGTGTGAGTGGCGAGGCCTTGTCTTGGGATGGCACATCAAAGGTGTTGGTCTGTTCTGAGCGATTGCCTTGGCAGACAGGAGCAAATCACTACATCGCTTTGAGACGCGTAGATGGCTCTGTGAATGACCCGATAGGTGTGACGCGCGGAGCGACTGAGCGACACGCGGTGTTGCAGCAAGCGCCCAGCATCGCTATTCAAATCGGTGGAGGTGAGGAGCGAACGCACTTTGCATTTGGGGTGGGGCAGACCTGGGCCCAGATGGCGCGCGTGATGAGCGTAAAGCCTCGAGCTGATTTGGTGGAGGTGACCTGCGTTGCAGAAAGTGCTTCCGTCCACACCGCTGATCAAACATAAACGAACGAGTTGTTCACAACCCGCCTTGAAGCGATTCAGGCGGGTATTTTTTGGGAGTTATCAAATGCCAGAACCTACGAGCAGCGGAGTGGCAGGAGCCGCCGCTGCATACAAAGCCTTTGGTGGAACGGCTGCTGCCGCAGCCAGCGGTGCAACGCTTGCTGCAGTTGTGGTCATGCTCATGACGCCGCCTCGCGATAAGCGCGAGTGGACAGTGGGGTTGATCAGTACGGTGGTCTCAAGCATTGGCGGTGGTGCGACCACGATTGAGTATTTCCAGCTTCACCACTGGGCGTTCTCAACGGTGGGCCTGTGCGCCATGGGCGGCTTGATATTTGCCTGCGGCTTGCCCGGCTGGGCATTGGTGCGGTGGATTTTTAACTTCATAGAGGAGAGGCGCGATGCCTCGATTGATGAGGTTGCCAAAGATGTGAGGGAGATGCTGTGAAACCACAAGACTTCATTGCGCTTATTGGGCCTGCCGCACGGGCTTGTTACAAATCCACGGGTGTTCCAGCCAGCATCACGGTGAGCCAGGCGGCACTCGAGTCTGGTTGGGGTGAGTCGGGCCTCACCAAGACGGCGAGGAATCTGTTCGGAATTAAGGCAGACAGTTTGTGGCGCGGGGAAACCGTGACGCTTGACACCAAGGAGTTCATCCGAGGGCAGTGGGTCGTCGTGCCCGCTAAGTGGCGTAAGTACCCGACATGGCAGGCTAGTGTGGATGACCATGCTGCATTCTTGAAACGCAACCCTCGCTACAAAAACTGCTTCCTGTGCATCTCGGCTCAGACCTTTGCGCGCGCGCTCCTCAAAGCGGGCTACGCCACGGACCCTGACTATGCCGACAAGCTCATACGTTTGATTGGTACCTACAACTTGGGTTCACTGGACGGGGAGGGCGCATGAGCTGGATTCGTGCCTTCGTCGAACTAAACAAATCATTGCTCCTCAAAGGGCTGCTGCTTCTCATGGCATTTTTATTAGGCCAGCAGATGGGGGAATCCCGTCTGCAGCGTCGGTGGGATGCTGAGAAACAAACCCTGCAAATCGCACAAGCAAAGCAAGAGCAACACGCTGCCGATGTGGCTCAAGTTCAAACCCAAATATCTAAGGAGATCTCTGATGACTACCGCAAGAAATCTAGTTTGTTGGCTAGTCGCGTTGTTGTGTCTGAGTGCGTGCTCGACAAATCCGAAACCAGTGCAGGCAGTTTGTCCGCCATTTCCGCAAATTCCGCAGGAGTTGCTTCAGCCTGCTCCGACCCTCTATCTATTGCCCAAGGAAGTCCTGAAGTGAAAAGTTGCGCTGAACTCATCCATGAAGCACAAAGAACTACCTTGATGCTTGTAGAGCTGCAGAAATGGGTTCGAGCAATTAGCGAATCTATGACTGAAGTCGGGGTTACTCGTTAAACCAGCTAAAACTTGCAACACCTCCATATTCATGCTTTCATGTCCAACATAATGTCACTGGTAAATTACACTGGAATCTCACATCGTGAAATAGTGAATATGCATAAGTTAACGATCTCGTGATTTCCGAAATTACCTACAAAAAATTCGATGAAAAAAAATAACGGTATTCCTGTAATTGATCTTTTTGCTGGCCCGGGCGGGCTTTGTGAAGGCTTTGCGTCGTTGGTGCGAGACGGTTCACGAGAGTTCGATATCCGTGTGTCGATAGAAAAAGATCCAGTGGCTCATAGGACGCTTTCCTTGAGAGCATTGTTTCGCTCGTTTCCAGTTGGGAAGATTCCAGAGTCCTACTATCAATACATTAGGGGAGAGATCAATCGGCAGCAGATGGAAAACGATCCTGTTGTGAGGCCGTACTTAGAAAAAGCAAACAACGAAGCAAAGTGTGCAGAACTAGGTAAGGATGATCATCGCGATATCGACCAATGGATTCGAGAAGGCCTCGGTGGAGCCAAAGATTGGGTCTTGATTGGTGGGCCACCTTGCCAAGCATATTCGCTCGCGGGCCGATCACGGATGCGCAGTAATAATCCAGAAGAGTTTGAGGCGGACAAGCGGCACTTGCTTTATCGGGAATATCTGCGAATCATCAAAGAGTTCTCACCCAGTGTTTTCGTGATGGAGAACGTAAAAGGAATGCTGACATCTCAGCATTCAGGTTCAAGAATATTTGATCGCATACTTAGTGACCTTCGTGATCCTCACAATGGCCACAAGTACTTGATTAGATCTTTTGTTGTGCCGGGTGAAATTGAAGATCCTTCTGACTTCGTTATCAAATCAGAAGAGCTAGGAATCCCACAAAGTCGCCATAGAGTGATCTTGTTTGGCATACGCGAAGATGTTGCTGATTCAGTGCCGGATTTAATTCAACATCCTGAACGTTTCGTAGTTTCCTCGTCACCAAGGGTGAACACAAGGGAAGTTCTCAGTGGACTTCCAGCTCTTCGCAGTCGGTTGTCGAATCGAACAGGTGGAATGTCAGATTCAAACGAAAACTGGCAGCGTGCTTTGACTAATGGCCTGAAAATCTTAGAGAAAAAAAGAAGTGCTGTCTCAGTTGAGGTGCTTGAAAGGGCTCGCTGGGCAGTTGCAAAATCTTCTACTCATGAGTCAATTGGTGGAAGGTTCATCAAATCAAATATTTCGATGAGTGGTCACCTAGCGCCTTGGTACTTAGATCAAAGAATCGGTGGCGTCACTCTTCATGAAGCTAGAAGTCATATGGAGTCCGACCTTCATCGGTATCTATTTGCATCTTCGTTTGCTCGTGAAGAAAGCAAATCTCCAAGACTACGTGACTTCCCAAAGGCATTGCTTCCAAGTCATGGAAACGTATGGGATGAATCAGTTCCATTTGAAGATAGATTCAGGGTTCAGTTGAGAAACCAGCCATCAACAACAATCGTGTCTCATATCTCTAAAGACGGGCACTATTACATTCATCCAGAGCCTTCGCAGTGCCGAAGCTTAACGGTGCGAGAGGCCGCACGATTGCAAACTTTTCCAGATAACTATTTTTTTGAAGGTAACAGGACGGAGCAATATCACCAAGTTGGTAATGCTGTACCCCCAATGCTGGCAAGAAAAATCGGTGAAATTGTTCTCAAGCTTTTGAAATCAGTCAAACGCTAAAAGTTCCAAATTTTTCTGAATAGGACGACCTTTTTTGAAGGAAATCCTACTCTTCTTAATTAGGCCTCATAGCGAACTTCTGGGATGCCAGAAGCAACTGGTGAGTAGGAAATTGAAAATACTGCGTCCTTGCATTCAGATTTTTTTGCCCACTCAGAAATCATTCGACCACCAGCGCTTTCGTGCAAAATTTCGCTGACTTGACGTGCCCAAACTTCGATTTGAGTAAGAAGTTCGGGAGAGATTGATTGGTTGTTCCAAATTTTCTCTAAGTCGATTTTGTCGCCGATGAGCATTGAAATGACAGAAACCGTATACGCGGTTATGTTGGCTTGAAATGCTTGGAACATAGGGCGAATCAGCTTCTGTGCATCTCTATAAATTCTTGCCTTAGCAATCATGGCTTTGAAATCAGCTGTTGATGGGAGTTTGAGCTCATGTCCTTCAGGTACTACCAGTGACGCCATAAATCGATCAAAGTTCTTTTGAGATCCAAGACTAACGATGTCTGGCTTTTGATCCCAAGCATTTAAATACTTGGCCAAATCGGTCTTTGTTAAACGTCTACTTGTAGGAATGGCATCCTTGATTTTTTTGAGTTTTGCAGGAGTGGTTCCCTCTCTTGCTAATAGAGTGTTGTAGCTGCCAGCTGCACGTTCATAAAACCATTGGCTAACTCCATCGGGACAGTAGACAGTTCTAGAAATCTTTTCAATCTCAACATGAAATGGCTTGTTGGCAGAAAGATCAGATTGTCTAACTGCGTTTTGGCTGTTGGCAAATCGTGAAATGTCTGAAACCAGTGCTTCTTCTTTGGCTGGATCTTGAACCCGCATGACGATGATTTTTGCTGCGATTCTTACGCTGCCCAAATCAATATCCGGATATTTCTTTTTAGTGAAATAAAGAGATGCAGTTGTCTGCCCGCCATTTACGATCTGCAAGCCTTTTAGCCATGCAATGCCAGGCATGCCATCTTGTGCATGCCCCAGCCGAATTTCGTCGGCAACCATAACAATGCCATTGTTGTAAGCCATGAATCGTTCGGGAGAATTGCGAAGTGTGTTTTGAATTCCAGCATTAACTCCCTTCCCCTTGACGCTCAGAAACGATCTCACGTTAGCTTCCAAAAGGCGTGCCCCAAATTTCTCGTAAAGAAGTCGTAGAGCATCGCCTGGAACAGCAGTCAAAGCGTAGTCATAGTCATCGTTCTGTCCATTCACAAATACACAAGGCAAGGGTTGCCCCGAGAGTTCGTTGAAATCGATCACAAGTTCGTCACGTGGCTTTCCTTCTGCCATGTGCCGATGCAGTCGCTCGATATCCATGACCTCTAAGCGAACGGATTTACCACTAATTTCTTTTGTCTTGAAGCTCTTGGATTTAGCAACACGATCGGTGATCACGAAAATTCGAATTTGCTCTAGGTCGTTGTATATGGCTTGAAGCGTTTCAGCGAGGGATCGGACATCGCTGGACGGATCGAGTTTGGGAGCCATTTTTCCTTGCGCACACAGAGACAAGAAGCGGAAGCATTGCTCCACTGCCACTTTGGTTTCTGCGTCAGGAATTGGGGTAGGCTCATTCACACCTTGGTAGAGACTGACAAACAAATCCAGTTGATCGCTGTCATCAGATAGTGCATAGCCACCTAATCTCAGAGTGGCATTGCCGACCTTTCCTTCGTAGTAGCACTCAACAGGTTCAAAGGTCATGCCGATTTCAGCCATGTGATCCATAACGATACTGGCATAAACAAGCTCTTCATAGAGAGCGCCATCCTTTAATTGAGAGCGGACGGATGCTTGTGTTTCTCTTAAAAATTCAGCTAATTCCATATTCAAATCATTTCAAGTTTTTTAAGTGCAAATGGGATACCTACATCACGACTGATGAAAGGTTCTAAATTGATTTCATACCTTGCGCTGATAACACCGGTTTTTACATTGCCATGGGTCATGCAAGGAAAATCGTGATCAATCTCAAGGATGACCAATTCTTTAAAAGAAAATCTGCGGTGGTAGTGGTGTGCATGACTTAACAGATAACCCGCCCCTAACAGTCGATCTTGGAAAGCAGATTTAGTGACTGGATCTGAGTCGAACAACTCGCTAATTTCTGAAACCTTGTCTGGTAGTGTTTGACCAGTTTCGGTTAAAGCAAGTCGGAATGCGCCTAAAAAAATGGGCTTGCAGTTAGCATCATCTAGCTGTTCTAGGGAGCCAATTTTGGCAACAAATCCATTTGAAGAAATCGTGGTTTTAACTTCGACGGCTCCAAAACCTAATGCGAAATCTCTGACTCCATCTGCAGTAGGTCCAACCCATGAATTGACAGCAAGGTCAGCTTCAACGCCTGCTTTGAGCATTTCTTCGAGAAAAGTTAACTCACCTACCAAACCAACTTCATTTTCAGCAGTTAATGGGACTGCCCCTTTGCGCATGAACTCCTGCCAAGCTCTAATTCTTCCGAGAAATACTCTTAGATCTCGACTGTCATCATCAGTATTTAATGCAAGAACTGCCTCGAGCACATTTGAAACCATTGCAGAGAACAACTCGAGGTTTCCGTCTTTACTTCTAGTGAGAGCAAGCCAAGTTAATCCATCTGGAGCAATTTCAAGACGAGTTACTTGAAAGCCTAGACCTTCAGGTAGCTTTTCATTTCGTGGAAGTGTGCTTGAGGGAAATCCTGCGATCAGTGCCTCACATTTATCAGGAAAATTTCTCCCCGCAAGAAATTTTCCTGGGCGGCTAGGTACTACAGCAACAGTGGACCAACCGGACGTTCCTTGTGCTGACTGGATAGAGCTCCAAGCTAGCTGAATTTCATCAATCAACTTGGCCATATTCTTGAGCCCATTGAGCTTGAGTTAAGTGATCAACCGCATACTTGACCTTGATGCCAGCTTCGCTGACGGGGAAACTTATACCCAGAGCAATGATTGGCTTGTCCCAATCGCCAAAGCCTGGACCAAACTGCGCTTCATGCGGATCAAGTGGATATAGGATTAATAAACCTCTCTCGGGAGCCGCTGGAATGCCCAACTCTGTGGCGCCTTTGCCTCTTATGTGCCTAATGGCCAATCCATTCGGGACGATGGGTTGTTCGGGTTTTTTTCCATCAGGAACTCTGGCTGGATCTGGATTCCAATTCTTGAGTGTTAGTGCCATAGCGGCATCCCAAGCTGGGCCATCAAGATCTATGGCCTCATCTGGAGGGGAGACTGGGCGACCAATTGCATAACGGTCATTTCGTGATTCATCAGCTTTACGTTTGATCATTCGATCAACTTTTGGACCATTGGGAAATTGAAATGATGATCCACTGCCTCCACCTGCCAGAAATACTGTCCATGATGTGAGCTGACCAATGCTTGCCATAGATCTAATGAAATCCCGAATTAGAGGGCTGTTTACCTTGCGAGCTGCTGGGTGAGTTGTATAAGCATCAAAAAAATCGGCAATAGCATCGCTGGATACGCCAGACCAGAGATGTCCAGTCCAATTTTTCTGTTTCCCATCTCGAATGCGTGTGATCTCTGGTGATTCATGGGGTGCGCCACATGCATGCAGAAGTCTAGTGGTTGCATCCAAGTTTTTAGAAAGGATGTCCATCGAGCTGTGCAGAGCCACAGTTTCGAGAATTTCTCCGCTGAACGAAAGTTGGAGATCGCGGGCGGTTCGCATTTTCAGTGGCGAAGTCACTAATAAAACTGGGTGTGACTGAACTCTGAGACCGTAATCCTTGGGAGTAGCTCCGCTGTCTTTCATTGCTTCAAATTCATCACGTAACTCTTCCGAAGCATCAGCAATGTGTTCGAACCATTCAATCAAGTCTTCGGTTGTGTAGAGGCGGCATAAATCAAGGTATCCGGAGCGGTATCCAAACCATCGTCCCATTTGCATCAAGGTGTCATACATCTTGGATGTGCGAACAAAATAGCTTGTGCATAGCCCTTCGAGCGTAAGACCTCGCGCTAATTTGTCTCCGCCAATAGCAATAACTTTTAACCCCTTGGTGCCTGGAGCCGCATAGTCAAGGACATCTTTGGCTTTGCCATTAATCATCCGAATTTCAATGTCAGAAAGTACATCAGCGAGGTGCGTCTGAACTTCTGTCCATGAGTGATCGGGAGGTGGCGCCTCCGATTCAACTAATCGTTCAATAACAGCTAGTCGAGTAGGGGAGAAGTCGTCCTCCCAAAGTTTCTTCAACTGTTCGAGCACCTCAGTGTCATCAACTTTTCGAGAGATGCGTTGGCGAAGTCCTGTGACATATTCTTTGACTTGTCGGTGAACATCTTTTTGAACTTGGATGTAACGCGTGACGTGAATCAGCATCGATGAATGCTTGTTACCTTGCCCTCTAAGTTCTCGAGATGCACAAGCTAGAACAAATGACTGAATTGCCCTTTTTAGCGATGGCGGGAGAGTGTCGACTCCAAGGTAGCAAGGTTGGTGATTCTTGTCATGTTTTTCTGGCATCCATCCCGATTTATGGTCTTCGCTCATGTGATCATCAAATACACGCATGAGCGGCAGGCCGCCGGTTCTTCCGTCAACACCCTTTAGTCCAAATATGCGAGTTGGCCCTACGTAATTGGAGGGGGCAGCCAAATTGATGATGAAAGACTTAGGGAAAAGATCGACACCTTCTTCCGTCGTCTGGCCTTGGCGATGGATAAACACGTTGGCAAAGGGCGTTGCGGTATATCCCACATAAGCTGACTTAGCAAAGCTATGAAGGATTTTCCTAATACGGCTGTTAATGGCTTTTGGCTCGTGATCAGGATCTGGATTTCCTTCAGAATCAAATGTCTGTTCACCTGTGTCTACTGAACCGTTATCTGCTTCGTCATCGATCAGAAGAAGGGGGAGATTACTGACATATTTCTGGCCAGTTTCGGTATCACGAGCATCGGCAACGTGGTTCTTAATCCATCTTAAAAGACGATCAAGAACAGTTTTATTTTTCTTGACAACAAATAACCACGGACGTTGTTCTGGGGTGATCGCTAGGTGATTTGCAACCCTTGTACTGAAGTCGCCATTTTCAGTTCTGTTGGTCGCGCAGTTAGGTTTGATCTCCAGATCACGCCCCATTTCACCTACACCGATGAATTTGACGACATCGTTGTTGGCAGAGGTTTCATAGCCAAGAAATCCTTCTTCAAGGCGAATCTGCGTTTGGGAGCGAAGATTGTTATGTAGTCCGGCAAGAATGATGATGATCTTATAGCCAGCATCAGCGGACTTGCATATCAAACCTGTGTAGTTGGCGGTTTTTCCAGACTGGACGTGGCCTACAACTAAACCTCTTCTGTCCCAAATTCCTGTTCGATTTGGGTCCTCAAGTTGACCAAGAACTTCATCCGTCGATACATCCAGTGCATCAATGGCAGCTGGAGGCATTTCTCTTTCCAGCATATCGCGGTATCTGTGCCAGTAACGCCAGCCCTTTTTTCTCGAAGAACTAAGCCAAGCCTCATGATCGCTGTCGTCGGATAGCGTGGAATTTTTGCCGATCCAGATGCTGTACCGCCTAATAAGTTCGGCAACAGCTCCGTCAATGTCTATGGGATCATCTTCTCGTTTTGGCATGATGGAAGCGGCGCGTTCGACGACTTCCTTGATAAGCGAAGCTGTTGGGTTTTGATTGGAATCCGCCATCAGCAAATTCTGTGCGTTGCTGATTACCGTGCTAGTTGATCGATTGAATTCACTCATGTGTATTCCAGTAATGTGTTTTGAACTTGTGCTCATTCATCTGGCTGGGAAAGCTGTGCAATGAGATGAGGGAAATTCTGAAACGGGTCAGTGCAGGAAAGTCTTGCTCTTGCATCTTCGCTACTCATGCCTTTTCGAACAATCATGTCATTGAACAGGGTTTTCATGACTCCAAGAACTGATTCGTCCGAGCTGGATGCAAAGCTCGTAACTGGCGTTTCTTTTTGCTCTGCAGTGTCGAGCCATATTTTTTGAACAGGTACGGTTTCCTCAATTACCCTGAGCATGCTGCGCACCAAATCTATTTGATTTGGGGTAGCGCTATCGAGAACTGAAGCAATGCTTGGATGAGTTTCATCGATTCTGTATCGAACCCCCTTAGACGTGCGTTCAACTTTCCACGCTTGTTCAATGGGCGTGCCTCTCAGGGTCGTAGTCGGACTGCCTCTAAATGCGAATACACGTCTTGCGTGTTCGCGTGTGTCAGTTGCCATCTGGGTTAACCAACTTCGCAATGCAACAGGGGGACGGGCTACAGACTTTTTTACGTCAATTTTCCAATCGGCATCCGCTGTGTTGGGAATGTCCAGTCGAATTCTTGCAAGCCTTTGTGGTTCTTCCCGATTCCATGCTCTAGGTTGACCTAAGCCAAGCCAACCACCAGCGACTAATAGGCGCTTGTTGCGATAAACGTAAAAGCCTTGTTGGGCATTCCATCCTCCTGGGCCACCATAAATTTCGTATTCTTTGTCAGTTAATTTGTCCCTGTGAGGTAGGACATGACATTGAATTTCAATTTCACCGTACGCAGTTCGATTTTTCTGAATTGGTGAGGTCCAAGGTTTTGCAGGGTGGCCGCTTAGAAATGGATCCCACGGTTCGATTTTTCTTCCGTTAAGCAGAAGCTGCAGTTTGGGCGAAGTTCCTTCTAGCATTCGATGAAAGATCATTGCTAGGTGCCGCTCTACATGTTCTTCCATCAGAGTTAAAAAGTTGTCAACTGTGAAACCAGTGGTGACGATCCGATCGAGCACTTCCCAAATCACTATCGTTCCATGATTCAAGGATGCTAGTTTGTTAACAAGTTCTTCTGAACCAGTGGCTGGACCTTCAATTAATACCCAGCCCATGTTTGGGTTCGCACTGAGAACGTCTAGGTCCCAACGAAGACATGTTGTTTCCCCAGCTTTTTTTGATGCAACTGTCAGTCGTTTGCACTGTGACAAGGATGCAGTTTTTAGACCCATTCCGAATCTGCCTAAATCGTGCGTTGATCTTGCATTCAGAGGATTCTTATCGCCGAGCGTCATGGCACTTTCAAGTTCCTCATCTGTCATTCCAGAGCCGTTATCTAGAACGTAAATGTTGCTAGATTGACCGTCCCACGTGAACTGGATGTTGATAGTGGTTGCCCCTGCAGATATGCTGTTGTCAATGACGTCAGCTAATGCTGCGCCTGTCGAATATCCTAGCCCGCGCAAGGACTCCAGCATTGCACTAGCTCGGGGTGGTGCAAGCCTTGTTTTGCCAACTGACAAGGGGTTGCTGGCCAACGAATTTGGGTCGTTAGTTGAGCTCATGGAACCCTCTTAATTTTTCTGAAATTCTGGGATTTTTTAAAATTTTCAAACCTGAATTTTCAATTTGACGAACGCGTTCTCTGGTCACGCCATAAACCTTACCGATTTCATCAAGAGTCATGTCATCATTTGAATTGATGCCATATCGCATAGAAATAATTTTTGCGGTCTGTGGAGGTAAAAGAGTAAGTAAGTCATTGACGACAGATTTAGCTTGAGATTTGCTAATCTCGCGATCAAGTTGCTCGTTCTCTGTATGAGCAATTAAGAAAGATTCGTCAACGTTCTTTAGCAATTGCTCTAGAGAGATCGGTTCCATTGTGATGGCCTTCTGCATCTTTTGGATGGCCTTTTCAGAGACATCTAATTCCTGTGCCAAATACGTGTCAGTAGGTTTAGATCCAAATGTCTTTTCATATTGCTTTTCTGCACGTAGCAGTTTGCTCATGCTTTCATACATGTGCGAGGGAACTCGTATTGTTCTAGCTTGATCGCTAATCGATCGCTGCATCGCTTGTCTAATCCACCAAGTTGCATAGGTCGAAAATCTGAACCCCTTTCGGTATTCAAACTTGTCAACTGCCTTCAGTAATCCGATGGATCCCTCTTGAACAAGATCCATCAAGGGCAGTCCTCTATTGGAATATTTCCCTGCAATTGATATGACAAGTCGGATGTTTGAAATCATGAGCAATTTGCGACTTTCTTCTGCTGCCTTTTCTCCTGCAGTCATTGCTGCATAAATGGATTTAAATCTTTCATAAGGCATGCCCATCCGTGCTCGAGTTTGCAGTCGTGCAATGTCCAAGGACTTAAGGCGTTGGATTTGAGTGTCGATGGTTTTTGACCACGGTTCATTGAACGATCTCAATGATTCAATTAAGCCTTCAGATGATTCGTGTAATACGAGTTGAGCATCTATGACTTTCACTGGTACGCCGCATACGTTTTGAAGACTGTCTTTCAGCGCCAATTCGTTACGTGAAAACTCACGATTCAACTCATGAACAAGGTTGCTCATCGCTCCAATTTGGCGGGCATCAAATCGAATGGCTAAAAGCTGCGACGTAAGTTTTTTCTGTAATTCAAATGATTCATTTTCAAGTCGATGAGTTCCATTGCACATCGCTGAGAATTGACTAAATGTTTCTGAAATTTCATTTATTTTTTCTAGAAAAAGAAACTTTGTTGCTTCGTCTTGATCGCTACTCTCGTCCGAATCTTCCTCATCAATTTTGATTGGCGTTGATGACTCCAGTTCAATCTCTGATGAAACATTTTCTGTATCGGAAAGGCCATCAAAAACTTGTGAAAATAGGATTTTTCCTAGTCTAATCAAGTCCACAGTTTCAATCAAAGAAGTGATCACTGCTGGGCATTGAGACATCGCCGTTAACATTGCGCGCTCACCATTCTCAATTGATTTAGCGATATGGATTTCGTCATCATGCGATAGCAATTGATGCCTACCCATGGTGCGATAAAGACTCCTTGCTGGGTCATTGAAGCCACTGGATAGTTCATCCAAATAGTTCATCGCCTGATTGAGCGTGTCTTCTTCTTCTAGTGATTCCAGAT
>JACCDZ011118969.1_pt1 | contig 14979 bp, 25 predicted proteins | sample 7449551 | NCBI WGS metagenome assembly JACCDZ01 (sample SAMN15323452, study PRJNA562643) | freshwater metagenome | isolation source: river surface water | place: USA:Blue River Watershed | collected 2017-08-18 | reverse complement strand
GAAGATTCTCATCAAACTGCATTGTACCCAATACGTGCATTGTGGTGTCTATGTGCTTGCTTGTGCCATTAAGCTTCCAGATTGTACTCGCAAAATTGCGTACATCACTCAGCCTGTATTCACTGTTAAAAAGGAATGGGTTTTCGTTTAAGACATAATCAAACTTGGCTATTGAGAATTGATTGACTCTTTTCAAGATGGATACTTTGAATAAAGAATATAGTGTAGCAAATACATCTGAGAGCTGATTATATCTCGATAAGGCTACCTAATTTTGCTATATCAAACTTTGCTATCCATCATATTTGAAAACATAAGACGTCTAATTGTCTCTGTATGACATTGAGTTGTCTCCATCATACTAATACCCTATTGGGCCAGATAGATGCGAGCTAAACAGTCTGTGCTCTGAAAGCTGAGAGCTTCCTGCCTCAATGGTAAACAGTCGCGGGTACTCTATGACGTGCTTTTCATATGATATTCTGGTTGGATAAACAAACGCGGAGTAGGTGAATCCGGGCGTTGAGGAGTATTGCGAAACCACATCGTCTATAAGATACTTTAACTCTGGCATATCGAGATAACTATATGACACATATGCGTTGTACTTTGAGATATCTACGCCGTACTCTTTTGCTACCTTCTATATATCAACCTAACCAATATACAGCTGTACACTATTATTGTTTACATCCATTTCAAAATTATCGAAATAATCGTATATAGACTCGAAGTAAACCTTGATACCGTCTGGATATATGTTTCGGTTTTTCAACTTCCAGTTTTCAAACTTATCCTCTACATACTCTCTGTATACATCTCTGCGGCGCGGCTGAACTGCCTAATAGTCGTACTCACACATGTACTGAGTTTCAGCTACACTGCGCGATATATTGAATATGAATGGAGCAAAATACATGCAATGCTCATCTATATGCATGGGATGGTACACTTGCTCTTGCAGCTTTTTCACAGTTACATTTGGCTTGCTGAATACAATTTCAATCTTATTGCCATTTTTCTTAATGTAATATGTCTTGTTGTCGACTGCTGTGTATTGGGATAAATTATCGAGAAGGTTCCAGATAAACACTGGAGTACATTCGTGGAATGCAGAAAAGACGAATTGCTGAGTGGATCTGTCGTAGTAGTCAAAGCTACCAAATTTTTCATTCTAATAAACGAAGTAGTTGTCTTGATGACACTTGACGCCGTTAAGATAAATGTCGTGTTCTAAAACGGGTGTTCTTATTGCTTTGTAAAATAGCGGCTCGCCATCACTGAAAATATCGGTTGCAATGATGTTGCCAGAATTTGTTATAACTGTAGTGTCAGAGTCAGAAGAATCAATTTTGTAGATGGACACAACCTGCGAAACTTCTCCACTGTAAGTCTGCTGATACTTCACAAACTTATTTTCTGAATTTATTGTAGCTAAAACGCAATCACCAGTTTCTGTCTTATGTAATCCAAACTTATCCTGCGTTGGAGCGATTGTAATATTATATGTTAACTTTGGCATCAACTTTTCCAAAGGGTGGCGAACCACCCTATATTAGAATACTTTTATGTAACCAGAAACTGGTGTACTAGAGTAGATAATAAGATCACCGTCTTCTGCTCCTGTGGCAGCGTCTTTAACGAGCGACACAACTTTATGGAATACAAACTGTTCTCTTTGGCCAGATGCATTTACATAATGGCCAACGACCTACGGGAAGTCTCCTGCCTTGTGTGACTACTTTAAGACTCTTAGTGAGTAATACCCTCTAACCTAAACATCTGGGTCCGACTAAGCAACCAGCTGCCAGGATGCAACAGTAATTGGCTGTGTATATACGGTGGCGACGCCTGGTATTCCAGGTGTTCCTACAGTTTCTTTGCCAGCAGTAAGCTCATTGGTAAATATTGCAGCAATCCGATTATTGGGCTGGCCGATTTGAACACCCTGCGTTAACGGTATGATACTCCCAGAGATGTATATATTGCGGACTTCTATATCACCAAGGCCGCCAACTGTATAATCTGGGATTGGCTGCTGGAATCTTGTGATATTTGATTGAGACTGGATTACTAACTTTGGAGAGCTACTTGTGCTTTGCCTGTATGAATACAACTCTGAGTTGTCAAGCTTAAGCGCAAATCCATTTTTGCCAACCTACAGTAAGCCTGGTGTAATTATCTCTAACCCGCTTGCCTGCTATGATAAGCACAGCGCTTGCGTCTGCTTCTTTCTGAAGAGCTTCTGGCCTGCATTTGCATCCCCGAAAATTAACGAGAATGAATCTCCGTCAAGGTTGCTATGGAACTATCCATTATCTTCACCGTCGCCATTATACTTAGAGGCAATAAACAGGTCGCCTATCATTGCGTTATTATAGGTGCCTGGATCACCTGCTCGATAACCTTCTCTATGTATATATTGAGGATGGTCATTGCCTGGTATTACAGATGGCGAGTAGCGTATCTGGTCGTTTTTCTACTACGGGATCATACTCTACAATTCACTGTGCGATATTGGGCGCGACGAATCAAATGAAGAGTGAGAGTGGTTGCGCATAAAATGATAAAGGTCTCTTATCATTTCTGAAATTGTGACGTTAGATACAGACATGACGATTGTATCATTGGCCAAATCCACTTCTTCCAGGGCCTCGATTTCATACTCTAACTCTGAAATTACATATACGTTTGACACTGGAAGCTTTTCAAATGTCTTCTTGCCCTGTCGTCTGATCCATGGAGCTATAACATCTTCACTAGTTGAAATTGCCGTAGTGCTTGTTGGCCCAACATACGCCCGCAGTGTAGCCTAGAATCGTGGTGATAATTGCTTGCCAAACTTCTTGTCGGCAAAGCGGTTGTAATCAGCAGTTTGAACTTTGACTCGTATTCTTCCATTGGGAAGGCGCGTCAGGACTGGTTTTTTTACCTTGCCAAGATCAATAAGCTCTGGAGAAGGAATTACATTAGGTCGATACCCAGCTTCTGATCTACCAAATGTAGGATATGAACCATCGTACTGCACTTGCAAATTGCCTTGTATTGTACGATAGAAAACAAGTCTGCGGCCAATAATGGTGAAGTCTGTATCTTTTTTCAGATCTTTTAACTAAGACTTATACACCCAAACAACATTCTTTTCGTCAGGGTCGTCAGACTGAATTGACATTGGAGTTGTCAGTTGCTATGCCGTCGATATAATTGGCTTCAGAGTTAACAAGAATTCCTTCTGCCCGATTACGCGAGGGAACTATTCTATATAGCCTGTCATACTTTCCCCAAATGGCTCTTCGGGGGATATCATTCCTGCTGCACCGATCAATGAATGAAGTGTGTTTACGTATGAGGACATTGGCAAGGACTACGACGATTTACCGTGTATGTTTCCAACCATGTTGCCCATAGTGTCAAACGCACCCTCCATCTACTGGATTACGTTTGCTATAGTGCGCTCTTTAACCGAAAGGTCAAGGTAAGTTAGTGGCGTATTTTTAAAAAATGCACCATAAAGGTTTTTGCTCATTATGTGATTACCATAAAACTTCTTTATATTTCAATGTGTTAAAGCGCAGATAGTCTGGGGTAAAGACAATCTCAAACTTCATTTTTTCTGGAACATATACAACCTGGCCCATATTATTTATGTATCCAAATCTTATTTCACCAGCCCGAGATATTGCGGCGCGGAATTCCAAGAAATTATGATACATCTTATCAATGCCAGTCTTTGCGTAAAATGCAAACTTTTTACTTTGAACATCTACGTGGAAAATCTTTGGATATAAAGCGTGGTTGTATTTTACCCTAAAATAGCCTGAATTTGTAGGAATATTTGGGTTTATAACAAGTATGTCTGGGTATTGCACCTTGAAGCTGGTGAATGGCTCTTCCTGATCTGCATACTATCCGTCTGGGAAGTATCTACGATTTATCTTAAAAACTTCAAGTGTATTGAGTTGAGGCCAAGATGGCAACATGATTGTTCCACCGGTCATCTCTAGTTTAAACTAAAACTAAATACGCTTATCCATGGAAGTCATTTCTTCTAACTCTTTTGCACTTATTTCAACAGGTGCCTATATTGGACTATCAATAAAGAATTGAGACAGTGTCCATTTGCGAGTGTTATATGGACCTTGATTAAAATCACCCTTGTAGTTCTTTCCTTTATTGTCATTTTCAAGATACTTATACTGAGTATGCTGCGAGTCGTATATGTCTGCTTCATAGTGAGGGGTAAATTCTGCATACCTTACACCATCTGGCGTAGTACTGTATTGATACTACAATTTGTCAGTAGGGCGATTTACGTCTGCGCCGATCTACATTCTATCTATAATGCCATTCCTGAAACGCCCCAGAATAGAAGCGCTTTCCGGCACAATATTTTCCTAGCTTGTAAATTCGTATCTACTAATGCCGTTGCCTACATCTGTGATAGTGAAGTCAGTCATTTTAATTGGCACCGTCAAATCATATGGATCCATCTACGCCTTACACCACAGAGAGTTCAATACCGACTACTTAAATACCAGTCGTTTTTTATCAAATACTCTATGACCATTTATTATAATAGGTACATTTGATTCTGCGAATATTGTCTTATTATTCTATGGTGTTCTAAGGAAGGAATGATTGTGAGAAACAGAGAAAGTCTTTTTGACCTAATCCCACGTTCCAGTATCAAGAAGAAGTCTTTTGTCTGAAAGAGTAAAATTAGATACTGATGTATCATATGTATCTACGTCCAACAGGACTATTTCATCGTTCTCAGAAACTATATCAATCTTATTGATTGAGTCTGCATCATCTCCAAAGTATGTCATTGGTGCTATACTGTACAGTGCAAGGATCTAATATACTGAGCCGCTATTACTATTGGCATCAACAAAAGAAAAGTCTTCCTCGACCTCGATAATGTTTCCATTTGCGTCGGGCTTTTTCACCATGCGCTTCATTGTTAAAGATAAGTCTATGTTCTGATATGCCAAATCTGCAACTTCTTTTGGTATATGAATTTCGCCAGTAGAGTAATTGATTGAATACGTATCTGGCTGTAGAAATGTGATTCCCGCTCCAAACTTTATGCCAACCAGAACGTCTGACTATTTGTCAATAGGGAACAAGGTCTATCCAACTCGTATTTCTGCATAATCCTACTCTGGCACTATGCCAAAGTTGCGCAACTCAATATTGTCCATTGCGTCCACAAGTGCAATCTGATCTATGCCAAACTTAAGATACTAATTGAGCACATCATCCTTGGTCTTTATGTTAACGCCTGCAACCAAACCATTAATGTCAAGTATGTTTGTTTTTTGGATGCCGACTAATTGATGAACATAGGAGCCTGTCCTAATTACTTGCTATGAAATACTTGGCAAGTTTGACTACATATAAGACTTACCATACGGCTATTCACTTAGGTATATATGCACTCGACCCTTGTGCCGTTTAAATACATACTAATTGACGGCAGAATCTAGAACATCAAAAACACCATTTGGCATAGATGAAACAAAGACACTCTAGCGTGACGCCATATTTTTGTATTCTCCCATTAAAAGAACTTCTGGTGGGATTTTGTCTTTAGATTCGCCAACTATTGATACACCAGATATTTTACTTTTAACAAGCTTACCTTGACGTATCATAAAATTTGGATTCACTCCGATATGCTTTGCGCTTTCAGTATGCGAAAAATTTTGCAAAACACCATCGGTGAAATTCTCTTGGTTTATAGGTCTTTCGTTTAATATCTCATTAGAATCTACACCGACAAAAGACTTGCCAAATTCAAGCCCATATGACGCCTCGGATATTGCTGGCGTCTTAACAGTGATTTTGTACGATATTTTGCCTGTCATTTATTTGCATTCCTTACTTTGGCATTATATGCAATTGCAGCTTTTCGCACCTAGCTACTTTCATTAAAACAGCTTTCTTGCACTTTGTGAAAAGGTAAATATTTTGAAGTTTTAACGCATAAGTAAAATCTCTTAACGCGCACTCTAACCAAAAGAGAAACCACGCCATCGAGATAATGTTTGTCTGTGAAAACATCTTGGCCAGATGTGTTAATATATTTACAGTCAAGCATTGAGTCTCCAAACTGCTCCTGTGCAAACACAACCTATCTGTCAATGTCAGTGATCATATTTTTAGCATAAAAACAATTGCCAGCCATAATCTGAGATATGTCAAACGGCTAACTGTCTGCCTGAATGGATGTAAATACTGATGAACTTATGTCTGATAAGAATATAGATGGATACAATCCGTGCCTGGCTTTCATTAATTTAGCCTATATGCCAAAAGAGTCAATGTATTTTAATACATCAAAAAGAGGCTTATCAAACAGACAGTTGGAGTGGACAGCTTGTGAACCATTTGTATCTATCATTATTTTTAACACACCATCTATCACCTGCATATCCATATTGTCTGGCAAAAGTATTTCTGCCACAGGATATTCGTCAAGATACATCTTGTCGTAATCTTCCTTGAGAACAACCTAATCGATTGGTCTAGGGTCATGTATAGTTTGCCGTGTCAGCTATTTATTCGCCATTATGAATCCCTCAGATCAACTTCTTCGCTAAATAATATTCCATCTTTGGTAGACAGGAAAACCATACGTAGTCCATCGACAACATAAAATTGACCATCCTTTTCTACAACAAGCTCTCTGTTTACATAGATCATCTTTGTGCAAAACTCAGCAAGCTTATACATGCGTATTGTATTAGATATAGTTTTTACAGAAAACACTTCTGGAGTCTAATCTATTCTTATAGACAACTCATACTGCCTACTGTCTTCTCTGTCAAAAAACACCCTGGTTTTACCTGATATATTTTCAAGAGAAATCCACTCATTGCTATTTTTTGTAAACTGTCCGTCGCCGTCAATATACCAAAAGTCATTTCCGGCCTTCAATTCTAATCTCACCATCTTTGCACTATACATTGTCTTTAAAAAATCAACATTAATCTATGCAGAAATTTCTGTGCCGTTGTCATAATCCAGCTGTATAGCATCATTATTATTCTGCTACTCAAAAGACAGGAGCTCACCCATGTTGTCCAGCATCAATTTGCCGGAATATAAATTGCCAGCATTTGTAATGCATATAATATCAAAGTAGGTGGTAATGAAGAAATCTGTTACTTTTTCTTCGGATGGTATATCTAGATTCATTTGCCAATTATCTTCGCGCGTGCCAGATGTGCCATTGTGGATATAAACGATATTATCGCTAAGGTAAAACTCTGGGTCGAAAAAATTGCCGTGCATATCTGCAATACGCTTGTTGAATCCTGCTATTGATGAAATGGCGTGCGCGCCGGAGTGGGAGTTGAGGTCCAGATATGTAGAGGCCATAAACTCGTCCTCTGAATATACTCTGGTTACATACTAATACAGGTTGATGGACTCGCGAGCCGAAAGAGAATTTATGTCAATCTATTCTCTGATAATCTTACCGTATCTGTCGGCACCAATTATGTGTACCTAATGAAGTTTGTTTTGCTAAGCCTAATACTAACGCACATATACTCTTTGCGGAATGCCAAATCTTTGCGGAGTTGTCATGTTGGTGCCAGCAAATTGCCACTTGTCAAAATATGAATATGGTGTCAGCCTGCAACTCTTATACGCAAACATGGCTGGATTACAGTCACCTATATCCCCAACATACTAATAGGCACCATTCACGGTCATGATTGTGTTAGGAATCAAAGACCGTGTTTGCGTGTACGAATACCTGCTGTACCCAAAAGGAATCTTCCCAGAGTATGTTCCCTCAATAATAGCGTCCACCAAGTTTGCCTTGGTGGAAACGGCCTGCATTAGTGGCCCCAGAAGTTTTCCAGTATTAGAGTAGTAATGTTTATATGCCTATGACCACGTTGGGAAGTATCGCAAAACCCTGTGTATATCAAGATTATTGTACTGCTGCTTGCTTGGACCAAGTGCTGTTAAAAATTCCTACATCAATCCACCTTCCTAATTAAATCACTACTGGTTGTCATGTACACGTTTATTGGTGCGACTATTTCTTCTGACGAAATGCTGATAATGTAATCTATGACAGGGTCATATAATTGAGCCTGCACAATTTCAAAATCAGAAGTTTTCAACTAAGCCTTGACGTCTTCTTCAATAGACCTAATGGATATACCGTTGTGATTGTCATATGCATAATGAGCCTTAAAAGCCTTTAGTATTGAATCAACAATCGTATCATCTGTAATGCTGGAGAAATTGCGGTACTCAAAAATAACTTTGCACTCAGTAGGGCATATGACTTTTACCTATGCGGCATATGAGTAATGCTTGCGCACGTTATTCTCTATTGCCTACTTAACGTAATCGGCATCTCTTGCTGTGGCAAGACCTTCCATCATCTACTTTGTAACAAATCCAATATCTATTGTGCCTGGGCCGCGCATATGTCTCTTGATGTAGCACCCTGTAACGCCCAGAACCTCACGTACAGCAAGTTCCAACTACTGGCCGGTGGTACGCATAGGGTCGGTCTTCTTCGCGCCTATACGAGCCCTGTAGAAGTCGTCATCGGTGTTTGATACGTCAAATCTAATTGGCTCATCAAACTGTATCACAATCGCTTCTGTTGAGTTGGAGTATTCATTGTATGTAATCGGAAGAACCATCTGTCTTCCTTTGGCTATTGAGACCCCACCCTTTGATGGATTTATGAATAAGCGCAGAGAAAAATAAATCTCTTTTTCTCGTGGCAATAATTGAACTGAATCAAGGAATTGAACCTCTACGTCTGAATCAATCTTAAATCTTGTACCGGCATTGATCACAGAGTTGGTGCCACGCACAGTGTTAAACGTCGCACCGTTAGCCAGCTTAACTTTTGCTACCATTTGCTCGGCTGTAATATCTACATACTGAACCGTGTTTCTATAAACCTCTTCTGCATTACCAATAACATCCAGGGCTCGCTCTGTTGCTGTCGTGTAGCGCATATCATTTATCTTTTCTGAGATAAACCCGCTATACTCACTTATCTCTCCCCTGAGAGCATCCACGATTGTGCCGACCTTCTATGTTTTAGTTGGATTGTCAAGCCCAGTCTAATATGCGATCTTTTTAAGAATGCTGGCAGAAGACTGTTGCGAATTTTGTGTAAAATTAGTTGCCATAATGTAAACCAGTCACCGTATTATAAATATAGCTAATATTAACTTTCTCAGTCATGCCGATGCCGGAGTTGATTACAACTGAAAGCTTTATATATAGGTCATGACGCTATTTCCATGCCACCAGATCAAAATCTCCAGGTGCAAGAAAGCCATCAACCGTTAATGCGTTACGAATCATTTTTTCGGCGTCTGCCTCAATCTTTACATCGTCCGACCGACCAATAAGAGACTGCAAATTGGCGACAGCTGGATTGTTGATATAATAATCATCCACCTACTATCTGATTCTATCAATTAAATTCTGCTTGATAATTTCTGGCTGAGTTGCAATTGTTCTAACATCACCAGTGCCATACTGTATGTCTCCATACTTACCGAAGTATATATCTTCATTTATATCGATCATATTGAGGCACCCTGAATTATCATTGATGATATGCCGGCCATATGAGCACCGGACTTTAATGGTATATCTACTATGAACGTAGATATTGGAGAAATGATTGTTGAGGGAAGTGCAGTTAATGTCATTGGATTGAATTTATATATTCCGCCAAATCTTACCATAGTAGGAGACTACTATACCTACAAAGGCCCATTGATAAAGTTCCCGACTTTTGTTTGCGTCGTGATTGACATTGCGCCGGATGCAATTGTAACCGACTCATCTGAATAGTCAACAAATGCTGTACTTCCAATGCTGTTTTTTAATATGCTCATGCTCTACCCTATAGTATTGAAGTTGGTATGTGGCAGGACAGATTTTTAAGGGTACTTTTTGCTAATCCCGTAACAATCTTTACTGCATTGTTATTCTTCCAATCATCTTTGCCGGCGTCTTCAGTAGAGGTTCTATCCCATGCAGACTCATCTCCATAACGAATAACACCACTCTTGGCATTTTCATTTACCGTCTTTAAGTCATCCTTAAGAGTCAGTTCAATATCTTCTTTTGAATACCCAAACTGCTACAAGTACTTTTCAATATCTGGCGTAATTTCAATATTGGACGGGTCTTTTGACATGGCCCGTATTTCCTTTATTCTATCACGATCTATTGTTCTTGGCTTTCTATTTTTGTTGTTGATTGACGCCATTATTGGGTCGCCATGACGAGTCGACACGGTAACAACTTCTCCAAGTATTTTGAGAGGATCATAGTTAATGTCATTTGCCTTAATGTCTAACGGGATTAATATTTCAGCCATTGTCAATTTTGATTCATCTATGCGCTGCTCATTGCCAAATAGTAAAGCAGGCTTCCCTTCTTCAGCCTGCTTTTTTCTTCTCACAACTGCATACACATCATTGCCCTGTATCGAGATCTTTTCAATGATACCAAGCTCTTCTTTTGCAGAGGATCTTGCGATCCTCTCCGTTTGTTTCATCTACTGATTCATTGTAAATCCACCTAAGCATCAGCTGAAAAATAATCTAATATCTTACCGAGGTCATCGACAGTTTTCTTGCCCTCTTCGTAAAAGCTCTCAAATAACCCATTGTCTTTGTACCCAACAATACCACCAGTATACTACACCCCATTCATTTTGATTGGGTATATTCTTACTGGCTGACGTGTCTTGAGTCCAAACATGAATGTCTACACAAAGGCTTCTACAGCAATAGTACCAACCCCATACAGGGCAAGGAATGCGAGTACTCCAGGTGCAGTAAGTGTGCCAGCCACTGCCGCGCCAGCTCCAAATGCTAATCTTGTTCCAGCCCAAGCCGTGCTTATCATTGGCCTTAACCTAATTAACTATCCAGCAGATCTTGCTGCGGCAGCCATGTCGAGCTTGGCAAATTGACCTGTTGCTGTAGCTAGTGTACGAGTCATCTACCATGCCTGTCGACCAACGCCTCCAAGTCCAGCGAAACTAGCAATCTACGTCTTCTAAGCAATCTAAGCCAATGACTTGATGGAATTCTTACCTTGCACAACGGCATTCTATATCATAGATCCTGAAGACGAATACCCCATCAGTCGATACATTGACTATAAGCCTTGATACGACGCACCACCAAAGGCAAGTGCTTGGCCGCCAGCATATAATCCGCCTTCCCCAAAAAGTTCAACAGCCTAATTCTCTATTGCCTTTCCGTACACCTGAGACATTTCTGATGTTAAATTCATTATATTGAATTCTGCACCAGTGGCATATTTCTCTATTATGCGCGGGCGAATAGAATGACATGCAGCAACTGCTGTAGCCATCAATCTCTGAAATAGTGTAGAGTATGTTACCTCATTTGCCTCTGCAAACAATCCTGGAGTTACGTCTGTTACAAAACCCATCTCCTACTAAAAGTGGTGAGTTGCTTCCCTGACCTTAACAAGTCCGGTTAGGCCACGTATCGTATCATAAACATAGAGGTGATCACCTGCCTTAATACGGGAGTTGCCAATAAGCCTGATAGTTCCATCGTACATCTTCTCTACTTCAGATCTCAGGTATTCGACACCATAGCGATATGCCATGAATTTCTTATGTATGCCGCCGCCGTAGATTTCACCAAGACGTATAGATGATGATCTCAGGTTATCGTCAAGCTGCATTGTTAAATATTCATAACTACTATCCTTTATGTCTTCTTGGTCTTCGTAGTATGCGACCCTTACTGCTGTGTTGAATTCATCTGTAACACGCATATTATTAAAGATGATGTTAGTCTCAGAAGTTGCCAGGTGGACTTGTGATACGGGCTTATATCTCAGAGCTTCGGTTTGTTGCTGATATTTCTTTGCTTCTTCATTGTCATCAAAGATATCAAAGAATGGTGTTTCGTAAAAACTTTCATCCATAGTTTCTTTAGCTATATCTTTTGCAAGATACAGTTGCTCTTTAATTCCAAAGAAATATGTCTATCTGTGTCCATAATTTAATGCTCTTGAGATTGTATTTGGATGCCGGAATTGCATCTCTCTTAACATATCCCATGGTGTCATTTTATATATTGAGAATTGATAGTACGCTGTCTTATTCGGCGTAAATGTATTCACTATTGAATTCCATACGCCCTGAAATTCACTATCAACTTCTTCTACTGATGACGCAAAAACATTCATGTATATTCTTGATCTTAAAAACTGTAGGCGCTGCGCCTTCTAGTCCTTTTCATCAAGACCATTGAATGGATTCATGTCCCAAACGGTTTCACCAAAGTTCTCAATCTCTTCTGCTGCCAATGCCTCACCTATTACAGATTCTGTATCTGAGTGAAACCAGAAGTTGTCCTCATCCGGGTCGTCTCCATGCTCTACAGCAATCAACTCCCTGCCATAAGTCTCAGCAATAATCTGCAACACTTCTGTACCCTCTATTGAGGAAATCTGTCCATTGAAGATTGTTTCAAGCTTGTTAATGTCATTACTGTATCCACCACGGATATGAAGCATATGACCAACTTCCAGCTATAACTTATCTATCGTAATATCCAGACTGTTTTCAGTGTGACGCAAGGATGGGTTAAGCTTTGGCTTGTTTTTCGTGAACAAGTCCATTATGTGTGTATAGATATTCCCAGGATTAGATATCTCAATCACAGCTACTCCAACTGGATTTTGCTCAGTAGGTGTAGTAATTGAGACGTCGCCTATACCCTTTAGCTCAAAAAACTGGGGCTGCGGGATATCGGTAAACGCAAGATCCGTATCCATCTGTCTAACTAAATAAACTTTCAAGACCGGGAATGCGTGTTTGAGTGAATCGTTGAACGGCCCGGCCATACCTTCTAATTGAAGAACTGCTCCAAGATCCTCGTTGAATGCCATGGCTCGATCATCACTAACCACACCCTCCATTCCTCTTAACTTCTACGGTGCAATAAGAGACTAGAAGTCAAATGGACCTTCTCTATCTGGCTACACAGATGCAGCAGTTTTTTGCTGATCGTAATTAAAGCCATTATCTTTCAGCTCAACCTATGTATTCTATATGTCTTCAGTTGGTACCCCAGCCTTATTTGACCACTGCTCTGCAACCTTAGCAAGAATTCGAACGGCCTGAGAGCCCTCCCAATCTAAGAACTCTGCATATTGAGCAGTCAACATGGGCTCTGTTAAGTATTGGGATTTGCGCAAGAACATGAATGGACTTAGATTGCCTATCTTTTTAATGTTTTGAATAGAGACTGGATTAATACCTGCCTTTCTAGCTAAAGTAAAATCGTTGTATGCCTCACCTCTAAACTTACCTATTATTACCTACTGACCATCCCACACTTTTTTGCGGTGCTTTATCAGAAGAGCATTGAATTCTGATGATGCTGTTGCGGGCATACGAATCAATCTCATATATCCATTTTGCAACTTAAGTAGCAACCTTTCGTCAGAGCCAGAATTTTTGCGGGCAAGATATATTAATTCATCCATTGCCCCAGGAGCATTTGCCTTTATGTCATTAGCTTCCGCCAGCTATGCAAAATCATTATAAATATCAGATGCATCTCCCATATCTATATTTTCGCTCGACTATTTTGCAGCAGCAAGCTGAGAGTCGTAAGCCGAATGATATATATATTTGCCAGTCTTAACTGGTGCAATAGAACGAATTTTCTGCATTCTATTGTAGAACTGAATAAGAAGTTCATCTCCGCCAATCTCATTAAAGAAAGCATTTTTGGTACCGCCCTGGAAGTATCTGCCAAGATTAGCAAAATATTCTGGAGATACAGATGTCATCACTATTCTGTGCTGAGAGTGTCCCTGCTCAGAAGAAGAATGAACTGTCTGCTATCTGTCAATGATAAAATCAAAGTGATCAATGGCATTATTAAGGAATGTATCTACCTTCAGATGGTTAAACAATTGAAGCTTGGGATGCTTGGCAAAATTGTCGTCTACCTTATTTTCCAGAAAATGGAATGCATGAAGTGGATCAAATTCACCAAGGCCGTTGGTGTATTCTGTATTAATAGCAAATTGCATGTCTACAGATATGTCACCCTCTCCTAAGTATTGTAGTGTTGGCTTTTGCCAGGCTGCCAAATTTATCTCTGCAAACTTAAACATCTTCTGAACAGTAATAGACTGAAGTGGAGTCACGTCGTTATTTAAATCTGCTTTGCCATCCAATGTATTGACATTAAGCCATGATACAAACTTTGTTTCGAACAACTCAGATATATCTTTCATATCATCAGTCGCAAAGTCTTTCATGACTTTAACTTCTCGAAACTCAGTTCCCTCAGTGGGCTTTGGTGTGTCGAGAAACGGAGCCTTTATGTATACAGACTTGTTTTTATCAGCCGTACTAATGTTGGCATGTAATACAGCCCAATCATCATTAAAGAATTGCTGATATACATCTGATGACGCAGGAGAGTCAACATCAAAATATTCCTTCTTCTGCTTTAATTGCTGCCCCTTGATCGTGTTACGTATGTCTGTGGTTAATCTCGATACGTTTTTTGTAGCAATAAAAGACAAGCTGTGACCAAATGGTATGTAGTTAAAATATATTAAACTCAGTTCTAAGAATATCACACCCTGCGTTTCAGCTGTCTGCGAAAGCTTGATGTACTCAACCCCATACATATGGAAGTTGTTGCCTATTGGCTTATAGGGATGCCCTGCCATGGCATCCCCCTCTGCTATCTATTCCCTAAATAATTGGTGTGAATTTATGAATGCAAATGGATAATGTACCAATCGTGACATCAACTTTACAAAGTCACCCATATCTTTAGCGTCTTCAACATTAAAGACCATTACAACAGTCTATCTATTTGTCCCCAAGTTGGTGGACATCTACGCCTGACTTCTGCCGCCAAAGATGTTTACTCGCTTAGAGTATCTCTT
>JACCDZ010532868.1_pt1 | contig 14979 bp, 12 predicted proteins | sample 7449551 | NCBI WGS metagenome assembly JACCDZ01 (sample SAMN15323452, study PRJNA562643) | freshwater metagenome | isolation source: river surface water | place: USA:Blue River Watershed | collected 2017-08-18 | reverse complement strand
CCTGCTTGGTACACAGGTGCCACATATGACCGCATCAACGGCGACGCCCGTTTGCTCGATGCTGACCATGCCGAAAACTTAGAACGCTTGCAAGCTTTAGAGCCAGACACAGCTCATGCACTCGCGCTCTTGTTTGCCACCGTAGGCACAGACGCACCACGCGTGCGCGGTTGGGCCGGTGTGCGTTGCGGCGTGCATGACCGTTTGCCCATGACGGGGCGCGTACCCAACGCGCCTGAGGGCTTGTACATGAACGCAGCCATGGGCTCGCGCGGGTTGACGCTGGGGTTGTTATGCGGCGAATTGCTAGCGGCACAATGGCATGGCGAACCTTTGCCCATTGAGGCGAGATTGGCTAAATTTCTTGATGCCACGCGGTTCAAGCCTAAAGCTTGACCTGACACACAGCACACCTGAGACACACCCTTCACATGACTCAAGCTTCTCGCAATGCACCCACGACAGAAGACGCGACTGAACAAGTTGCCCCCTCTGCCGTGAGCTTGACCGAAGCTTTTTGGTTTTGGCTCAAACTCGGCTTCATCAGCTTTGGTGGACCTGCCGGACAAATTGCCATCTTGCACCAAGAGCTGGTCGAGCGTCGCCGTTGGTTGTCTGAGCGACGGTTTTTGCACGCACTCAACTACTGCATGGTGTTGCCAGGCCCTGAAGCACAACAACTGGTGACCTACATCGGCTGGCTCATGCACAAGCGTTGGGGCGGCATATTGGCAGGCACGCTGTTTGTGTTGCCTTCGCTGTTCATCCTCATCGCGCTGTCGTGGGTATACGTCGCGTATGGCGATGTACCTTGGATTGCTGGCATATTCTTTGGCCTCAAGCCTGCTGTCACTGCCATCGTGGTGCAAGCGGCGCATCGCATTGGCTCGCGGGCCTTGAAGAACCCTGTGATGTGGGCCATCGCTGCTGCATCGTTTGTAGCCATCTTTGCTTTAAATGTCCCTTTCCCGCTCATCGTCGGTCTAGCCGCTGTGGTGGGCTATGTAGGTGGCCGCGTGTCGCCACACACGTTTCAAACAGGCGGTGCTCATAGCGCGTCCCATGCGTCTCAAGGCCTGGCCTTGATTGACGATCACACACCACCACCCGCCCATGCGCAGTTCAGCTTTGCAGGGCTGGCTCAAGTGCTGTTGGCAGGCGCGGTGTTGTGGGCCGTCCCCATGGGTGTGTTGTATGCCGTGTTTGGTTGGGAACACAGCTTCACGCAAATGGGCTGGTTCTTCACCAAGGCTGCGTTGCTCACCTTTGGCGGCGCTTATGCTGTGCTGCCGTATGTGTACCAAGGGGCCATCAATCAGTTTGCTTGGGTCACACCCACACAAATGATGGACGGTCTGGCCTTGGGCGAAACCACACCGGGACCGCTCATCATGGTGGTGGCGTTTGTGGCATTCATCGGCGGCTACGTCAAGGCCTTGCTTGGGCCAGAAAGTCTGTTTGCCGCAGGCGCGTTGGCGGCTTGTTTGGTAACGTGGTTCACATTTTTGCCTTCGTTCATCTTCATCTTGGCAGGTGGACCCTTGGTCGAGAGCACGCACCGTAACCTCACGTTCACCGCACCGCTCACCGCCATCACCGCTGCCGTGGTGGGCGTGGTGCTCAACCTTGCCTTGTTCTTTGGCTACCACCTGCTGTGGCCTGAGGGTTTCGAGGGCGCGTTTGATGTTCGTTCAGCACTCATTGCTATAGGCGCAGCCGTGGCCTTGTTCAAGTACAAGCGCAACGTGATGGAAGTCATCGCCTTGTGCGCCTTAGTAGGCTTGACTGTTCAATGGATTCATTTGTAAACCATGCACACACTTGAGCAACTACGTCGAGGCGAACTGGCAGGTATTCAACGCCTGCAACTGCGATATGGTTTGACCGAGTTTCCACACGCAATTTTTGATCTGGCTGACTCGCTTGAAATCTTAGATTTATCAGGCAACCAACTCAGCGCCCTGCCCGATGACTTGCCACGCTTACACAAACTGCGTGTGATTTTTTGTTCGGACAACGCCTTCACCGAATTGCCAGAAGTGCTGGGCCAATGCAAGCAACTCAGCATGGTGGGTTTCAAAGCCAACCGCATTGCATACGTGTCGCCCAAGGCTTTGCCACCGCTCCTGCGCTGGCTCATCCTGACCGACAACGCACTCACCGAACTGCCTGCTGAATTGGGTCAATGCACACAGATGCAAAAACTCATGCTGGCGGGCAACCAACTGCGCCGCTTGCCACCCGAATTGGTCAACTGCACACGCCTTGAGCTACTGCGCATTTCAGCCAACCAACTGAATGAGCTTCCAAAGTGGCTGTTGCACATGCCACGCCTCAGCTGGCTGGCGTTTGCAGGCAACCCTTTTTCACACGCCCTAGAAGCACAGGCTTTGGCGCATACGCCCACGCCGCAGATCGATTGGCAACATTTGCAATTGCAACACGCATTGGGCGAAGGCGCATCGGGCGTGATTCACCAAGCCATATGGCGAGCAGCCGCAGGTGAGCAAGCCGTGGCGGTAAAGCTCTTCAAAGGTGCTGTGACCAGTGATGGCCTACCCGACTGCGAAATGGCCGCTTGCATGCACGCCAACGCACACCCGCATTTGGTATCGGCCATAGGACGCGTGACCGCGCATCCTCAACAAGTGCAAGCTTTGGTCATGCCCTTGATCGCACCCGAATTCGGCAACCTTGCTGGACCACCCAGCCTAGAGAGCTGCACACGCGATGTGTACGCACCCACGCAACGCTTTGGCTGGCAAGCCACCCTGCGCATAGCATGCGCTATGGCCGCAGCCACACAGCACTTGCACTCACGAGGCATCTTGCACGGCGACTTGTACGCGCACAACATCTTGCACACCGCTCAGGGCGATGCATTGCTGAGCGACTTTGGCGCGGCAGCATTTTTTGATGTGCGCGATGCCACACTGGCACAAGGTCTAGAAAAAATTGAAGTGCGAGCGTTGGGTTGCTTGCTAGAAGAACTGGCCGCGCAATGCGATGTCGCATTCCCCTTCGAGCGCCACCATCAAGCCTTGACCCTACTCGCACAACAGTGTGTACATGATGTGCCTGCACAGCGCCCTAGCTTGACACACCTCTGTGAAGCGCTAGAGACGCTGAACACCTAACGCTTTAAACACCGACCACATCGCCATCGCGTCGGGAAATCACAACGATAGACGAACGCGGCACTGCATCTCCACCAGACGGAAAATGTGAAGACGTGAGCTTCTCGCCTGGATGCTGTATGCCAACAAACATGGATTTATGGTCAGGTGTAAATGCTAAGCCCGTGATTTCGCAGCCGACAGGCCCAACCATGAAACGTTTGATCTCGCCAGTCACCGGGTTTGCACATAACATTTGGTTATTGCCCATGCCAGCAAACGCATTGGCATTGCTGTAGTCGCCATCGGTTTGAATCCACAAACGACCATCGCGGTCAAAAGCCAAGCCATCGGGGCTGTTGAACATGTTGTCAGGTGTGATGTTGGCAGATCCTGCGTAGGCGTCTTTGTGCAATGTAGGGTTGCCTGCCAAAGCAAATATGTCCCAAGTGAATTGCGTCGAAGTGTGATCTTTATCCTTGGGTGTCCAACGCACAATTTGTCCATACACGTTTTTGGCCCGCGGATTCGGCCCGTTCACAGCTTGGTTGGTTTTCACCCCCCGGTCAGTGTTGTTTGTCAAAGTCACGTACACCTGCGCTTGGGTTGGGTGCACGGCCACCCATTCGGGGCGATCCATCGTGGTGGCCCCCACTACAGTAGCGGCCAGTCGGGCATGTATCAGCACATCGGCTTGGTCTTTGAAGCCAACCTCGGGCGTGAGCCCGTTCTTGCCATGTGTGAGCTCTAACCACTCACCCTCGCCCTGCGCTTGACCCTCACCCAACGTGAAGCGCGCCACATACAAAGTTCCATCATCTAGCAAGTGGCGGTTAGCAGAGGCATTTTTGGCATCAAATTTTTTGGCAGACACAAATTTATAAAGATGCTCACCCTTTTCGTCGTCACCCATGTAGACCACCACATGACCATCAGAACTCACCACCACTTCGGCGTTTTCGTGTTTGAAACGGCCCAAGGCCGTGTGCTTGATGGGTGTGCTGGTGGGGTCCATAGGATCAATCTCCACCACCCAACCAAAGCGGTTGGGCTCATTTGGATTTTTTGCTAAATCGAATCGACCATCAAACGGATGCCAGTTCTGGCCTGCCCCTTTGGCACTGATGCCATAGCGCTTGAATGCGGCGTTCTCCGGCAAGTTTTCGGCTGAGCCAAAGTAGCCGTTGAAATTTTCTTCACAGGTCAAATAAGTGCCCCAAGGCGTGCGGCCATTGGCGCAATTATTGAAAGTACCCAAAACCAAGCTACCTGTTGGGTCGGCTTGTGTCTTTAGTAAATCACTGCCTGCGGCAGGTCCACGCAAACGCATTTCGGTATTGGCCGTGATGCGACGATTTAGGCGCGCCTGAGGCTGCACCTTCCACACGCCCGCCGTGCGACGCACTTCAAACACACTCACGCCATGCGCGGCCTGCGCTTTGCGAGCATCTTCAATGCTGCTGCAACGGCCACTTGCAAACAGATACTCATAATTGGCGTATTCGTTGTTCACTGCAATCACGCCATGGTCAGTGCCTAAGCTGAAAAAGCTCATGCCATCGTTGTTATCCCCAATCGACAAACTCTGGCTAGTGGCTGAGCCACGTGTCACTGGATCGAACGCTGCACCACCCGGCAAAATGGCATCCCCCCAAGAGGCCAAAACACGCCATTGATAGCCAGCAGGCACTGTGACCGTGTCGAGTGAGTTTGCCGCAATGGGCGTAAATCCAATGCGTGGCCCAATATGATTTTTAACCTGCGCCATCGGCTTGCCCGCTTGCGCCAAGCTCTGCCCCGCCAAGAACAAACCCACACCTGCGGCGCCCATCCATTGGCGACGGCTCAACAGACTGCTGACCATTTGCGTGAATTCGCTGTCCTCAGTACGTGGGTGATTGCGTTGGTCGTTTTCATCAAAGGTATTCATAGCTGCCTCGGGTTGAAGTTAAGCTGCGAACTTTAATCATCTGCCGTGACAAAAATATGACATTTATTTGTCATAAATAAACGGTAATATTGTTTTCATGAAACACGGCACACTCCTCGCAGCGATTGATTTAGGCTCTAACAGCTTTCGCCTTGAAATTGGTCGCTATGACCACGGCCAAATTCAGCGCGTGGCCTACCTCAAAGAAACAGTTCGCCAAGGCAACGGGCTAGATGCCGACCGCAACCTCACTGACGAAGCTATGCAGCGCGGATGGGAATGTTTGGCCCGATTTTCAGAACGACTTTCAGGATTCAAAAAAACACAAGTTCGTGCTGTTGCAACGCAAACGCTTCGCGAAGCCAAAAACCGTGAAACGTTCCTGAAACGTGGCTGTGAAATTTTAGGTTTTCCGATTGAGGTGATTGCAGGCACCGAAGAAGCGCGCTTGATTTACCAAGGCGTTGCCCACATGCTGCCAAGTAGCAACGAGCAACGTTTGGTCATTGACATTGGCGGGCGCTCCACTGAATTAGTGTTGGGCCAAGGGCTCGACGCCAGCGAAACTGCCTCGTTTCGAGTGGGCAGTGTGGCGTGGTCCATGAAATACTTTCCCACAGGAGAGTTCACGGAACAAAGCATGTACCGCGCTGAAATTGCAGCCCAAGCTGTACTGGAAGAAGCCCTCACCGTCTACCCCCGTCACAAATGGCACAAAGCCTATGGAGCCTCAGGCACGGTAGGTGCAGTGGCGGACATCTTGGCGCTGGCAGGTTTCCCCGCCAGTGAAATCAGCATGGATGGTTTGGACTGGCTGAAAAAATGCCTCATTCGTGCAGGCCATGCCAACAAGGTACAGCTGGAAGGCTTGAAAGACGATCGACGCGCTGTCATTGGCGGCGGCGTGAGCATTTTGCGGGCTTTGATGACGCTGCTCAAAGTGGACACGCTTCACGTTGCCCAAGGTGCGCTGCGCCATGGCGTCTTGTTTGAAATGGTGGAGCGTGAAGACCACAGCACCGACACGCGTGACTTGTCTGTGAAACGCTTGGCGCTGAAGTTTGCCGTAGATACACAACAAGCCCACCGTGTGGGTGAGGTAGCACTGCATTGGCTCAATGCCATGCATCCCAATGCAAAGCATGACGATGTTCATTTGGCGCGTTTGCGACGCAAGCTGGCTTGGGGAGCGCAGCTGCATGAAGTGGGCGTAGCCATTTCACACAGTGACTACCACAAGCACGGCGCTTATATTTTGGACAACGCCGACCTTGTCGGCTTCAGTATGCCCGAGCTACACAGGCTGGGCTTGTTGGTACTGGGTCAACGCGGCAAACTGAAAAAACTCGAACTCGAACTCGAAGAAAACGACTTCACCAAAATGTTGTTCGCTCTGCGCTTGAGCTTGATTCTTTGCCATGCACGCATCGACCCAGAGTATGTTTCGCTGAGATTGCGCTGCGACGACCACAAGCAACGCATCACACTAACTGCCAACAGCAACTGGTTGGAATCATTCCCTCAATCCACTCACCTGCTCAAGCTCGAAATGGCATCGTGGCAAAAATCGCCTTGGTCGTTTGAGTTCGTGACAAATCCATGACACATATGACAGTTGGCGTTTTAAATTAAACAATATAAACTGTTTACTCATTTCAACAATAAGGGAAAATCAAGTGAACGCAACTGCAAAGAAGACCACGACTACATCTTCAACAACCACCACTCGCGCTGCTACTAAAGCACCTGCCACAAAGCGTGCAACTGCAACCAAGCGCCCTGCCGCCAAGAAACCAGCCACTAAAAAAGCTGCGCCTCAAGCTGCTAAAAAACCGGTAGTCAAAAAAGCTGCAGCCAAGCCAGTCACCAAAACAGCCACCAAGAAAGTGACTGCAAAAACTGTCAAAGCTGCAAAGCCTGTCAAATTGAAAAAGCCAAAGCTTGTGCGCGACAGCTTCACCATTCCAAAAGACGAATACGTGGTCATTGATGCACTCAAAACGCGTGCCGGCAAGTTGGGGCAATCTGTCAAGAAAAGCGAATTGCTGCGCGCTGGCGTCAAAGCCTTGGCGGCCATGAGCGACATTCAGTTCAAAGCCGCACTCAGCAACGTACCCACCATCAAGACGGGTCGTCCCACGAAGACGAAGTAAGTTCAGGGCACGCGACTGTCAGCAACACCGTTTGAGGCTGGCCGTCGCGTATGCGGGTACGCAGCCACCACACGCCGCCCTTGCGTACCGGGCATGTATGCGCCTGCATGCCCAACAACTTGGCCACCAACTCACCCAAATACGGCTGATGCCCCACTAACAACACAGGTCCTTTCAGTTGCAGCCCAGTGTCCACATGCCATTTGAGCAAGCTCAGTACATCGTCTACGGTGGTTTCTGGCACTAGCTCGTCGCGCAGCTTGAATTTACGGTCCAATGCCGCAGCAGTTTGTTGTGTTCGTACGGCAGGGCTCACCAACACGCGCGTACCTTCAGGCAAATGTCGGTCTAGCCATGCCGCCATGCGTGAAGCCTGCTTCTCGCCTTTTTTGGTCAAGGCTCGTGACAAATCATCAGCACCTGATGCAGCCTCTTGAGCTTCCGCATGACGCCATAAGATCAAATCCATGCAAGATCTCCCTACATTTTTGCGCTGTGCAATGCCATCAACGCGGCTTGCGCCCCATGTGATGGCTCTGGCTTGGTTGAACCTTTTTTGGGTTTTGCCACTTGGACACGCGTGTAGCTACCGTCGCTGTCCATTTGCCAAGCGTCTTGGGTGTCATGTAAATAAGCCACCAAGCATTCATCCATCACACGCTGACGAACGACCGGGTCATCCACTGGCCAAGCCACCTCAACACGGCGCAACATGTTGCGGTTCATCCAATCTGCGCTCGACAAATACAAAGACTCATTGTTACCGCTACGAAAATAAAACACGCGTGAATGCTCTAAGAACCGGCCAATGATGGAACGGACGCGAATGTTGTCGGTCACTCCAGCGCGTTGTGCAGGCAACATGCACGCACCCCGAATGATCAAATCAATCTGCACACCTGCTTGCCCTGCACGCACCAAGGCGTCCATCAGCTTTTCATCGGTGAGTGTGTTCATTTTCAAAATGATGCGACTGGCCATGCCTTGAGCAGCTGCTTGCGCGGTTTTGTCGACCTTGTCTATCAAATTGCGCTGCAAATGAAATGGCGCAATCATGAGTTTGTTCAGGCGGGGAATCTTGCTTTGGTTAGCCAGCAGGTTGAACACGCTCTCCACGTCTTGCGTGAGCTTGGGGTCACTGGTGATGTGACTGAGGTCGGTGTACAGCTTGGCTGTGCGCGGGTTGTAATTTCCTGTGGACAAATGCGCATAGCGGCGAATGCTGCGCCCCTCACGGCGCGACACCAACAGCATCTTGGCGTGGGTCTTGAGGCCCACCACGCCGTATACCACCTGCGCACCGATATATTCCAGCTTTTCTGCCCAGTTGATGTTGGCCTCTTCGTCAAAACCGGCTTTGAGCTCTACCACCACCGTGACTTCTTTGCCACGTTGCACCGCCTCACGCAGCAACTCCATCAACACCGAGTCAGCCCCCGTTCGGTAAATGGTTTGCTTGATGGCTAACACATGCGGGTCTCGCACAGCTTCACGCAAAAAGGCCAATACGCCGTCAAAGCTCTCAAAGGGCTGATGAATCATCACGTCGCCCGTTTGCAAGCGATCGAAGATAGAGCCATTGGTCACCAATTGCTCGGGATAGCTGGCGTTGTATCTGGGAAAAAGCCACTTGGGGTTGTCTACCAAATCAATCAACTGGTTCAAACGCACCAAGTTCACAGGACCATGCACACGGTAAAGGGCGGAATGAGGCAACTCAAACTGTTTGAGTAAAAACTCAGACAAATGTTCTGAACAGCCAGAAGACACCTCAAGCCGAACTGCCTGACCATAGTTGCGATGGACCAAGCCCTGACGCAGCGCGGTGCGTAGGTTCTTCACATCCTCTTCGTCCACGGACAGGTCAGAGTGGCGCGTCACGCGAAACTGCGAGAACTGCCCCACTTCCCGACCAGGAAACAGGTCTTTCAAATGCGCACGAATCACGCTGGAAATCGACACAAACAATTGACGTTTACCGCACAGTTTTTCGGGCAGTGCAATCAAGCGTGGCAGGCTACGCGGTACTTTGACAATAGCGATTTCGTTGTCACGACCAAACGCATCTTTGCCCGACAACCGCACAATGAAATTGAGCGACTTATTGGCCACCTGTGGAAATGGGTGTGCAGGGTCGAGCCCTACGGGCAGCAGCAAGGGCCGAACTTCACGCTCAAAAAACAGCTTGACCCATTGGTGCTGTGCCAAGGTACGGTCACCATGGGAAAGAATGCGCACGCCCTCTTTGGCGAATGCAGGCAACAACACGTCGTTGTAAAGCGCATATTGCTCATCCACCAAAGCATGCACCACCTTGCTGAGTGAATGCTGCGCATGTGTACCTTGCGCGTCTAGGGGGGCTTTGGGGTGCTCAATGCTGTTGTGCAACGCGGCACGCACTTCAAAGAACTCGTCTAAGTTAGATGACACGATGCATAAATAACGCAAACGCTCCAGCAGCGGCACCTCGGGTCGCTTGGCCCAGTCAAGCACTCTTGCGTTGAAAGCCAAGAGGCTTTGATCGCGGTCAAGCCATCCATTTGAATGCGCGACAGCTTGCTTTAACTCTTTAACAACCATCACGCGCCTAAAAAGTGTTTGCGGTAACGCGCAGGCATGTCGCTGATTTTCATCAGCATGGGTAAATCTGCAGTGTTGAAATCTGGATCCCATGCTGGTGCACCCAACACTTTTGCGCCTAAGCGCAAGTAGCCTTTGATGAGTGCTGGTGGCTCAAACGCTGGGTTGACCACCCATTGCTCCACAGGCAATGCCAAGCGTGGGGTCACTTGGTTTTCCACACTGGCCAGGTGCGTTTGTTTGAGCTGATGCCAAATACTGGCAGCTACTTCGCCGCTCACAACGCCTTGATGCAGCATAGGGATGCTGGCACAGCCAATCATCACATCGAGCTGGTTGCGCACCATGAACTCGGCCAATGCACCCCACAAAGCCATGATGACGCCGCCATGACGATGGTCTGCATGCACACAACTACGTCCCAACTCCACCATCCGCTCACGATAGGGACGCAGACGTGTTAAATCAAATTCCAAATCCGAATACGTACTGCCAATGCGTTTAGCTTGTGCCGGAGTCAATACACGGTAGGTGCCAATAACTTGTTCAGTGACCTCATCCCGAATAATGAGATGCTCACAAAAATCATCGAATAAATCGATGTCGTGCCCCGGCAGGCTTTCTTTCAATCGTGCGCCCATCTCTGTCGCAAAAACATTGAAACGCAGCTGCTGCGCTTCGCGTACCTCATCTTGATGCTTGGCCCATTGAACCATCAAGCCTGTGCGAGTTTGAGCTTTTTGTTCCGAGTGAGAAATTTGCTGAGCAGAATGATCACTTGGATGAAGTGACCCCCGTGGCACATCGATGAACGATAGCGGCATGGTTGGGTTTGGCAGTTCTTTCATCGTCGCTCCTAGGTTGGTTGACGCATGAATTCTTGCCAGCGCACGTGACAACAACAAGACAGCCCAATGAAGTTTTGATGACAGTGATGTTCACCAAGTTGTCACACAGCTTGCTTAAGCTTCGAGGCATCTATGCTGATTAAATACCTTCGCCTCATCGTTGCAGTTGTGAATGCATTTCAAATTTTATGGTTCAAGTTTCCGCGCGCATCACGCGAGAAAAAACTAGCGCTGATCCAAAACTGGTCAAACAATTTTTTAGAGGTGCTTGGCCTTCACCTTCATGTAGAGCCATCCCATGAAAGCCGCCAAACTTCAGCAGTGAAATTGGTGGTGAGCAATCATGTGTCGTGGCTCGATGTGTTGGTCATTCAATCCGTATGCCCGAGTGTGTTTGTCGCAAAACTCGAAGTGCAGCGCTGGCCCATGATTGGACACTTGGCAACAGCATGCGGCGTTATTTTTGTAGACCGAGGTTCCACACAGGCAGCTCGCAAAATGGTGGACGATGTGGCTGCAGCCCTGCATCACGGCTACACCGTGGCGGGGTTTCCTGAAGGTACAAGCGGCGAAGGAGATACGGTGCAAGTGTTTCATGCCAATCTCTTTGAAGCTGCCATCAAAAACGATAGCCGCGTATTGCCCATGGCCTTGCGCTATACCCATGCGCACACGAACGCCATATGCAGGGAAGCTGCGTTTGTAGGTGAACTTGGCTTTTTGGCATCCCTGCATCGCATCATCAAGACTGGACGTATCAACGTGAGGGTAAAACTTGGGCCTGCACTGCCCCCGCAAGGCCACTCAAGACGTACGCTGGCCCACTTGTCGCACCAGCACGTAGCGATGCAACTAGAGGCGCTTTAAACGCTGGTGTCCAGCGATGCGTTGGGTAGCGTCCAACGCGTCACAGGAAGCACCAGCTTGAAACTAGACCCCTGCCCTAACTCGCTGGCAATGTGCAAGCTGCCTCCATGACGTTGCATCACATGCTTAACGATGGCCAAGCCCAAACCTGTGCCACCCGACTCGCGCGAGCGACTGCGGTCAACGCGGTAAAAGCGCTCCGTCAAACGCGGCAAATGTTCGGCTGCGATGCCTGCACCACTGTCACGCACCTGAATTACCAAGCTGCCATCAACGCCTTGATCGACAGACACATGCACATCACCCCCTGCAGGGGTGTAACGCACAGCGTTGCTCACCAAGTTAGACAGCGCACTTTGCAACTCACGAGATTCACCCAACAGCACAGCCTCGGCCAAAGCCGGCTGCACCACAAAGTCGATGTGGTGTGATACCTGACCCTGGGACATCGAAGCCGACAGGCCATTGGCTTCTTGTTCACACGCTTGCAGCAAACGCGCCAAAGGAAAGCTTTGGTGCACACCCGGCACTGGGCTGCCTTCTAAGCGTGACAGCGTGAGCAGATCTTCCACCAAGCCTTGCATGCGATGGGCTTGAGTGGCCATGAGCGACAGGTAGTGTTTCTGCTCTTCAGGCGTCAGCGCCAAAGTTTGAATGGTTTCTACAAACCCAGACAAAACTGTGAGCGGCGTACGAATTTCGTGCGACACATTGGCTACAAAATCGCGCCGCATTGCTTCAGCCTGCTCGACCATGGTGACATCACGGGTCAACAACAATTGCTTGCCTTCACCATAGCGATGGCGCTGCACAGAAATACGCACAGGGCGGTCAACACGGTGGCCGCGTCCTTCCATGACGACAGGCTCGTTGGGTTGCTCCAAAGCCATGTAAGCATTGAACACAGGATCGCGCAACAAATTGCCTACGCGCTGCATGACATCGCGTTCGGGGTGAATGCCCAGTTGCGAGGCAGCTGTTTGGTTGCACCATTCAATGTGTGTATTGGCATCGAGCATGACCACACCATTGGGCGAGCTTTGAATGGCAGACAAAAAGTCTTTCAATCGCTGCTCACTGGCATCCAAGCTTCGCTCACGGTCGCGCAAGAGTTTTCGCGCACGCTCGGTCATCACACCCCACCAGCCCGTCATGTGAGGGGCCATTTCAATGTCGCCACGGCGCAACCACGAACGCACGCGGTAGCCACGCCACGCATCAAGCAGCATCCACAGCACGCCCCCCACCAATGTACCGCCTAACACCCACGTGAAGGGTTGGGCTTGGTCACGCATGACAGCCCACGAATAGCCCAAGCCACCGGCAAGCGACAAGGCCGTGGCATAGGAGGTAAAACGCCTAATCACGGCTGCACCGACAGTCGATAACCCACACCACGCACGGTTTCAACCATGCGACCGGCTTCGCCTAAGGCCTCTCGTAAGCGCTTGACGTGCACATCCACTGTGCGCTCTTCAATGAACACATGGTCGCCCCACACACGGTCAAGCAGTTGACTGCGGCTGTGCACACGCTCGGCGTGGTGCATCAAGTAGTTGAGCAACTTGAACTCAGTGGGCCCAAGCTTGATGGCTTGGTCATTGAAGCTCACACGGTGTGTCGCACCATCCAACTGCAAGCCCCCCATGCGCACCACATCGCTGGCTTGCTCGGGCGCACGGCGGCGCAGCACGGCACGAATGCGGGCCAACAGCTCTTGAGTTGAAAAAGGTTTGGTGATGTAGTCGTCAGCACCCGCATCCAATCCCGCAATTTTGTCGGGCTCGTCGCCACGGGCGGTGAGCATCAAAATCGGCGTGGTCTTGGTGCGCGGGTCTGCGCGCCAGCGACGCGCCAACTCTAGGCCGCTTTGCCCTGGCAGCATCCAATCCAACAAAATCACATCGGGTAGGGCCTCATCGATGTGCTTTTGTGCTGCCCCACCATCGCCCGCCAACAAAGGCAGCATGCCGTTGTGGCGCAAATTGATGGCGATGAGTTCTGCAATGGCAGACTCATCTTCCACAACCAAGACGCGTGCAATTTTCATGGTCAAACGTTCCGTTTAGCTCATGGACGATTCAACATCGGCCAGCGGGGTGTGGCGCACGTCTTCGCCTTTGACGATGTAGATGATGAACTCTGCAATATTTTTAGAGTGATCACCAATGCGCTCAATCGCTTTGGCAATGAACAGCAAATCTAAGCTGGCGGTGATAGTGCGCGGGTCTTCCATCATGTAGGTGATGAGTTTGCGCACAAAGCCATCAAACTCGTCATCAATGGCGTTGTCTTCACGCAAGATGCTCACAGCCATAGGCACATCCAAGCGCGCAAATGCGTCGAGGGCTTTACGCAACAAGCCCGAAGCCAAATCAGCCGACACACGCAAATCGCTAGAAGGCAACGAGCGTGGCGCTGAACCTTGGATGATGGACTTGACCATGCGCGCGATCTTGGCGGCTTCATCACCCACGCGCTCAAGGTTGGCAGTGGTTTTAGACATGGCCAGAAGCAAACGCAGATCGCGGGCTGTGGGCTGACGGCGGCCAATGACGGAGGCAATTTCGCGGTCAATTTCAACCTCAAGGCTGTTGACCTTGTTTTCGATGACCAACACATCATCGGCAGCTTCGGGGCTGAATTGCGACAAAGCAAGCACGGCTTGACGAATTTGCGACTCGACTAAACCGCCCAAGGCCATCACATGGGAAGAGATGTTGTTGAGGTCGGAATCAAACTGTGAGGACAGGTGTTTTTCTGGCATGGTGATCTCTCCTATTAGCCGAAGCGGCCGGTGATGTAGTCTTCAGTGGCGGTTTTGTTGGGTTTGAAGAAGATTTGTTCTGTCTCGCCAAACTCCACCAATTCGCCCAAATACATATAGGCGGTGTAGTCGCTGCAGCGTGCGGCTTGCTGCATGTTGTGGGTCACGATGGCGATCGTGTAGTCGGCCTTGAGTTCATGCACCAACTCTTCCACCTTGCCGGTGGAAATCGGGTCAAGCGCTGAGGTGGGCTCATCTAACAACAAGACCGAGGGCTTCACGGCAACGCTACGTGCAATGCACAAGCGTTGCTGCTGACCACCCGAGAGTGACAAACCGTTTTGGCCCAGTTTGTCTTTGACTTCGGTCCACAAGGCGGCTTTGGTCAAGGCCCATTCGACGCGCTCATCCATTTCGGTGCGGCTGAGGTCTTCGTACAAACGCACGCCAAAGGCGATGTTGTCGTAAATCGTCATGGGAAACGGTGTGGGTTTTTGAAACACCATGCCAATGCGGGCACGCAGCAAGTTCAAGTCTTGCTTGGGTTCCAAAATGTTTTGACCATAAAAATTAATTTCGCCCTCGGCACGTTGGCCTGGATACAAGCTGTACATGCGGTTCAGGGTGCGCAGCAAAGTAGATTTGCCACAGCCCGATGGACCAATGAATGCGGTTACTTTACGCTCAGCAATGTCCATGGTGACATTGCGAAGGCCTT
>JACCDZ011241722.1_pt1 | contig 14984 bp, 15 predicted proteins | sample 7449551 | NCBI WGS metagenome assembly JACCDZ01 (sample SAMN15323452, study PRJNA562643) | freshwater metagenome | isolation source: river surface water | place: USA:Blue River Watershed | collected 2017-08-18 | reverse complement strand
GTATTCATCGCTTGAATCAAATCAAATAACTCAGGGCCTCTCGACTCTCCAATAATGATGCGATCAGGGCGCATTCTTAAGGTGTTTTTCACTAATGCACGTGTATCTACTTTTGAAGTCGACAGTACATCTTTTATTCCCGAATCCAGTCTTACCACATTTGGCATTTGCAGATTTAATTCTAGCGTGTCTTCAATCGTCACTACTCTTTCATGTTTAGGAATTTCATTAATCAATAAATTTAAAAAAGTCGTCTTCCCCGCTCCCGTTCCTCCGGAAACCACCACATTAAGTTTTGCTTTGGCGATTGCTTTAAAAAATGTAATCCATTGCGGTCCAAGACCAAAGACATCTGGGTTTTTATCAAAGCTGACAATCGTTTTTAAATACTTTCTAATACTGATGGCCGGCGACTTATCCACATAAGGTTTTGTGATAATATTAACACGAGAACCGTCGGGAAGTTTTCCATCAAGAATGGGTGTATTGCTATCACAAATTTTTCCATTTAATTTGGCAACCTCAAGCACAAACTGATCAATGCCTTTGTCAGTTAACTGAGCATTGATTTGAATAATTTGTCCCTGTCTTTCGATAAAAATAGACTCTGGAGAATTAATCATAATCTCAGTGATTCCATTTTTTTTGCCTAATTCATCAATTAAGGCCCATACTTCGTTTGCCATTATTTATCCCCTGCCAGATCTTCTAAAAAGATTTCACTATCGTTTACAGATGAGGCATATGTTATTAAGTTGCCGGTAAATTCATTTAATTCGCTTTCGCTCAAAAGATTAATCATCTCATGATAACTGGCCCCATTCTCTAGGAGTGTCTTCACGCGATCTTTGCCTAGATAAAAATCAAGTAGTGTTAACGACAGAATCACCCAGTCTATTCTTCTGGTTTTACTGTGCGAGTATTCCATTAACTCATAAATTCTCTGATGAATGACTAAGGGAATATACTGATGGGCCTCGTTTATTTTTTTTAAAGAGACAGAACTCATCTTAGCGTAAAACCCAATGAGAAAAGCGCGATTATCTTCAGCTGTGGTATAGTCTTTTACTTTTGATTCCAATTCCAGAATGTCTTTTACTAAAGCAAGGTTAACTTGATCTGGATACTGGCCGTTTTGTTCTCTTTCCAAAAAAGCACAGGCCAAACGATTGCGAATTCCAATAAAGCCTACTTGGGCAATGATCATTCCCAGAAAGCCTTCCTTATTTACATCTCTGCAAATATTTTTAACAAGAGTCCCGAGGTCGGCATTTTTCATTAAGTAGTCTTCTAAAACCATATTGGCATTTCCCTGAGCAGAAAAGCGCGATGACAACAGTTTAGTAAAAGTGTTGGGTAAGTTTACATAAGGAAAATTAATCTTATACCTCGAGAAAATAGAATGCTTTGTAATCTTAGTTTATACTGAAGTAGCAATGCACTCAAAAGATTTAGTGAGCTAGGTATGAAAATCCCAATTTTTGAAGAAATTCTTTATGAACCCCCAAGCTTTGTGAGCTTAATAAACACACTAAAACACTCAAATGTTGGCAAGCTTCCGACCTACATCAATCTTTTGCCGTTGAATGAAACTCAAACATTGGATTTTGTCAGTCGATTGGAAGATTATATTTTTCAAAACAATCTCAATCCCCTTTTTCCTTATCCTATTTATCTGGTGACTCATTTTTCCATCAAGTCTGTTTTTCCTCACGTGAATCATAAGCAGGAATTACCGGAATTCTTTTTCACGAAGGCCCGCAGACCGGGAATGAAAGATATGCAGCTTTTACATAAGCTGGAAATTAAAATTGAGAAGATTAAAAACATTCGCATTTTTGAGATGACTGATATTTTGAAAGAAAACAGTCAGCCCCAAAGACATCTTTATAATCTTTCAAAACAACTTCATTTTCTTGAATTCATCAATCAAAGTTTAAAAGAGCGTAAATAATTATGAATAAGAAAGTACCAGATCATTTAAAAGGTTTTGAAGAAGTAATGGATGAGTTTAGCGATGCCTTAAAGCCTAAACTACCTAAAGGAAGTTCTAAAACTCATAGTGCTCATGAAGCGCAACGCTTTTTAGAACAAGAACTAGAGCGCCTGACTCTTTTAGATAATTTTCTTAGTAAAAAAATTCTTTTGATGAAAAATTTTTCGCAAACTGAAGAATTAATCAAAGTTCAGGAAGCAAAAATAATTGAAAAGAAAAATGAAGTTATTAGAAAAGTGAATCTGGATCATCAAAGAGTCCACCAAAATTTAGCTTTTTTGATGGACACTCATTTTAAGAAAGTTTGATTAGTGCGCTTTGATTGTCAAAATGATTGGTCCACCAATGTGCTGGAAATCCTCATCTTGCATTTCTTCTATTTCGTAGCCTTCTAGTTGCGATTTTAACAATCCTTGCAGGTAAGTATTAAAATCATAAACTTGATCTAGACCAAACGTTTTTGTAAACGAAGAAATAATTTTATAAATTTCAGGAGTCACCGTGAACTGCCCTGAGGTTTCAGGCACCATCGCGCGATAGAAAGATTTGAACTCTTCCAAAGTTAAACCTAGCTTGCCATTTGTCACAGTCTCAGTATTACCGTTGATTTTTGCGATATAAAAATTAGCGAAATGACTTAGTAGTAGTGTTTCAAAGTTAATTTCTTCTACTTCATAATTTAAATAGTAACTATCCTGTAAACGTCCCTCATCTTTTAAAGATTTCAGCATATCGTAGAATTTTTTAGCAAACGGCAGAAGAGAGATAAGTGTTCTCGTGCGGTAGACCCACAATTGATAATTGTCATAATCAATAATAAGTTCAGCGCTATCTTTTCCTGTCGCATGAAACTTGGGATTGGCCTCAAAAGAGTTATCCAAGAAATCACTCCAATAATCCCCTAAAAACGTTTCAACTTCATGCTCAAATCCATATTGAGTCAGGGATTTTTTAATATCTTTTAAATTAAATTTAATGAGTGAATTTCCAATGCGGTAGATTTCGTTAAAAGAAAATAATTTAAATAGTCCTTCCTCTGGAATTGAATTTAGAAGGCCACTATTTTTAATATAGCTAAATCCTAAAAGAATTAAACTTTTTGTATGAGCGCCAGCTTTTGACATTGCTAGAGACCCTTTTTTCAAGGCATCCGTCACTTCTAGGCGAGCATTAATTAAACGAACAAAATTAAATTGTAGATAATCAACTCTTTTTGGATCTTCTAATTTACCTAACTCATTCGTCACCCCTTCAAACTTATCTTTAAAAGCTGTCAAGGCCGAATTATGAAGGATTTGAGCTTTAGAAATATGGTCAAGAGATCCTGTTACTTCATTTTTATTTTTAATAAATAAATTTAGAACATCTAAGTTAGCAAAAGGATTTTCAATTTCCAGTGCCTCCATATAATCCACAAAACCAAAATCTCTCAAGCGCTCTTTGCGGGCCTGAAACTCTTCCTCTTGAAGAATGCTAAAAGAATCGGAAACCAGCTTAAACAAGAATGTATACGCCTCTTCTACCCCATAGATTGAATACAGATGTCTAATTAAACTTCTAACTTCTTCAATTTGATGAAAGTTATCTTCAAATTCTAAAAGAAGTTGATTATCTTCTGTTAAAAAATAATTGTCGTGCTCAGGATACATTGGATCTTCAACATCAAAAGTCCAAATGTTAAATCTTCCCTTCAAAAATACCAGGAATTGTTCACTCGTCACAAAATCAGTTTTGATTTTTTCATCTGAACATAGAGTATAAGCATCTAACCAAAACGAAAAATGCTCAATATCAATGTCATCTTTTTTCCAGAGATCAATATCTAAAAATACTTCTCTTTGCTCTTTAGAAAAGCGTGGAAGATATTCGGCCACTTGATTCACTGGAAGTTTTCTCAATATTAAATATAAGGGCTGCACTGGCAGATTAGAAAGATCTTGTCCGACTTCTACTAAGCGTTCAATTTTATCGAGACCCTCATAGGCCTCTGACTCTTTAATTAATAATGTTAAGGGATCAAATTTATTAAGACTTTTGTTAGTTTTCATTGAGGTTTTATAGACTAATTTGGTCTATTTTACAACGTTCATTCCCTAGATGATAAATAGAAAAAATTGAAAAAAACTACAAGCTGAGCTATTTTTCCCAAGAGAAAACCTGATATTAATCATGCCACGCAAAACCATTAAGTTTATTCACCCTTAAGACGACAATAAGACTATAATGTATTGATATTTCAATAAAAAGGATTTGATATGTATGCTTTCTCGCTTAGTTTAGTCATCGTTTTCATGATTTTGGTGGTGCTTTTTATTAGGGCCTACTTAACAAAAAAGAAACTCGTAGGTGAAGTGGATAAAATTGAAACAATTGGGCACGATCTCACAGGCTCAGCTGAACAGGTTTCAACAGTCAGTCGCGATCTCTATACTGCCTCTCAAGAGCAATTAGATAATTTAAATTCTACGGTTTCAGCAAGTCATGAAATCAATTCAATGATCATGCGTACTAACGACAATGCCAACGAATTAACTGCGCAAGCTTCAACTCTTCATAAAATGTCAAAAGACGGAGAGCAAATTGTTGAACACATGGTTTTATCAAGTTCAAAAATTAAAGATGATTCTATTCATTTTAAAAATCAGATCAATGAATGCTTAAGTGAGTTAGGTGGCTCTTTAAGTATCATCAAAGAAATTGCAGAAAAAACAAAACTAATTAACGAGATTGTTTTTCAAACGAAACTTCTCTCTTTTAATGCCTCTGTTGAAGCGGCCAGAGCTGGCGAGCATGGTAAAGGGTTTGCGGTCGTTGCTGAAGAAATTGGAAAGCTTGCTCAGGTCTCAGGACAATCTTCAATCGAGATTTCTGAGATTGTTGAGAAAAGCTTAACAAGTGTTAATAGCTCTCTTCAAAAAACGATTCAAAGAGTAGATCAGCTGACTAAACAAACTCATGAGTCAAGTCAGCAAGGTTTTGATAAGGCCCGTGAGTGTGAAAACATTTTTAAATCTATCAATGGAAAAATCACTGAAATTAACGTTATGATTCGCGATATTTCAACGGCCAGTCGCGAGCAATCTATTGGGGTTGAACACCTTAATAAGGCGATTATCAGTCTTCAAGAAGTGGCCGATAGAAATAGATTAGTGGCCAGTCAGTCGACAGAGCATGCTAATGCGTTTGAACAACAAACTAAAAATCTTTTTACGATCACAGGAAACATGCGCCTGATTCTTCCAAAGGACAAGCACCATATCATCAAGCTTCAACGTTTTGTTTGGTCAGAGAAATTAGAGCTGGGTGTTCATGATATGGATGAGGAGCACAAGGTTTTAGTAGATTTTATTAATGAATTAGTATCTTCTTTAGAGTCTCAATACATTAAGAAAAATAAAGCAGAGCTGATGAAGGCCTTCACTAATTTAGCAGAATATTGCACAGAGCACTTTCGCCACGAAGAGAAGTTCATGCAGGAAATTAGATATCCCTTATATGAATCACACAAAAAGATTCATGAAAATTTATTAGATCAGGTTAAGCTTTATGGATTAGATATTCAACACGATCGCTTAGAGGATCATAAATTAGTTTCCTTTTTAAGAAACTGGCTAATCAGTCATATTATGGGTGTGGATATGCAGTACGCTGGTCACTATAAAGAAAATAAGTAAAAAAAAAGGCCATCATTTCGATGGCCTTTTTATTATCTTTGATTTGGTCTTTTCCACATTTGGTACAACAGGGCCCAAGTGATTAAAAGGAAAACAGCTACGTGAATCACTTCAATTGTTAAACCAGACATTCTTGCTGTTGGAATTCTTGAAGGTTCCATGTGCGCTCTAGCTGGAATAAATGAAGTTGGATAAATCGTAATTCCTTGCTCGTTTGTTACGGGTTCAAGAGGAAGCGGATTATATTCTACTCTATTGTGTGATGCTGCTGACATATATCTATCCCTTTTTTATCTAAAATTTTCTTTATACCTATTTGCTACATATTAATCATCTCATTGAATATGTTCAAGTGAAAGTTAATCAATAAGTGCCTTTAGGCGTTTTAGCTCTTTTTGTTCAAACTCAGGAATATCCGTTCCTGATGAGCCTGTATAGCCAAACTCTACCCCATTTTTATACTCTTCATAACATAATTTTGCATACTTAGTTTTAGAGTACTGCATAACACAGTCTTTTAAATAAATATCCCCTAGTGAATAAAAATAGGTTTCACTTAGGGCCTTTTCTGCGATGGCCATGTAATAAAGGGCCATTGCCGAGTCATCCCCTAGTTTGCCAGAAGCAAGCTCTGAAGCCAGATACCCGCTAGAAATTAAGTAAGTAATGTCATTTTTGCCATCAACGGCAAGGGCTTGAGCATCTGCTTTAACTAAGTACTTATCGACAAATACTTTAACTGACTTCACTTTTTTTGGATCAAAATCTTTCCATCTCTCTAATGATTTATCCCATACCTTTAAAAGATCCTGGGCCTCTTCATTTCCAGAAAGAATAGTCGTGTATTTTTCAATCATCTTTTTAGTTTGAGCGTAATTAAATTCTACTTTTGTCGAAATCGAAAAAATTCTTCTTAAAGAAGAAAGCAGTTCTTTATTGTTTCCTTTTTTTGAAGCCTCTTTCACTACTTCCTCATAGGCATTTGCGGCCTGTGAGTAATCGCGCATTAGATAAAGATAGTTGGCATAAGAGTAGTTGCTATCAAAGTCTTTTTTACTTTCTTTTTTTACATGCTTTGTAAAATCAACCGGGCCAATCGTGCTTTGCAATTGCGTATGGCAACTAATACAAATTCCTGTCAGACCCTTCATCTTTTTTTGAGCGAATTGAAAGTTACTCGACTCTACGGCATTAATCGTATCCTTTAAATGATAGTGAATCACTTCTAGACTTGGCCTGAAGCCTGGTTTTTGAAAAAATTCAACGTGAGAGGCATCAGAAAAATAATCTTGAATATCATTTAGATTAGAAAGCAATTCTGCTTTTGATTTTTTATTTTTTAAAAAATCACTTCCACGATTATTATCCAGATACATCACCGGAATAATTTTTGAAAAAGAGCTATAAACGCCATCCATGATAGCGCGCGACTCTTTCATTTCCCCTACAACTACGGGTTCTTCTACTTTCTTAGAGCCAGCAGCGTGCACTAAGCATGCAGAGGCCATTATTAGTCCTGCAATTGTTTTTTTAATCATAGCTGATTCCTTTCGAGCTCTAAAAAACCTATTCTGGTTCTTTGTAGTTAATAAGTGCTTTTAATCTATTCAGACGTGCTTCGACGTCAGTTGGAAATTTTTGATTTTCCTTTGTCAGATAATTTACTTCTAACTCCTGCACATAAGAATCATAGCAGTCTTGAGCAATTTTTTCTGTTGGATATTTCTCCATACAAGAAAGTAGATAGTAATCCCCTAATGAGAAGAATAACTCGTTATTCAGTCTGCGATCAACAATACCTAGCCAATAAAGAATTTGACCGCCTAGCTTTGTATCTGGGTGAGCATTGTAATAGTCTCTTAGAATTTGCGAAAGGTTTAAGTCCAACACTTCAGTTGAGGAGTCCACTGTAAAAAATGGGCCTTCGTCTTCATCATTAATGAAAGTCGACATGAACTTTTTCATTTGATCTTCAGTTACTTTTTGTGGATCAAAATTATCCCATAGCGATTTTTTTGAAAGTAAGTTCACCCAGTCTTTCACTTCTACGCTTAAAGCTTGGTTTAAGTTTTTCTTGTCTAAATAACGCTTGAAGTGAGCTTTCGCTCCTGGAAAATCTTTTTTAATTGTTACAAAATACAGAAGTTGTCTTCCCAGAGATTGGTAAACGAATTCATCGTCATCCGTCTTTTTAGTTGAAAGAACGATTCTGTCATAAAGATCAATTGCCTTCTGATAATTGCGAGAAATAAAATACATTTCTGCTTTTTCGAAATCAGTTAGAGGTAATTTTTCTAAATTTTCATTAGGAACAGTAATCTTTAACTTGTCTACATTCATTTGCGAATCAACTTGAACATGACAACTAATACATAAATTTAAAAGGGCCGTAAATTTTGAACGGGCCAAGCTTTTTTTATCGGCATCAAATAAATTCTTAGTCTGTCTCAACTCTTCTAACATTACTGTTTGGTTTAAAGTTAATCCTAAATTTGAAATGGCCGGATTGTGCTGAAGTGTTTCGAACTCTGTTGTTAGAGTGCTTAACTTGTCTTTGATAAGTTTTGTATTTTTCTCATCAGTGAAATCTTTTTCTGAAACAGTATAAGGAGTCAGATCTCTAATTGTTTGTGAGATTGATTCCATACGTTCTTTTACTGATTTTTGCTTAAAGGGAGTGAGTTTTGACATCCCATAAGCAGAGAAGGCAATCGTTACAATAAGCGCACCAAAAAATACTTTTTTCACTTGCATAATTCACCAGGAAATAAATAGTGTTATCTATTAATTAAATGATTAATCTTACAAGCAGGCAAGTAAAAATCAAAACTAAAATTGGTTCGTTTTTAGCATTACCAAAGTGCAGCCTTCAACTGTTTCAATTTCTTTTTTATGAAGGGCTTCAATGAGTGCAGAATTATAAGTTCCAGGGTTAAAAATAAAGCGACGCGCAGAGATATTTAGCAATTCCCTACTAAACTTATCTGATATCTGAGGACTCACATACATAGTTACTGTATCGACTGTGAGATTTTTTAATTTTTCGAGATCTTTTTCTTCTCGCGGATTGATAGTCACAATCTCATGATTAAAATCATGTAACAATTCGCGGGCCATATGAGAATAACGTTCAGGATTCTCTGAATATCCAAAGACACAAACTTTCATTTCTCTCTCCTTTTTACGAATTTTTACGACGAACAACTTACTCGTAAGCTTTTATACACGCCTTTGGCGGGTTTTGCATACTCGTCAAATTCTGGCCATTCTTCATACGGATGAGTGAGAACTTCAAAGATTTGTCCAAGAAAATGCTCATCTTCAATCGCTTTTTGAGCTACATAGTTGCGCAAGATGTACTTAGGATTCTTATTCAACATTCTCTCGTGTCTTTCTGCTTCTGAAAGCTCTTCAATCGTGAGTCTTTGATCGTATAGAACTAACCATTCTTTCATTTCACTTTCAGAAAAATCAGAAAGGATAAGAGAAGATTTTTCATAACGACTCAAAGAGCGGAAGAATTGAGTATAATCAATTCCTGTGGAGACTAACATGTTTAACATGCTTTTTAATAACTCTTCATCTGCTAAATCTATTTTATAAAGACCACATTTTTCTAAAAGTTCTTTGCGGTATTCATATAAAAAAATAGCAGGATAAGTTTCTAAAATCTTTTGCACATTTTCTTTGTCGCTATAACGAGAAAAGATATCGGAAATTTTCGAGAGATTCCACATCCCTATTCCCGGCTGATTTCCCAAGCTATAGCGCCCTTGATAATCAGAGGTATTACAAATGAAGTCTTGATCAAAGGCATCGATAAAGCCATAAGGCCCATAATCAATGGTTAGTCCTAAGATAGAAGTATTGTCAGTGTTTAAAACACCATGACAAAAGCCGACACTTTGCCATTTAGCAAAGAGTTTGGCCGTTTTTCGCACGATATCCTGGAAATAAAGAATATAACGATTGGGATGATCTTTAAATTCAGAGAAATAACTTTCAATGCAAAAATTAATTAAGCGATCTAAGATTTCAAAGTGGTGATTGTGGTATAAAAATTCCAAGTGACCAAAACGCAAGAAAGATTCGCTCACTCTTAAAACCATCGCGGCTTTTTCTATTTCTTCACGATAAACATCATCATCTCCCTTAATCAGAGACAGTGCTTTTGTGCTTGGAATATTTAAGGCCTCTAAATGAGCTGAAGCCAAGTATTCTCTTACGCTAGAGCGATAAACTGCTTTGCCATCGCCCATGCGAGAAAAAGGTGTTTTTCCAGAGCCTTTGAGTTGTAATTCAAAATACTCATCTCTATCTGTTTTAATTTCACCGAGCATGATGGCCCGCCCATCTCCTAGTTGTTCTACATAATGACCGAACTGATGGCCAGAATAAACAGAAGCGACAGAGAGTTCACCTTCAAATTCTAAGTCACCGTTAATGAAACGTAGAAAAGAAGGCGCTTCTAGATGAGCTTTATCAATTTCAAGAAGAGCTCTTAGTTCGTCGTTAATGTGAATAATTTTTGGATTTTTTAGCGGAGTTGTTTTTGTGGGAACAAAAATTTCTTCCACCTGTTTATATAATCTATTTGTAAAATTAAACGAAGTAACTTTTTTTGACATAATTTTTTGTGTTATCTTTTGTAAAAGCATCTAGGGCTTCATCGCTTTCTTGATCACCTAATTGCTTTAATTCTTCAAAGTGTTTTTGTTCTTCTGGAGTTTTAGCAAACATAATCATCTCAGGCAAAGCCTTTTTCAACTCTTCTTTTGTCATCTTTTTTTTATTGAACTCAATACAAATTAAACACATTTAAACCTCTCTTTTTTTATATAGATACAATCTGCTGGCCCAAAGACAAGGCGTTTTCATGCATTTAGTTTATCACGGATTTTTCTTAAAAGTTCAATTATAACCTACGGATTTCTATAAATTTTCAAGCGAATTTTAAGTCTTTTAAATTCCGACTATTAACCTCGCCTATCAAATCGCTATAATCGTCTTAATCATATTCTTTGAAAAGTGATGTAGTCCGTTTAATCACGTTGCACGTCTAGCTGTGAATCACTAATCAAGACATCGATAAAGATTAAAATCTTTGACGTTTAGTGGGGACGTTAATGAAGAGAGATCTAGGGAAATCGAAAAAGCATGCAATGCTTTTAATGCTTCTTATTGTAATGGCCGCTTGTAATCCGAGTGAGTATTACCAAAAAGAAGGAATGTCAGAAATTAGTTTACCGAATCCAGGAGATGGAACAGATGTTACGACACCGCCAACAAAACCAACCGATCCAACGGGACCAGTTGATCCGGGTCCAACAAATCCAGGGACTACTGATCCAGGAACAACAACTCCGCCAGTTGTTATCAATCCTCCAACTAAACCAACAGATCCAGTGGAGCCAACAAATCCATCTGTTGTTTTAAACGACAAAGTAGAAAGATTTACTCAAAACGTGGCACAAACTCATCCGGTCGACATCTTATGGGTTATCGATGACTCAGGCTCAATGGCCAATGAGCAAGATGCTTTAGCTGCAAACTTTGAATCATTCATAAATCAATTCTTAGTAAAGGACATTGATTTTAGAATGGGAATTACAACAACAGATGGAACTTCAACTAAAAACGGAAAGATGGTTGGAGATAGCTCAAAACTTACATCTGCAGCAGCATTAGCAAATAAATCACAATTTTTATCTAATTTTAAAACATGGGTAAAAGTTGGAACGAGAGGTTCTGGTAAAGAGCAAGGATTGCAAACTTCAGAAAACTTCATCAGCCGTTACGAAGCAAGCTTTTTAAGAAAGGATGCTATTTTAGCGGTGGTTTACTTAACAGATGAAGAAGACCAATCACCAAAGACGGTGGCAAGTTACTTAAGCTCTTTACAAGCAACTAAAGAAAACAAGGCCCATGTGAAAGCTTATTCAATTATCACGGTAAGAGAAAAAGCAAACAGAGAAGAGACATGGGGAAGTAGATACGAAGAAGTCTCAAAACTTACAGCTGGTGTTGTGAGTGATATTAAAAAGGATTTCTCTTCTACTCTACTAAACATCGGTGAAGAAATCGTAACTCTACTAGATAGTTTTGCGCTAAATGAATCACCATACCAAGACAAAGTTAGAGTGTATGTTAACGGAAATGAAGTAGTCGATGGCTGGACTTTCAATGTGCAACAAAGATCAGTGTCTTTTGACAAAGGTCACTTGCCAGCAGAGGGTTCGAAAGTTGAAATTCACTATCAAGTACAAGCAAAGGTGTTAGGAGCGATCTAAAATGAAAAATAGAAAGGGCATTATTTCGAAATCACTTATTCTTTTCACACTGGCCATAAGTTCAACAAAACTTATGGCCGATGAAAAGGACTTATATGACTTTATGTGGCTGGACCCGGATAAAAAAGTTTATGTTCTTCAAAACAAAGTACATAAAAAAGATAAAAGCGTTTATCTTAATTTAGGTTATGCAACAGATCTTTCAAGTAACTTTCAAGATACATCTGGTCTTCATGCCAATCTGGGATTTAACTTCACAGAAGAATGGGCCATTGAAGCCCTTTATACTAAGTACTCAAACTCTGATAATGATGATGTTGAGAACTTAAGAAAAATTAACGGTGTTACTCCTTTTATCAGAAAAATGGAAAGTAACTATGGCTTACTAGTTAAGTGGTCTCCTTTCTACGGGAAGATCAATACATTTAACAAAATCTTCTATTTTGACTGGTCATTTGGAGCTGGACTTGGGCAAATTAAAACAGCAAGTAACCGCGAAACGGTTAGTAATCCTTTGATTTCAAATCAATATAAGTCAGAAAGCTATACCAGTTTAATTCTTAAGACAGGATTACAATTTCATGCGACTAAAAATATTCACGTGGGAGTGGATTTATTAGTTAATAATTACAAGGCCCCTGGTCCAACAATTAATTCAGTGGAACCAAAAGAAAAAATGCGTACGAATATGGATGCCATTTTTACGATTGGTCTCTCTTATTAATTTGAAGTTAGTTTGAAGTTAGTTTGAAGTTAGTTTGCAGCTAATTCAAAGTTGAATCACAAATAAAGGGCAAGTATGAAAAAGTTAGCGTTAATCTTTACATTACTCATTATGCAAAATGCGTGGGGATCGGCCAAGGAAGCTTACAATCGCTTCTTGCATGATAAATCCTCTACTCGCGATATAAAAATTGCTTCAGAATTAATTGATGGTGGTTTCTATTACAGTGCCATTCCTTATATTAATAATTATCTGGAAAATCATTCTGAAATAGACGCAGAATTAGAAAAACAAATTGAGTTGTTAGTTTTAAGAACGGGAACAATGGCCATTTTGAATATTGATTCTCAAAGATTAAGTCTTTTTAAAATTCCTTCGGTTTCTTTAGTACTAGGAACAAGACTTTTTAATCAACAACAATATAAAAAAGCCTACGAAGTCTTAGATCAAATTCCAGATACTCATATTTTTTCAATTGAAAGCTACCTCATTAAAGGCACAATTAAAAACTTGGATAGAAAATATATTGAAGCAGATAGCTTATATAAAAAATGTTTCAAGAATGCTGAAAAACAAGAAAGTAGCGTAAAAGGTGATAAATTAAAAAGATACTACAACTATTTAAAAGAGACTTGCTTAATCAGAACAGGTAGAATTCAGCTTGAGCAAAAAAACTATGCAAAAGCGTTAGAGATTTACAATCAAATTGATAAAGTCTCATACAAATGGCCTTATCTTCTCCTAGATAAAGCATGGGCCAGCTATTATTTAAAAGATTACAACAGAACTCTTGGTTTAACAGTTACCTACAAGTCTCCCCTTTTAGATACTTACTTTTTTCCAGAAGCGGAAGTATTAACGGCACTTTCTTACTACAATCTATGCCTATGGGATGACTCGATGTTAGTTGTAGATAACTTCTATAACAAATATCAAAAACAAGCAGCAGAATTAAAAAATATTCTAGGACAAAATAGAAACTCTAACACTTATTTCCTAGATCTTTATTATGCTGATGCTGACACGAGAGCTGCCTTAAATCCGTTTATTAAAAATTTAATTACTCAAACCAGAAAACAAGTTAAATTCAACCTAGACCTTGCCAGCCTTGCTGGAGCGAAAGAAGAATTAAAAAAAATTGAAAGATTAAAAAATCAAAACGAGTTTACTAATCTTTTAAAGAAAAATCTGGAAGCTACCGTGACTTTCATGTCGGCAAAAATCAATTTCTATATTAAAAGAGAAATTTTCCAATTTGTTAATGAAATTCATAAACACAGCTATTCAATGTTCAATTTAAAACTAGAGCTTTTATCGAAAAAGCGTGATGACCTTTATACTCCAGCTTCTGCTAAACAAGACAGAGAAAGAGGTGGAAGCCAAAACATTAAAAGAAGTACTGATCAATACTTCTTTGACTTTAACGGATCGTTCTGGGCCGATGAATTAGGAGACTATTCATTTGGTTTAGATTCGAAATGTAAGGAGTAAGAAAATGAAAAAAATATTATTAATCACATTAGTTCTTTCATGTCCTGCAATGGCCCAAGAAGGCAGCGATAACAAAAATATTATTTATAAGTACAAGGAACATGAAGTTATCGACCTTGGGAGCTTAGAGATCAAAGGGCAAATTATGGCCCCTGGTGATATCACAGTCAATGAGCGAAAAAGACAAACCTTTAATCGCGAGCTTTTAGAAAAGCAGAACTATGACTTTGAGAACATCAGAGAAATTGAAAATTTAAGATAATAAGATAAATCAACCTAATGCTAAACGTTTGCGGGATAATTATGGAAATCTTAAAACTTAAAACATTGTTTTTGACTCTTTTTCTTTCCTCTCACCTCTTTACTTATGCCATAGCAGAAGAAAAAACTCCTGCTCAGCAAGCAGATAGCTTCGATCAAAAAAGATGGTCTACTCTTTTAAAGCTAGTTGATAGTGAGATTCATACAATTAAAAGCAACAAATACTCTGGGGCGGATTTAAAACACCGCCTTTTTGAGTTGTATTCAGAAAAAATTAAACTGATTAAAGAAAAGGAAAATCATACTTTCTTACAAGAAGCAGTTAAAGAAAAAACAGCGAAACGCGATGACTTTTTTAAAAATTCAAAATCTCAATTTGATACGGCCCAAAAATTTGGGCTTTCGATCATTAAGCAATACCCTAAATACAAAAACACTGATCTTATCTATTATGCTCTGGCCATCAATTCTCGCGACTATGACTTCAGTAAAGAAACTGAAAAGTTCCTTTTATTATCTATTCATAATTTTGGACCAAGTAAAAATAG
>JACCDZ011174373.1_pt1 | contig 14992 bp, 14 predicted proteins | sample 7449551 | NCBI WGS metagenome assembly JACCDZ01 (sample SAMN15323452, study PRJNA562643) | freshwater metagenome | isolation source: river surface water | place: USA:Blue River Watershed | collected 2017-08-18 | reverse complement strand
CCTCACCAACTAGCTAATCCCACGTAGGCGCATCCGATAGCATGTGGCCCGAAGGTCCCACACTTTGGTCCGTAGACATTATGCGGTATTAACAGTCGTTTCCAACTGGTATCCCCCTCTATCGGGCAGCTTCCTACGCATTACTCACCCGTCCGCCGCTAGGTCCGAAAACCCCGCTCGACTTGCATGTGTTAGGCCTGCCGCCAGCGTTCAATCTGAGCCATGATCAAACTCTTCAATTAAGTTTAATTTGCCACCGAAATGGCTGCTCAGTATCACTGACTTAAAACATCCATCCTTTCGGACAGAGTATCTGTTAGTCACTTCACTGATATATATTCTTTGTGCGATTGCTCGCTGCAGAATCTAAACCGTGAGTGCCCACACAGATGATTGATTGCTTATTGTTAAAGAGCAGTGCTGAATCGGTTAAGACCTCGTTCAGCGGGAGGCGTATCTTACACTTCCAAGAATTTGTGTCAAGCCAGTGTTTTGAATTTATTTATTAAATCCACCAACTTAACTCACTTTGCTTCACTTTTGAGCAATTCTGTTGATTGCCTAGGCTACTCAGAGCGCATAATCCGTATTGAGGTCAATACCTACAAAGCATCTACTAATTATAAAAGTGATTTTGATCAGCTTTTTCAATTTCCAGAACTGACTTGCACCAGTTGCATTTTCAGCTGATCCATTGTTCTCAGCTTGTTCGCATATTGCGTTGTCTCGGATGAACTCTCGGCTGTTAGCCCCGATGTTTTATGTCGAATTCTGACGCCCACATGAGCACCTACAACAGGATCGTGCGGTGACGGAATCACCTCAATTTCTAACTCATGATCATCCATGTGCTAACTCGCTATGCCCCAAAATCTTATTTCTGAATGTATACGCGTAACGCGTTTTTTGCTAACAGAGCGCTGTGCTTAACACTTCTCAGCAGTTCCCTGCTAAAGCTCAAATACTACTCAAGGTCACAATCAGGGGAACCCCATTCCAGTCCAACAGGGCCACCCAGCCGCCCTTGCAGCTTTCGGCTTTTACACCAGGCAATTGCGATTTCATCAAAGCGTTCTGCAGGGATTTCCACTACAAGCTGGGTGTACGGCTCAGCACCAGCATGCTCTCGGGTGATTGAAAAGCTTCCTGGGTTTTCAATTTGAATGACCGCGGGGTTAGGATTAGTTGCATGCTTTTCAAAATCGTAAAAGCATTCTTGATAAAGGCTGGCGCCACTTGGATGACTTGATACCCATTCTTTTGTGCTCATAAAATTTCCTCTGTACGTTATCTGATCGGCAAATATTTTAAGTTTCGTAATAGTAGGCATCTATCGTTGATTAGCGCCTCCTGATGATAAATGCTCAAACACAGCTCCCTCTGTCCACACTCAAAACAGAAAAGGAAATAAGCCTAAAAAGCCTATTTCCGTTTCTATCTTTCAAAAACTGGTCAGTAGCTAGTCAAATTTCTCCATATGCTGAAACTGCGTTGCGCGGCGGTAATAAAGGTCTGTGCAGCCTTTTTTAGTTACCACTAAATCGTAGTAATCCGCCGTATTAGCAAAAGCTTTATCGAACTGATGTTTAGTGCGCGACAACCTATCTGCTGCTTTAACTATCGTATCCGCCATATAAATAATCTGTGGCTGCTCAATGCAGTTTAAACACGACATCAAGGCTTCATAAAGCGCTGGGTCACGTTCAAGCACTTGAGTTAAGTAAGGGCCTACTACTGCTGTGACTGCGACTTTTTCGCTCACTAAAATGCCAGACTGGCTATTGTAGTGCAGGCGAATTTTGCCAATTTCGTGCAACAGCGCGGTCACCAGCGCTAAACTTAGCTCAACATCAGATAGCTCGTAGTACTTAGCTAAAGACAAACTAACACAAGCAATGTCGACACTATGCCGGGCCAAATCACCAGCCTGACTAAAATCCCCATCTTCCGAGCCTTTAGCTTTATAGAACAGCGAAATAACCAGCGGGTCGCACAAAACTTCCTCCAGAAAGTGCCTTAAATCAGGGTAAGTAATACAGCTAACTAAAGTCCAAACGTCTGACAAAACCCCAAACATAGGAATGGGGCATAGCATATATTGGTTTTGTAGCCTGACTTTGCTTAAACCAGCCAGCTTGAGTTTACGAACCGAAGTGGGTGCTAACAAATCGTCTGTCTGCAGTAAAACGGACGCCTCTTGCCCATTCAATAAAGCGCTGTGCGTTTCCCCCACAGGCAAGGTGATACTGAAATGTGGTGCGCTGAACTGGTAATACTCTCCGACAATGCCAGTTGCGACAATAGGGCTGGCCCAACATAACACTGGCGGATTTTGGTCTTTAAACATTCTCATAGTCTAACTCCTGCAGGGCCTCGCCCATGGTTTCAAATGGTAATTTGTGTTCTGACAATAAACGCTCTAACGCTGTACCATCGCGGCGCACCAAGTTAGGCACATAACGCGAATAGACTTTAAACAACATGGTGGTATTGGCATGCCCTAACTGTTTTGCGATCCACTCAGGGCTCTCACCTGATGCCAACCAAATAGTGGCTGCGGTATGCCGGGTCTGATAAGGTGTGCGTCCTTTGAGTTTCAACGTCTCCAATAACGGGTACCACACCCGGCGTGTTACATTTTTATGCGCCAAAGGTCCGCCCTTACTGTTACAAAACACATACTCACTGCGATGCCGGGTCAGTTTTTCCTGAGCAGCCAGGGCCTGATACACCGCCGTTGTCATTTGGATCGCCCGGCGAGACGACTGAGTTTTTACTTTTTCCACCCGTTGCCGCACCAAGGCCTGCTCCACATGGATAGTGCGGTTGTTAAAATCGATATCTTTCCAGCGCAAACCGTCGATTTCACCAGTACGCAGCCCGGTAAAAAAGCGAAGAGTGAAATAAGGTTTAAAATCCTCAGGCGCCGCAGTGATAATTCGATACACCTCATCTAAGTTAAAGGGCTCGATTTCCGGGCGTTCCAACGGCAGCGGCTTAATGTTCCGAAACGGCGACTCAAACCTGAACTGATCGGCCGCATCATTTAAGATCATCCGCACACAGTTCATGATGTGATTAATACGAGACGCAGAAAGCCCTGCCCCATCTGCCTTTTTATGCTGCGAAAGCTTTAACCGAAACTCCAAAATCTGCTTTTTGGTGATCTGGCTAAGCTGCTCGTCCTCAAAGGCGGGCAGAATATGGGTATCCAGCATGCCGTTGACGGTTTCAATCTGGCTGTGCCGCCACTCCAATTTTTTCAGTGTCAGCCAACTCTCGGTAAACACAGCAAAAGCCGTATCCCCGCCACTGGCATTGCGTTTTTCCATCTGATGAATAGTGCGAAAATATTCAGCATGTGGGCTATTCGGAAAATGGTAGGCAAAATCAAAAGTACCGGCTTTGATTTGCAGTTCCATCTGCGCCATAGTGGCAGTCAGGCGCTTCTTGTTGGCTGGTGTATCACTCAGGTTTGAGCTCTCACGCAGCCTTTTTCCCTTAAAACGAAAGTCGAGATATAACTTACCGTAGCGTTCAACAATACTTCCCATACGCGCCTCCGATTAATCTCGTAAAGAAGAAATAGAAGTGCCTTTCAGCAAGGCTTGCTCTACCCGCTCCCAAATAAACAACAACTTCCTGCCGCCAAATGGTCGGATATAGTGCACGCCCTCAAAGAACACGCGATCTTTGAGCGAATCCCGGATGGTACGAATGTCATATTTGATTTTTGTAGATAGTTCTTCAGTTGTTAGATAAGTTTGTGCCATACTTCACCTCAGCAGATAACCAGACATTACAGAAGAAACAAATTACCTTCAGCAGATAATTTTTATCCTCTAAAGCAAATGTAAGATACTTATTTGCTCTTGTCACGTCATTTTTTATCTTTTAGTGAAAATAATTACCTCCTAAAGATAATTTATACCTAGAGAAGACTATGATTAAGTGCAATTTATCCAGAATAATGGGCGAGCGAAGATTAAAAGTGGCTGATGTTGTCAAAGACACAGGCATAAACCGCGGCACCCTGGACAGAATTTACAACGAAAGCGCCAGCCGTATAGAGCTGGAAGTTATTGAACAGCTATGCCGGTATTTAAATGTGACCGTTGGTGAATTGTATGAGGTTAAGGATGAGTAGTGTGGTTTAAATAGTTGAGCAAGGTAGGGTCATGAGTAATTGCGGCACAGGTTGTTTGTATTTAGCTAGCAGTCTCGTTGACAACAACTCAGACTCTATACCGATTGAAGGTTAAGCAAAGATAAATCAAAATACTAAAAAGATTAACTTAACTAAAGCCCAAGCAACTTAAGCAAAAGCTTGGCGAAAATTAAATCCTACGCTTTTCACTGAAAGTGGCCCTTACTGATAATAAAAAGGCAAAACTCCCAATATTTCGAGATGTTGTTGTAAAAGTAACTTCAGATTTTATGGAGGTTAATTTCGACCTCTGATTCAAACACTTGCTGCGCAATAATTTACACCCTAGAGGTGAATTGTCTGACAGGCAAAGCTACTTTTGGAAGATTTAATCTAGTGCAAGAGGCCATTAAATATTCTCGCCAGTATGGCCAAACATGGAAGCTCGCATTTTCTATAGCGAAGGCTGTAAGTGCCTCGTCATCAGTCACAGAGAAATCTGGGCTAAAAACATACTCTGCAACAAAAGTTGCTTCTATTTGCGCAAATATAGTTTCTGATTCCGTATCAGAGGTTTCAGCAACAAGCCGACAACCAACTTTGATGTAAATTGCAAAGAAGTTTTTTACGTTTGAGTCGACTTCTTCGCCAATCCCAAAAATTTCAGATTTTTCTACCCCAGTCATAAACTGGTAAACAAGCATCGAGCTATCAGTTCGTTTAGGATCCCACTCATCCTTAGTGAATAACGCTGAATTTTTTAAATATACATCATGGACAGAAAGTCCTTTGATCGCTCTCTGTAATGCGTCTTTATGCGCCATAACATACTTCCGCTTCTAAAACGGCACTCATATCTAAAGGACGGTTATACGTAACACGACGCGCTTTTTCAATTGATACAACGTTTGTTATTACAGTCTGGTATCCATTTATGTGCCTAGTGCTGAAGGCTCCAAGCGCGTGTGACAAGCAATTGACTATCAGTTGATTCAGGCTTACATCTTCACTCTCGGCCCATTGCGAATATGCTTGATGCATGCTTTTTGGCATTCTCAGGGTGACCCTGCCACTAAAGTCATCAGTGACTTCTATCGGTGTTGGGACGGGCTTATTTTTTTCTTGAAAAATAGCAATTGTTGTCTCTATAGCATCTATTGCTAGATCGTAAGCCTCATCAAATGAATCTGCGTACTCAGTTAAATCAGGAAACTCCCGCACTCTTGCTTCAAAGCACTCTTCACCTTCGAAAACTCCTTTACGGACAGTGATGCTGTAATTTTGCGCGTCCATCTACTCTCTCCTCTCGTACCTAACCCATTTTGCTAAGTTCTTCAGAATACTCTTCTAAGATTTTTCTTATTTTTTTGATGTAAATAGCTTTAATCTGCGGATTCTTGCCATGATCACAATTAAAAGAACTTGAAATAAAACCTTTTAGCTGGCCATGGACAAATATTTTATGGCCACCGTTACTACCGTCTCTTACCTCAAAACCGAGGCTTCTTAGGGCTTTCATAACCTCGTTACATCGCAGAGCAGAGCTACTTTGAAATAAGCTTAGGACAGTATTGAAATTCTCTCTACTCATTGTGACACCATATATAGTGTCACAGTTCCGAGGTGCGCAGTATTATACTTTTTGTTCAAAGTTGCAACGATTTTCAAATTTCTAATCTCCTGTGATATTCGCGATATAGAATCAAATCTTGTGCAGAAGTACTTAAACCCACTCTTCCCCAAGGCTCTCAGCCTGAGCCAGCACCAGCTGAATAGCTTCGTCTGCCATATCTGGCGGGTACTTGTATTTGCGCAATATGCGTTTGACCATCAGCCGTAAACTGGCTCGCACACTTTCGCGTTTGCTCCAGTCGATGGTGATATTTTTTCGCAAATTGTCTGTCAGTTCATGGGCTATTTTCTTGAGCGTATCGTCGCCCAACTCCAGCACAGCGGCTTCGTTATTGGCCAGCGCATCATAAAACTTCACTTCATCGTCGGTCAGACCAAGCTCTTCGCCACGTTTGGCCGCTTCTCGGAACTTCTTCGCCATATCCACCAGCTCTTCCATTACCTGTGCAGTTTCAATGCTGCGGTTTTGATAGCGGGTGACTACGTTACTCAGTAGCTCTGAAAACTTCTTCTGCTGAATCACGTTGGTCGAAAAGCGGGATTTAATCTCACCTTCCAGCAAGCGTTCCAGCAATTCAACCGCCAGATTTTTCTCAGGCAAGTTCTGCACTTCAGCTAAAAACTCATCATCCAGCAGGCCAATATTGGGTTTATCAAGTCCAACCGCAGCAAAGATATCAACCACTTGGTCGGACACTATGGCCTGACCAATGATTTGCCGAATGGCCAGTTCCTTTTCTTCGTCACTACGCTTTTTATCTGTGGTATCACGTTTGATCAGGATCACTTTCACTGCTTGCAGGAAAGCGACCTCTTCACGTACTGCTTTGGCTTCGTCCATGGTGCAGCACAAACTGAAGGCCTTACTCATGGCCAGCGCATTATCAGCAAAACGCTTTTTGCCATCCTTTAACCCAAGAATGTGGTTGGCTGCACCGGCTAATAATTTATGGCTACTGAGCGAAAATTCACTGTAGTCAAAGCCGTGCATCAGGCCACGCAGGATGTCGAGCTTTTCTTCAAGTACCGCCCAGGCTTCAGCCGTATCGACGGTGGGTTTACCACGGCCATTACTGGCCGTGTATTCCTTCAGGGCAGACTTCAGCTCGTTGGCAATGCCGATGTAATCGACCACCAGACCACCTTGTTTGTCGCGGAACACTCGGTTAACCCGAGCTATGGCCTGCATCAGGTTGTGGCCTTTCATCGGCTTATCGACATACAGCGTATGCACACAAGGCGCATCAAAGCCGGTGAGCCACATATCGCGCACTATGACTATTTGCAGTGGGTCTTTTGGATCTTTAAAGCGTTTTTCCAGCCGTTTTTTCACTTGCTTGGAATAGATATGCGGGCGCAGCAACGCTTTGTCGCTGGCAGACCCCGTCATCACAATTTTGATAGCACCTTTTTCTGGATCTTCGTCGTGCCATTCTGGTCTTAGGCGGACAATTTCATTGTACAGATGGGCGCAAATATCGCGGCTCATCGCCACAATCATCGCCTTGCCTTGTTGTGCCTGATTACGTTCTTCAAAGTGCTCCACCAAATCAGCAGCCACTTTGGCAATACGTGGCTCGGCACCAACAATGCGCTCTAAGGCTGCCCATTTGGATTTCAATTTACTACGGCTACTTTCCTCTTCATCTTCAGCCAGTTCATCCACTTGATCATCCAACAGTGGCAAGTCTTCGGCTTTTAAACTGAGTTTGGCTAAGCGGGATTCGTAATAAATGGCCACAGTGGCACCATCTTCTTTCGCCTGCTGCATATCATAGATATGAATGTAGTCACCAAACACAGCGCGGGTATCACGGTCTTCGCTGGAGACCGGTGTGCCGGTGAAGGCCACAAAAGTGGCATTTGGCAGTGCGTCACGTAAATGCTGGGCATACCCCACCTGATAGACATTGTATTTACCTGTGGCTTCGCCAGTCGCAGACAACGCCACTTTTTCTTTTAACTTCGCTTCAAAACCATATTGTGTGCGGTGCGCTTCGTCGGCAATCACCACAATGTTATGCCGGTCGGATAATAGCGGAAATACATCTTCATCTTCGCCAGGGGCGAACTTTTGAATGGTGGCGAATACGATACCGCCAGAAGGCCGGTTACTCAGTTTCGCCCGTAAATCTTGCCGTGTTTCCACTTGTACCGGCTGCTCACGCAATAAATCTTGCGCCAGCGAGAATACGCCAAACAACTGGCCGTCGAGGTCGTTGCGGTCGGTGATCACTACAATAGTTGGGTTTTGCATTGCGGCTTCGCGCATCACGCGGGCGGCAAAACAGGTCATGGTGATACTTTTGCCACTGCCTTGGGTATGCCAAACCACACCGCCTTTACCTTTTTTCGCGGATTGATTATCAGAGCGCGAAGCGGTAACGACTTGAGTAATGGCGGCACGCACCGCATGGAATTGGTGATAACCGGCAATCTTTTTAACTAACGTGCCGTCATCTTCAAACAGCACAAAGAAGCGCAAATAATCGAGGAAATATTGTGGCGCAAATACGCCGCGTACCATAGTTTCCAGCTCATTAAACTGGCCAAGCGGGTCGAGTGTCACCCCATCAATGGTGCGCCACTGCATATAACGTTCAGCGTTACTGGAAAGCGAACCCATCCGCGCTTCTGAGCCATCGGAAATCACCAGGATCTCGTTGTACTGGAACACATCAGGGATTTGTTCTTTGTAGGTCTGAATTTGGTCGTAAGCTTTCCAAATATCAGCGTTCACATCGGCTGGGTTTTTCAGCTCCAGCAGCACCAACGGCAGGCCGTTGATAAACAAAATAATATCCGGCCGACGCTGATGCTTCGGTCCTTGCAAGCGGTATTGATTGACCGCTAAAAATTCATTGAGGCCTTGGCGGTTTTCCCAATCAATCAGGTAAACAAAATCACCACGGGTTTCGCCGTCTTTTTGGTATTGAACAGGAACACCATTCACCAGCAGGTTATGAAAATGCCGGTTTGCAGTAAGTTGAGATGGAATGCCTAAGTCCAACACTTGCTTGATGGCATCTTCACGGGCAACCAATGGTATTTGCGGGTTAATGCGGGCAATCGCATACCGCAGGCGCTCAACCAACACAGGTTGCACATAATCGGTCCGTTCAGGTGAGGGGCCATCAGGCGCGATATCGTAACCACAGATATGGGTGTAGCCGGATTCGGCTAACCAGCCGAGTACTTCCTGTTCCAATTGGTCTTCTGTCATGCCTTGTCCCTAAATCATCCAGCTTGTCGCAAGCTCTGTTTGATACCCTGTCATATTTTAAATATCAAGTCTTTAGCTATATTGCGTCATCAATTACACATGGCTCGCATTTTCTCAAAATGAACTTCATCAACCGCTCTTATTAACTCCAACACATCATTTAAGATTGCTTTGGATTCGCTCAAAATTGATAGGTCATGTTCAGGTTCACTAACCCCTGGAAGATGTGAGTAAGTATGAGTAAAACGTATAATTCGCGCTTTCTTACCAGTATCAAAATTCGCAACTGCCTCTAGCTGCTTGTTAAAATCACCGGCCTTGTCGGGCAATTTAAAAGCCAAGACAGTCTCGAGTAATCTACGTGCAACGTTTGCTAGGCTGTAATAGGCCGCTAATTCTGTACCGTCAGGCAAATTGCTTGCGTCTACAATCGTTTTGAAAAGATAGTGATACTCAGATTCGTATTTACTAAGCAGTGGGTCAAGTGCTGTCAAATAAGCCGTCCGGCCATCACTGCCAACATCAGCTTTTAGCATATATTTGTTGGCAGGCACGTACTTGAACCAGTTAGCTACCTGTCTAAAAAACGTAAAGTTGTGCGTAAGTACAAAGACTTGGCCAGCATCTTTAATACGTGCTTTCATAAAGCCAAAAGCACTATAAATTGAGTTTGCGTCAAGGCTCGATATAGGGTCGTCAATGACAACGACACCTTGTTCTACGTTGAAACTGCTATCCTGCAGGGATTTCAAAAAATAGATAAACGATATGGCTGTCCGCTCACCCTCGCTCAGATGCAAAGCAGGTTGCCCATTTCGCGTAATATTGTAGCCACCAGCATGGGTTGTAAATTTGAGTTCCTCGCGACCAAGGTACGAAACCAAGTCATTGGTTAATTCATCAGCTGCGGCAGAGTGTTGACGTACTTCAATATTAAGTTGCTTTATCCTTTTTGATGTTTCCAAAATATCAAGACTTACCGCTAGCTTTTGTGACGCCAGATTCTGAAGCTCTTCCGCTTGATTGCCGAAGCTTTCAAGTGCTTTGTTCACTTCCTCGACCTCTAAGGTCGTTCTTGCTTGACGCTGAGCTGCCGTAAACTTTTCACTATGCTGGTTGTGCTGCTCTATTAATGAACGGATGTTGTCAAATGCGCTTTTACCAACACTCGTGCTTAATGCGCTACCAACATTGCTAAGAATTTCAAAAAAGGTCCTCAATTTTGATGCGTCTTGGTACTCGCCACTTCCTCCAGTCAGAAAATCTCCTAGCTCAAGTTTTTTAAATGGGTTAGCTGCCTTTACCTCAAGTGCTTTCTCAATATTACCGAGCATGGTTAACACTAGATAAGTTTGCTGCTTTAATCTCTGAACTTCACTGTCATAGCTGGCTATCAAATGTTCATGCAGAAGTTGTTTTTCTGGTATTGGCAATTTCTCGATAAACAACTTGGTCGTTTTTACCTGATTGAGCAAATCACTAATTTCAACCTGAAAACGCTCAAAAGCATCATTAAAGTGCGCCTCGAGTTGCTCAAGCCGCTGCGGTTCGATTATCTGATTGCAAAAGCTGCATGTATCTCTTTGTTGTTCCCCCGTGTGCAAGTGTAAACCGGTGCGAACCCATACCGATAGTTGAGGATTTTCAGTTAGCTCTGCAAGCGTTGCGGCAACAACTGTCTTCCCCAAAACCTGGCTAACCTTTTGGTTTAAATCAATAAAGTCAGGGTAATTGGGGGGTGGGACGGCGATCGGGTCTTTTGCCGACGCAGACTTAATAGAAGTTAATCTATCTATATCAGCTTCACTTAAACGCGACTGAGGTGAAGCTAATAATTCTTCAGCACGTTGCTTAAACCTAGCGGCGTTATAAGTGTTAAATTCACTGCCCTGAGCGGTTAGCAGGTTTTTTATGGCCCGGGCTTGGTCAGTACAGAACGCATCAAAACGTCTGGTTGCAGAACCGTGTCGACCTTCAAGCTCTACTTTCTGCCTTTCTAAATCAACCAACTGAACCTGTAGCTGCTCAATCTGAACCTGCTTCTCAGCACTATCCTCTCCAAGGTAATATACCGGTGGCAGGCTGCCTTGGCTGGATTCAAACACCGATCTCGCAACAGTATCCCGATTAAACACTCTCACAGCAGGCGTTTGCTCATTCCCAATATTGGCCGATGAAACCGCTCTCTGTTCAAACAACCAGTCGACACGTCCTTCAGTCATTATTTGTTTCGTCTGCAGATAAGAAAACAACCCCGAAAGGGTTGTTTTCCCAACACCATTCCAGCCGTAGATCAGGTTAAAGCGCGCAAAGTCTGGCAATGCATCTGGCCAGGTAAAATCTCTAAAAATTCGGTACCGCTCAATCCTTGCAATACGCTTAATTTTCATTAGCCAGCCTCCGCCAAAGCGGTTTTGGCAGCTGACAGACGCAGCTGGCCTGAAATTAGGCGAGGTAGAAGCGTGTCTCGAAGCGCTGCAAGACTATTAGCTTGCTGTAAATTATTTTTAATTTTGACCATCAAGGGGCCGACTGCATCTTCAAAAGCCATTACAACGGGTTGATAAGGGTAAATCACAGATACGCCAGCTAAGGTATCTCGGGTAATTGTGTCAAAAACTGAACCGTGGCTACGCTGTTTTAATGCTTCGACCAGTCGATATGTAGTGAAGAAAGTAAAGTAATCATCGCCATATTTACCGCGTAAACCATAGCAAGATTGATTCATTGCCATGTCGCGCCCAACCAGCGCCAACCGGCCAACCGTGCCGCGTGCGGAAATTATCGTTGTGCCAGAAGGTAGCAGCTTGGTTGATGAGTTGTTCAGCCCCAATTCGGTAATGTGCTTTTCTGTGTCGATGACAAATACATCGGACTCAGCTGGGGCATCAACAACTGAAAACCACGGAATGTCCCCACCCCAATATTCAGCAATTGAGGTTTTAGGTGTACCGCCGCCAATTACATTTATAGTTTCAGTAAATGGTAGGACATCCCACCCATCAGGGATTGGGCCTTGGGGGGAGTCGGTGAAGGTGGCTGGGAATAGGGCCTGAATTTCTGGGGGCAGGCTTGAGGCTTGGGTGCCTGCGTTGGCGTGCACCGGATCAAAATCCACAAACCACGACTTAAACAACGCCTGAGCAATCGCTTCTAATGTGGCATTGGTTTCGCGGAGAAGATTGAGTCGATTGTCCAGAGCTTGAATGCAATTAGCAATCTCAGTTTGAACGGCAAGTGAAGGGACCTCAATAGTCAGTAAGCGTTGCGCAGTTATAGGTACTTGGTTTCGTGTCGATAATCCCATTACTGCTTCAAGCTGATTTTGAAAATCCCTGCTTTCGAAAAAAGCGCCCAAGTAGTGAGGAAGTAACCGTTCTTTGTTAACCCTAAAGTAGGTTAGAGATGTGCCTATCAATACTCTCCCCTCTAATCGAGGGACAATTGCTACTCGACCGACAGTCGCATTGTGTGAAAGTAAAACGTCATTTTCTTCGATAAAGCCAAAAGGCAACGAATTAGCTTTTTCGAAGCTAAGCTTTTGTGCTTCTGAAAAATTTATTCTACCGTTGTTAATCACTTTGGCTGTAATTAATGGCACACCAACATCGCCAAAATCAGTGATTTTGGGATAGTAAGAACCAAAATTACCATCCTTGTGACCAAGGATCGTTCCATTCTTGATTAACTCTCCGATAGTATAACGGCCAGGCATAAATTCAGAACTCATAACCGAGCCCTCCCAACTTCTGCCGGATTAATTGGTCCAGTTCCGCACCTTTGGCCATTTGCTCGGCCAGCTTTTCAGTCAGAGCTGTCATTTTGTCAGTAAAAGCTTCGTCGCAATCTTCCACTTCTTCAGCGCCGACATAACGGCCTGGCGTGAGCACATGACCATGCTCGGCAATTTCACTCAGCGGCACGCTGCGGCAGAAACCTGCGATGTCTTGATATCCATCTTCAAAGCCTTCCACTCCCGACATATCTTCACCACGCCATGCTTTGGCGGTGTTGGCGATGCGGTCAATAGCGGCTTGGTCCAGTTCGCTTTGCACGCGGCTAATCATGCGGCCCAGTTTGCGAGCGTCAATAAACAACACTTCGCCTTTGCGGGTGGTTTTTTGTTTGGTTAAAAACCATAAGCAGGCTGGAATTTGGGTGTTAAAGAACAGCTGGCCTGGCAGGGCGACCATCACTTCCACCACGTCGGCGTCGACCATGGCGCGGCGAATATCACCTTCCGTATTTTGGCTCGATGACATCGAGCCATTGGCCAGCACAATACCGGCGCGGCCGGTTGGTTTTAAGTGATACAGCATATGCTGCAGCCACGCATAGTTGGCGTTGCCTTGTGGTGGGTTGCCATACACCCAGCGCGGGTCGCCTTCTAAACTGCCATGCCACCAGTCGCTGATGTTAAATGGTGGGTTGGCGAGGATATAGTCGGCGCGTAAATCGCTGTGCTGGTTTTTGGTAAAGGTGTCGCCTGGTTCACGGCCTAAGTTAAAGTCGATACCGCGAATGGCGAGGTTCATCGCCGCCAAGCGCCATGTAGTCGGGTTCGATTCCTGACCATAAATCGACACATCACCCAGCTTGCCGCCGTGTGCTTCGATAAATTTTTCCGACTGCACGAACATACCGCCCGAGCCACAGCATGGGTCGTACACTTTGCCTTGGTGCGGGTCGAGTACGGCAACTAAGGTGTTGACGATAGATTGTGGCGTTGGAACTGACCGCCTTTTTTGCCTTCGGCGCTGGCGAACTGGCCTAAGAAGTATTCGTATACCTGGCCCAAGATATCGCGGGCTTTGGATTGGTCTTCACCAAAACCGATGGTGGAGATTAAATCAACGAGCTCACCCAATTTGCCATCCGGCAGCGGGGCGCGGGCATAGCGTTTATCCAAAATGCCTTTGAGGCTTGGGTTTTCCAGTTCAATGGCGGCTAAGGCATCGTCAATGCGCTTGCCGATATCAGCTTGCTTGGCGTTGGCGCGTAATGCTTCCCAGCGGGCGGTTTCCGGCACCCAGAACACGTTGGCTGATTTGTAGTAGTCGCGGTCTTCCAGCTCTTCGAGGATAGTTTTCTCATCGGCATCAGCGATATAAAACTCGTCGTTTGAGTCAGCAAAACGGCGGGACAATTCTTTTTGGCGGCCAGCAAAAGAGTCAGAGATAAACTTTAGGAAAATAAGGCCAAGGGCAATATGTTTATATTCAGCAGCGTCAACGTTGGCACGTAGTTTATCGGCAGCAGACCAGAGCGTTTTTTTGATATCTTGGAGCATGTAAATCCTTTTCACAGTGTTGGTACACAGGCGATGATTATTCAGAAACAACTTACTGATTTGGCAATCAGTTAGCATCTTGAATGTCACTAAAATAGGTTGGTTGAAAGGGTATCATCGTAGCTTGAGAGATAAAAGTCATGTATAAAAAAACATACTTTTTTGAGAAGGGCTAATTGCGTTAAGGCCAATGCGTAACCAAAGAGTTAGGCTAGAGCTTCAACGTGCATGGCACTACATTAAAACTGCTGAAGAAGTATGTAAGTCAGGCAAGCCGACATTCGCTTTTTACGAACCAGAATTATGTACTGTTGATCTTGTAATCTGGCGTTGAATTGTTCTTATTGAATCGTAAGGGTATCGAAGTGGAATTTGATATTTTTGGTGTTAAAAAACGCCACTCATTGCTTTCGGAGGAACTATGGATGTATTGAAAACGGCAAAATGGGCAAGAGCAATAGAAGCAGCCTGCGAGATTGCAGTAAGGCTACTAGGCATATTTGTTGTTTATCAAGGTTTTGACTTTCTGTTAAAAAGTATAGAAGCATCAAGCGGAAGTCAGGACTTACTGATTAACCTGAACTCGGGATAAGAAAGTTTGAACTAAAGGCCCTCTTCGTGATCGGATCTTTCGACCAAGATAAACCCAATCACAACAAAGAGGGCCTATGCACAAGTTAGTGGAAGTATTTTGCGATGT
>JACCDZ010011590.1_pt1 | contig 14993 bp, 12 predicted proteins | sample 7449551 | NCBI WGS metagenome assembly JACCDZ01 (sample SAMN15323452, study PRJNA562643) | freshwater metagenome | isolation source: river surface water | place: USA:Blue River Watershed | collected 2017-08-18 | reverse complement strand
GTCCTCGGTTTCGGTGAGGCCGGCGAGGGTTTTGCCCGCCTCGCCCAGCGCCTCGGCCAGTTGCTGGCAGGTGCCCTCCGGGGCGTGGATGAACAGGCCGCAGTCGGCCTGCTCAAGGTTTTGGATGAGCGCGGAGATCATCGGCTCATCCCTCGGTCCTGCTGCTGGGTCTGCTCCGGCTCTGGGTCGGGCAGGTTTTCGACTACCTGGAAGAAGCACTCGGCGAATGCATGGGCCACCTCCTCCAGCACGCCGATGATCCGCGAATGCTCGCGGGCGTCGTCTGCTGCTAAGGCGTCGGCGATTTTCCGGGGTTCGGCGAGGACGCGCTGCAGGACTTCCTGCTCGCCGTAGGAGAGGTCGATGGTGGGGCGTAGGCGGTTCATTTTGGGCTCCTCAGCGGCTCATGCCGCGGTCCTGATGGTGGTCGTGGGTTTGCTCGGGTTCGGCCTGGAGGGCCGGTTCCGGTTGGGTTTGTTCGGGTTGCTGGGCCTGACCTCGCTCGATGGAAGGCTTGTCCTGGTTCGCATCGCGGGTTGGCTGCGCAGGCTGGGTGCGGTTGTCAGCGGCGGAGCGGGTTTGCTCCTGCTGCTGGGTGCGTTCGGCGTTCTGCTGGCGTTCGGCCTGGAGGCGGCGGAGGAGGTCGTTGGGGTCTTCGCCCAGCTGCATGCCGTAGTCGCTGCGACGGTCCTCAACCTGCAGGTGAGAGGCTTTTTCGGCGAGTGCCTTCTGCAGGGTTTCGGTATGGCCGGTGCCGGCTTCGTCCTGGTCGTAGACCAAATCGACTTTCTTGGCCCCGGTTCGCTCAGATAGGCCGCACAGCGCGCGGGCGGTATCTTCGGCTGGGTTTCCGCCTGAGCTGACGTACAGCGTGCGAGCCCGCTTCTCCGGGCTGTCCATCTGGTACAGGCTCAGGGCGTCAGTGCCGCCCTCAGCCACCTTGATTCGCTCGGGATTGGGGCAATTCGGGTTGGCGACGTAGATGCCGCGCTCACTCTTCGAGTAGAGCGCTGGCCCGTCTTTCTTGCGCTCGAAGCCGGTGAATTTGCCGTCCTCACGCACGTGCGGGAAAACCGCGTTGCCGTGACGATCGGTGCGGGATTTCGTTTCAGCAAGGGTTTGCTCGGAGATCCCGCGAGCCAGCAGGAACTGATTGGGCTCTGCTGAGGTGCTCTGGTATTGGCGAAACGCTACGGCTCGGCGCGTCTCGGCCTTGAGCGCCTCAGCCTCGCGCTGCTCCTGGATGCGAGCCTCGCGCTGTGCATTGCTCATGCCCTGGTAACGGACGCTGGCGTCGAACTCCTTGTTGAAGGCCAGCTTGCGCAGTTCGTCGCGGGTCTCCAAAAAGGTCTGCCCGGTGGCGTGTTGGTGGAGGTGGAAAACGTCACCTCCAAGGCCTGAGCCTTGGCCAGCCTTGGTCGCCACCCAGCTTGGCTCACCCTTGGCGTTCGGCTTGAGGGTGATCTCACGCATGGGGTCAGACTTGTCCAAGCCCTTGTTTTCCATCCGAACACGGGCGCCCGACCCGCTGACCTGGACGTAGCCGAGACGCTCAGCGTGATCGCGCAGATCAACCCGATCACGGATCGCCTGGGTCTCACGCTGCTGCTCGGTCTTAGTCCAGACACGCCGTGGCTTTGGCATATCTCCTCCTACTGCGGCGGGACTATCCCGTCGCACTCCAGCAGCAGTTCGTCCACCAGCACGTGCATGATCCTGCAGTACACCCTCACGTCCCCGCCCGCCGTCTGATGCCAAACGGCATTCGGACAGATTGCGCAAACCGTCTCGGGGATTGGCCCGCGCAGACTGGCGAGGGTCTTCGACCCGGTGATGGGTGAGCTGGCCGGCAAGCTCAGCGGCGGCAAGCTGGGCAAGGCGGTTTGGGTCTCGCTCTCGCTCGGCTCGGAATAGCCCAGCGGCGGGGGCAACAGATCGTCCAGGTCGCTCATTTTCGATTTCCTGTTTCGGGGTTGGGGGCAAAGGGAGTGGTTCGGCTAGCAGCGCGACGCGCTTGGCATCGGCCGGCAATTCGTAGGGTTTCCCGGGTTTGAGGCGGGTATCGTTCGGCTGGTCGATCAGCCCAGACACAGCAAAGCCCCGGGCAACGGAAAGGTCGTGGTCGGCCTGAGTGGCCGGCATAACCTGGATTTCAGGCGCTTTCTTGGGTTCGGCCTTGGGTTCGGTCGGGTACTCGAAACGCTCGCCGGCCTTCTCCAGCAGATCCTTGGTGCTCGGCTGAGGAGTCTTGATCGGCTGCTCTTCGTAGAGGCCAGCTTCAGAGTTGGCGCGGATCAGGGCTCGATATTCTTTATCAGCGTCCAGGGCGCAGCGCTTCGACTTGAAGGCCTCGGTGTTCCGGGCCAGCGTGTCGAGCGACTCTTGATCGTTGCCGATGTAGAAGCTGCAGGCCTGGCGCGAGCGGGTAAACGCCACGTAGGCGAGGCGGCGATCGGTGGAATCTGAGGTCAAGTAGAAGGCCCGATCAACCGTGAGGCCCTGGGACTTGTGGACGGTCATCGCATAGGCGTGGTCGATCGAGGCGTAGTCGGACAGGTTCCAGCTCACCTCCTGCTTGGTGCGATCGAGGCGTGCGGTGAGCTTGGTGTCGTAGATCGGCTCGCCGTTATCGTCAGTGCCGGTCTGCACACGCTCGATGCCGGTAAGGGTCGCGCGGTCGCCGTTGTAGACCGGCTCGCCATCGAGCTTCTGGTTTTTACGCAGCATGATCCGATCGCCTGGCACAAGATCGAGGTCTGCGTAGTCGCCCCGACCGGTCTCAACCGGGATGCGGACCTGCTGGGCCTTATCCAGTTCACCGATCTCAAATCGATGTTCGCGAACCCTGTTGTTCAGCGAGCGGACGGATTGGTTGCGGTCGGCCAGCAGCAGGATTTCCTGCCAGTCGGTGCCATCTGCGTGAGCCTGCAGGGCGTCGCGCATAACCAAATCGATCGGCTTGTCCCTGGTTCCCTCGCCCGGCATTTTCAGGAGGCCGCGGGCCTTCATCATCTCCAGGGCGTCAGGACCGCCCTGCTCGGCCGGCCCCTCGAACCAGGCCTGAGAGATCGCGCGATCTTTGGGGTCTTTCTGGCGTGCGATCTGGATCAGCTCAGCGCAGCCGACCTCTTCGGTCAGCATATCCAGCACTGAGGCGGAGCCCACGGCTTCGAGCTGGCGACCGTCACCGACCAAGATGAGCTTGGCGCCGGCAGCGTCGCAGTACCCGGCGAGTTTGTGCAGAGTGCGCAGATCCGCGAGGCCCGCCTCATCGCAGATGATCACGTCATTGGCGCGCAGCTTTTCGCGGTACTGAGCGTTGTCGTTTTCCAGACGCATAAGCAGCGAGTGGATCGTACGAGCCTGGATGCCAGCGGAGTTCTGCAATTCAGCAGCAGCGGCCCCCGACGGTGCCAGACCGATCACTCGGTTGCCGGCAGACTCGTAGGCCTCGCGTAGCGCGGCCAGACTGACGGATTTACCCGTACCTGCAGCGCCCTGGATGATCTGGAAGCGAGCGCCGGACGTACAAAAGCGAACGACTGCGCGCTGCTCGTCGCGCATCGGGTAGCCCTTCTCGCGCTCAATCCGGGCGATGGCCATCTCTGTGACGAGAGGTTTGATCGTGAATCGGGCCTCCGGACGCTGGGCTGCATGGGCATAAGCCAGCAGCTCGGCCTCGAGCTGGCGGTAGGTCTCGGTTGTGAACTCGCGGTGGCGCCCTTCCTGCGGCAGCTCGATCACCCCGAGCTGGCGGATTAGGCCGCTCTTGATTGCTGGGATGGCGGATTCGCCGCCATGCAGGATCGCTAGCTGGGCTGCTGCGCGATCGAGGGCGTGCTCGCCAAATACGGAGGCGTTGCGGAACACGAGCTGTTCGGCGAACAGGCGGGTTTCCGGGGTCAGGTCGCCGCGTTGCAGCTCCTGGTGAATCTTTTTGAGTTGCTCCCTCCATTGAGCGCGGAGCACACCCGTATCAACCTCCTTTTTAGAGGCTCGACTACGTTTGGTGACCTCTCGTGCAGCGTCCGCGCCGCTGGCACCCATATCGTCTAAGCCCTGCAGAATCTCGATACGCCGAGTAGAAAACTCAAGGACCGTTTCACGAGTAATGCCTGCTACCACAAGGCCTTTGCGATCAAGGTCGGATTCCAGGTGCTTCGCGATCTGAGGGATGTCCCGGCCGAGGGCATGCGCCAGATAGCAGTCAAACAGAGCTGCCAATTCCGTTTGGCGCTTATACATCTCCCCCGCATCCAGCGACTTCCAGTTCCCATCCGGCATAAGGCAAGCGTTGGGGATTTCGGTGTGGACATGGAGATGCGGCTCTTGGTTGCGGTTCGTGAAATGCAGGTAATTCGCGGCAAGAGCCTTGCCCGGGTAACGATCTGCGCCACCGGCACCTAGGCGATACCCGTAATAACCCTGATCCTCCGCATGCTCAAAGGTTCTTCGAGCAGCCTCCATCATGGCGCGCTCAACAATCGCCTGTTGCTCGACGGGCAGGGCTGCATAGAGCAGAGAAATAGTCTTGTCGACGTTAAATGATGTTGAGAATCCAACGACTGTCCGCCGCGACTCCGAGATGTACTGCTCATCCGTCCTTGGGTTCACGCCAGACATAAGCGCTGCGTAATCGCCTTTCTGAGGAGTAGTTCCGAGCCCGAGGGCGGCAGCTCCGCTACCCACGAACTCAGTTAGCAGCGTGTCGCCTCCTGGCTGCTGGAAGTAATCCTCTTTTCCAGACATAGCCGCGACCGCTTCCTGTCCATTCTCCAAGCCCTGGGCAAGCTCCTTATTCTCCTCCTGGTATTCGGCACGACTGGCGATCTCGTCCGCGCCGAACTTGTCGATCGTGTTCATCGTCACGGCTTAGCTCTCCCCGCCAAACAGAACTTTGAGCTGTTCAGCCACCGCGCGCTGCGCTCCAAGCCGGTTCGCTTCCGCGATCCTAGGCCCCAAAAGGGAAAAGGCGGATTCGATTTCGGAGCGAACCGCGAGCGCAGATTCAGGCTCCAGGGCGACGATTTTGGCCTTATGCAGAGCCAGATCACCGCGCACCAGGGCGACCAGATCTGAGGTCGGAACAGCCTCCAGGATGGTCTGCAGCACAGCCGATTTCGGAACCCTCAGGTCACGCGCGAGGCGCTCGAACGCCTGCTGCGCGGCCTCAGTAACCATGCTCTGCGTGTGGTTTTTCCTCTCGAAAGCCATTCCCTCTCCCGCCCTTCTGGGGCGGCTACTACCGATGTAGTAGCTCGCCGATCTCTCGTAATGCCCGGCTGGTGCGGGCTGACACGGATGCACCTCGCGAAGCGAGTGCAGCCGTGTTAAGCCTTCCTGCCCTACATACTACTAATTTCGCTTTGCGTTGCAATGGGTGACTTATATTTTATTTGCGTAGACTTGCGTTATAGAAACTGTCGAGATAAATTGAGTTACGTAGAGAGTCAGTAGACCCTTGTAGATAAATGGGCGACCTTGGTTGTAGGTACGCGCTATAAACTGGCGCAGACAACCTGAAACAGAGGATCAACCCCATGAAAAAGCAGGACATCGAGGAAAACGGGCAGGCCAGCCTTGATTTGGAGGAGAGCGTGAACCTACGGCTGAGAGAGCTACTGGAGCGCAAGAAGGCGCAGGACCTGGAGGGCGGTACAGCTGACCGCACCCGTGGTCATGCGACCCGTGTGCTGCGGCCGCGCCTGGAGGAGCTGCGCGAAATGGTCGTGTACGGACTGTCGATGCGAGAGATCACAGACCTGCTTGCCGAGGGCGGAGTCCAGGTGAACTACCACTCGCTGCGAGCCTTTCTGCAGCGCTACCTGCCGCGCGAATACGCCGAGTACCTGGTAGCCAAAAAACCCGGCGACCCACATTTCGGTAAGGAGATTCCGCCCGAGGTCCTGAAAACTGACACCCCACCCGAATTTCGACAACCGGAGGTGACAGGAGCAGGCAAACAGAAGGAAGAAGCAAAACCCGTGAACAAGCCGGCTGCCACCGGCGAGAGAAAACCACCGATGAGGCCCCGAGGTCAGCTGCGCGCTGACGCCGACCGAATCGACCTAGACGATTTACCCGATTAACGGAACCGAAGAAGGAAGCACTCATGCGAATTGCGATCGTGAACCTGGGCGGCAATCAGGGCAAAACCACCCTTGCGGTGAACCTTTTCTCGCCGCGCATTCCGGAGGCCAAAATCCTGGCCGTCGAAACCATCAACGCAGCTGGCAACGACCTGGGCATCGATGTCGAAAAACTCCGCGGGGAGCAGTTCTCTCGAATCTATGCCGAGCTGGCTGCAGCGGACGACCTGATCCTGGATGTAGGAGCCAGCAACATCGAAGATTTCCTGCTCGGCCTCGAGCGTTTTGAGGACGGGCATGACGAAGTTGACCTCTTCGTAATCCCAGCTACGCCTGCCAAGAAGGAACGCGCCGAGGCGGTCAAGACTGCCGTAATGCTCTCGGATCTGGGTGTCGAGGCATCCCGCATCACGTTCGTTTTCAACCGCACCCAGGACGTCGAGACCGACTTCGCGGATGTTCTGAATTTCGCGAAGAAGACCGGCCAGGTAACCGCGAACCCGGACTGTTTCATCCCGGAGAGCGAGCTGTTCAGCCTCCTCGCCGATAAGAAGCTCAACATTTCCCAGGCTCTCAATGATCAGACCGACTGGAAATCCGAGCTGAAAGCTGCCCGAGCGGCTGACGACAAGAAGGCCTTCCAGAAAGCCGCTGACATGGTGGCCATCCAGAAGATGGCCAAGGCAATGGATCGCCAGCTGCAGTATGTGTTCGAGCGGCTGACCGCAGGCGCCGAGGCCTAACGCCATGGAAAAGCAGACCCGCGAGCGAGCGCTGCTGGAAGAGCTGTTCTCTGACCATTTCAAGTTGGCCGACCGCTTCGATGCGGCTGCCCAGGAGGTCGGCAAGATCTCCAATGTGATGCGAGGTTCACCCGATCAGCGCGGGCTGCTGGGCGACCTGGAGGAGGTTCGCGACTCGATCAGTGAAGCCAGCAAGGCGCTTGAGCCAATCGTTGGTGCAGCACTACCTCAGAAAATTGACAGCCTGACCAAGCAGTTTGAGCAGATTCCTCAAAAGGTCTGGAAAGCCGCAGATTCTCTCGATTTTCGCACGAAGATCGGCGAAGTCATGCTGGAGGCTGCCAAGCCCACATTCGAGCAGGCACGCGAATGTGCAGCTTACTCGTTTAGCGCTCACATCCATGCCGAGGCCGGGAAAGCAGTATCGGCCGCAGTGACCGAGCACCTCGCCGACGCGATCGAGACCAAAGCCTATATCGGTAACCTCGAGGGCAAGGTAGATGCGCTCCAAAAGCGCGTTGCTGCTCACGAGAACACCATTGACAGCCAGAAGGGCGCTATTCGCGACCTGTCGAGCGGGAAGGTGAATCGCGTGCTTCTCTGGTTCACCTTTGCCCTGGGCTGGGCCTGTGCCGTTTTTGCCGCTGATGTCTGGTCGGTGATCACCCACTGGATCGTGCAGCAGCCGATCCCGGCCTGGTTCCTGCCGCGCAGTTTTTAATCCACCACCACCGAGAGGTAACCGCAATGGCACAACGATACCGACGAACTCCGCATCCGCCGCAAGCGGGTCTGGCCTGGTGCGCAGCCAAGGACTGAGCACTCCGCGGGAGCGCCGCCGGAGGCATTACATCTGTAATGCGGTATCGCTGTTACGAGTGTCGTAAAAATCGATACATTTGCGACACAGGGGAAAACCGGGCAAAGTGCGTCGCTAAAGTCTGTCGCAAAAAGACAGGCTGCAAACGGAGATAAACAGCATGCGTGACGAGCAAGATCCCGGGACTCTGGACCTGATCACTGACGTGTTGCACTTGGGTTACGCCCGCGTGTCGACTGATGCCCAGGATTTCGAGAACCAGCGCGAGCTGCTGCGCCTCGCCGGTTGCTCTAGGATCTTCGCAGAGAAAATCTCTGGCGCACGCCGGCAAAGGCCCGAGCTGGAACGCCTCCTGGATCACCTCCGTCCTGGTGATCTGGTAGTGGTCACCCGCCTCGATCGCCTTGCCCGCAGCACGCGGGATCTGCTCGATCTGGCAGAGCGTATTCAGGATGCCGGAGCTGGACTGAAAAGCCTGGCCGAGCCGTGGGCTGACACGACAACACCTGCAGGCCGGATGGTGATGACCGTTTTCGCCGGGATCGCTGAGTTCGAGCGGTCGCTGATCATTGAGCGGACACGGAGCGGCCGCGAGGCGGCGAAAGCGCGCGGTGTGAGGTTCGGTCGTCCATCCGCGCTGAGCGACGAGCAACTGGCCCTTGCGCGCGAGCTGCAGAACACGAAACCGATGGCCGAGATCGCGCGCGTCCTCGGCGTTCACCGATCGACCCTTTATCGCGCCCTGGAGCCAGCCGATGGGTGAGATAGCTCACCTGCAGCCGCGGGTGTGGGTGATCGTGTACGCGGAAACCGGCGAGCCTGCGCACGACGAGTTTTTCGACGACCAGGAGCGTGCGGAGGCTCTTGCGAAGATGCTGAGGATGACGACTGAGCGCGAGATTGAGGTCAGTCGAGCGCTACTGTGACGCAAGAAAAGTCCGGTAGTTTCGCATCGATCCGACCCGTCAGCGAAATACCGCGTCGACAGGGATTTCAGCACCAACCCGGAACTGAGCCGCTTCGATATCGACACGGAAGTCGAGAAAGAACTCAGCATAGGTGCGATCCGAGAAGTTCAGGACAAACCCCTCCCCACCCCCAGCCGCTTTTCGAGCTTGCGCCATCCTGAGGATTAACGACAAAAAACCTTACAGTAACTATTTACACCATGCCTTCCCCTGCTCAGAATCCAGTCATACAAATACCAGGCTGGAACCATGCCACCTCTCAAACACCAGACGCTCACTCGTTACCGTGCCATTGAGCTGATTGCCCTCTGGGAAGGCCGCCTGATTACCGCTCAACTCATGGAATGGTTCGGTATCACTCGGCAGCAAGCCTCGGCCGACATCAACCGCTACAACAACGAACTCAATCCCCAGGCCCTGCTGCATAGCCCCTCCATCAAGGGCTACATCCCAGCCAACGGATTCAAGCCAGTGCTTTGTTCCGGGCATATCAACGAGTACCTAGATCTGCTGACCAGCAACGGTTCTCAGCCAATGAATCTGGTGCTGGAATCCCAACCAGGGGTAGTGGCAGTCCAACTGCCTGAGCGAGCAGTGAGACCCGATGTTGTACGTGAATTGGTAAAGGCCTGTCGCAACAAAGCCAGTCTGAAAATCGCCTACAGCTCGATGCGCAATCCCGAGCAACATGACCGGGTCATTTCACCGCACACACTGATCTACTCTGGTTTCCGCTGGCACGTTCGCGCCTTTTGTCACAAAGCCCAGAGCTACCGAGACTTTCTGCTCTCGCGCATTAGCGGCATACCACAGCCGAGTGGTGAACATGCTCCGCCCAGCGAGCCTGACACCTCCTGGAATGAGCAGACCACCCTGCACATCATCCCCAACCAGCGCCTAAGCGAAGCTCAGCAAGCCATGATCGCTCGCGACTTCGCCATGACAGATGGGCAACTCCCCATTACCGTCAGAAAAGCTCTGGCCCACTACACGCTGCAGCGTTACCAGGCCGCAATCACTGACGAGCAGTGTTCTCGGGGCGCAGAACATCCAATACAGCTGTCCCCCGAAGATCGTGAGCAGCTTTTGCCTTACTTGTTCGGCGGTGAAGTCGCTTGATCATGCAGACGTTCAGCTACGACTCCGACCTCATCGGCGGCTCGCTACAGGTACGCGAATGCCGAGTCATCGCGGATCTACTGCTGCAACAGGCTTCCCCAGAGCAGTGGGCGGAAGAAATACAGCAGCACAATCGCCTGCAGAAACGCTCACCGGCCTCAGCCAAACGAGTCGCTCAAGCGCTGCGTAAACGCCTGGAGCGCCTGGATCAGCCTTTCTGGCGAGCCCTACGTGATGGTGATGACGAACTCGCCACTCAGGTCGCCTTCTGCGCGGCGCTGGAGCGCAACCTGCTGCTGGTGGAATTCATCGAAACCGTACTGCGTGATGCCTATCTGACCAAGGCAGAACATCTCGAACCCTGGCATTGGCATGATTTCCTCGAAGAGCGCAGCCATCGCGACCCTGCCATCGAGACCTGGACGGAATCCAGCCGCAAGAAAATGGGCCAAGTCATCTATCGCATGCTGGCCGAGGTCAAGCTACTCAAAAGTACGCGCAGCATGCAGTTGCAGTCCTTACTGGTCCGTCCCGAGGTTCGCACCTTGCTGGATGAGAGCTACCGCCACCGCATCAAAGCCTGCCTGGAAGTGTCCAGCAGCACCCTCTGACAGGCAGTACCAAGGAATGAAAGCATGAACCAGCAGCTACAGGATCGGCTGAACCAGATCCCAGAAAAAATCCTCACCGAGGAGTTTCTCAAAAGCCAAGGGCTGGGCAACGAGATCGGCTTCTGGATCTTCGACTACGCCCCCGAGGATGAGCTGCAGGTGCGCCAATACCTCGACTTCCTCAAAAGCTTTCTGGATAAAAAGCACAGTCAGCTGAAGGTTGTGAACATCAACCTGCTGCAAGCCATGAAGGACTATCTGGATCAGCGCAACTTCACTGATAAGGCCATCCAGATGCAGACCACCAAGGGCGACTTGGCACTGCTCAAAGCGGTTGCCGGCCCGCTGCACATGGACAAGTTCGCGCCCTACCTGATGGAGCATTACCGCGCCACGGAACACGATGTTGTGCTCATTACAGGCGTGGGCTCTGTATGGCCGGTGCTCCGCGCCCACAACCTGCTCAACAAACTGCATGCCCTGCTCGGCCATAAGCCGCTGGTACTGTTCTACCCGGGGCACTACTCAGGCCAATCGTTGGCTCTGTTCAACCGCATTACCAGCAACAACTACTACCGCGCATTCAAGCTGGTGCCCTGATCAATAAGGATGATGGCCGTGAGCATTAAAGAAATCTTCTTCAAGGAACTCGACCGCCCGATTAACGGTGTGGTCAAGGCGGATCAGGCTGATGACGCCACCGTGCACCAGGAACTCGACGAATACGTCGTCACCAACGAGCTAGAAAAACACTTCCGCAGCTTCTTCGAGTCCTACAGCACCGACCTCAGTGATCCCTCCATCGCCAACCGAGTGGGCGTATGGATCAGCGGTTTCTTTGGTTCAGGTAAGTCGCACTTCCTGAAAACGCTGTCTTACCTGCTGGCCAACATTGAAGCCCATGATGATCAGGGCCACAGCAAACGTGCCGTAGCCTTCTTTGACCAGAACAAAGTGCGTGACGCCATGATCCGCGCCGACATCGACAAGGCCGTAGCCAACAGCGCCGATGTCATCCTGTTCAACATCGACAGCAAGGCCAGCTCCAACGACGCAGGCAACCCGATCCTCAACGTGTTTCTACGCGTATTCAACGAGCACCAGGGCTTCAGCGGCGACCATCCGCACATCGCCCACATGGAGCGCCACCTCACTCAGCGCGGCGTGTATGAGCAGTTCAAGCAAGCCTTCAACACAGCCACAGGCCTGGAGTGGGTCGATGAGCGTGACGGCTACCAGTTCTACCAGGACGACATCGAAAAGGCGCTCGCCAGTGCTTTAGGCCTCTCTGCCGAAGCCGCGCACAAGTGGTTTGAAGCCTCAGAGCAAACCTTCAGCGTGTCGGTGGAAAACTTCTGTAACTGGGTGAAGGAATACCTCGATACTCAGCCCGCCAAGCACCGCGTACTATTCCTGGTCGACGAGGTTGGCCAGTTCATCGGCAGCGACACCCGCCTGATGCTTACCCTGCAGACCATCACCGAAAACCTCGGCACCATCTGCAAAGGCCGCGCCTGGATCATCGTCACCTCCCAGGCCGATATGGATGCCGTACTCGGCGAGCTGTCCGCCACCAAAGCCAATGACTTCTCCAAAATTGCCGGGCGCTTCAAAACTCGCCTGTCACTTTCCAGCTCCAACACCGACGAAGTCATCCAGAAGCGCCTGCTACGAAAGACAGAAGCTGCCGAAGCGGAACTGCGCGCGCTCTGGGAGCAAAAGGGAGACATCCTGCGCAATCAGATCACCTTCGACCGCTCTGGCCCAACGCTGAAGAATTACGACGGTCCAGACAGCTTCGTCGCCAACTACCCGTTCGCGCCTTACCACTTCCAACTGGTGCAAAAAGTCTTCGAGGAAATTCGCAAGGTCGGTGCCACCGGGGCGCACCTGGCCTATGGCGAACGTTCCATGCTCGATGCCTTCCAGATGGCCGCCCTGTCACTCAAGGACAAACCCCTGGGCGCATTGGTGCCCATGTACAGTTTTTACCGTGCGGTGGAAGGCTTCCTCGACACCGCCGTCAAGCGCACCATCGACCAGGCCAGTGAAAGTGAAGTGCTCGATGACTTCGACGTACAGATCCTGCGCACCCTGTTCATGATTCGCTATGTCGACTTGATCAAAGGCACGCTCGATAACCTCGTCACCCTGTCCATCGAAGAGGTCGACACCGACAAGCTTGCCCTGCGTCGTCGCCTTGAAGGCACCCTGCAGCGCCTGGAAAAGGAAAACCTGGTCATCCGCAACGGTGACGAGTTCGTCTTCCTCACCAACGAAGAGCGCGACATCACCCGCAAGATCAAAGCGACCGAAATCGCCTCCTCGGACGAGAACAAGGCACTGGCCGAGCTGATCTACAAGGACCTGCTCAAGGACAAGAACAAGTTCCGCTACAACCTGACCAAGACCGACTACAGCATCGGCCGCTTCCTCGACGGCCACAGCTTGGAAGGCCGCTACGAGCAGGATCTTCGCGTCGAGGTTGTCTCTCCGCTAGACCCGGACTACGCGCTCTACGGTGAAGCCGGTTGCCTCAACAAGAGCAACGAAGCCCCAGCTGGCCTCGCACTGTTCAAACTCCCCGACAGTAGCGAGCTGTTCGGCGAGCTGCGCATTTGGCTCAAAACCAACAAATTTATTCGCCTCAACAACGATGACAATCAGCCGGATCTCAGCCGCATCCTGTCCGACCGTGGCCGTGAAAACCAGGAGCGTAAAAAACGCCTGCGTCTGATGCTCGAAGCGCTGCTGGAGCGCGCTGAAATTTATGCCCTCGGCCAGCACCTCAAACTCAACGGCAGCAATATCCAGACCCGCTTCGACGAAGCCTGCCAATACCTGCTGGAGAACACTTACAACAAGCTTGGCTACCTGCGCGTATTGCAACAGGAGCCCGAGCGCGAGCTACATGCCGTATTGCACAGTGATGACATTACCCAACTGGGCCTCACCCTGGATGGGGAAGACGGCAACGCCCAAGCCATCAAAGAGGTCGAACAATTCATCACCCTGCGTGCCTCCGGTAATGACCGCCTGCTCGTGTCAGACATCGTCGAGCGCTTCAACAAGCGTCCGTTCGGCTGGCCTGATGGCGAAATCCTCCTGTTGATCGGCCGCCTCGCTGCCGCCGGGCGGATTTCCTTCCATGTTGCTGGCCCCAGCCTCGCATTGCCGGATGCTTTCGAATACCTGACCAACAGCCGCAAGCGTCGGGAAATCTCGGTGCAGAAAAAGCGCCAGACCGATGAGGTATTGCTCAAGAAAGCCCGCAATCTCAGTCAGGATCTGTTCAACGCCCTAGGCCCGGCCGGTGAGAAAGAGCTCTATGCCTTCTACCGCAGCCGCCTGGAAACCTGGCTCTCCGAACTCAAGAGTTACAAGAGCAAGGTTGATGTCGGTCGCTTCCCAGGCAAAAGCACAATCGAGAAGTCTCTGCTGACCCTGCAGCGTCTGCTGGGCAACAGCGATAGCGTCGACTTCTTCAAGGAGGTGGTCGACAACCAGAACGACTACCTCGACCTCGAAGAGGATTACCGCGACCTCAACGAATTTTTCACCAACCAGTTGCACAGCTGGCAGCAGCTGCAACAGGCCCTGCGTCGCTTCGAAAAAAACCGCAACGCCCTGGAGAAGAATGACAGTGCCCGCAAGGCAATGGCCGAACTTCAGGCCATCGAAAGCCATGCCAGCCCATACAACCAGCTGCACAAAATCTCTGGTTTGGTAGAAACCGTTGAGACAGTCAACGTCAGCATCCTCACCGAACAGCGCGAGCAGGCGCTGGCAGCGATAGACCAGAAGATCGCCCTGCTGCAGGCCGAAATCGCCAAGAGCGGCATCGAAAGCGCTGAGCTAAGCAATCGCCTACTGCGCCCACTGCAGCTGCTTAAAGCCGAAGCCGAGACTGAAACCAGCCTGGCCCACATCTACCAACTGGAAAGCCAAACCGCCGAAGAGCGCCTGCAAGACGGCATCTTCGAGCTGGAGCGCGCCATTCAAGCCGAAGTGGATCGCCAGCAAAAGCTGCAGCAGCAAGCTGAAAAAGCCGCGCAGCAAGCGGCCCAAGGTAGCAACCAGGTCAAGGAAGAGCGCACGCCGCCTCCCGTTCCGGTCAAGCCTGTCGCCCCGCCCAAGCCAGTGGTCGAAATTGCGGCCACCAGCGTTTTCAACAAGCTGGGTAATGGCGTCTACCTTGAGGCCCAGGCCGACGTGGATCGTTTCCTCAGCGCCTTGAAAGCAGAGCTAGATGCACAGATTCAACAAGGCAAACGTATTCGGCTGCGCTAGCCAGATACCAAGGATTGGAGCGGTGTATGGACAGACTGGAAAAGATAGAAGCCCGCCGACTGATTCTGAGTTGGAAGGACCGCTGGACGCAGACAACACAGCAGCGCCTCGAAGTCGAGTCGCGGCAGCTGCAGGGCGAGCTGCACGCCAAAATCGACCAAATCAGTTTTTGGGATGCACTTTTTTCCGGCCGGTATCTGCGCAACACCATTCAGCCGCTCTTTACCGAGTGGTGCCAAACCAAAGCCACGGAATTGAGAATGGCGGCAGAGCAAGACCTGCAATCAGTCGTAGCGCGAGCCATCCCCGAGGAGGATTTCACCCCCTCTCTGGACGGACATAGCAGCAAGGGC
>JACCDZ011186594.1_pt1 | contig 14995 bp, 18 predicted proteins | sample 7449551 | NCBI WGS metagenome assembly JACCDZ01 (sample SAMN15323452, study PRJNA562643) | freshwater metagenome | isolation source: river surface water | place: USA:Blue River Watershed | collected 2017-08-18 | reverse complement strand
GCGAAAGCTCGGCGGTTTAAGTCTGTCTATTCGCGGTATCAGCGGGGCCGGGATTTGCTACAAATTGGTGCATACGTTCGTGGGTCCGATCGTGCTTTGGATGAGGCTATTGCACTCCGCGATGGCGTGGAGCAGTTCCTCCAGCAAGATATGCTGGAAAGTACGTCGTTTGCAGACGCGCGGTGGGGGATGGAAAAGGCTTTGCAGGTGCAGGCGCAATAACAAGTTTTGAGAATCATGTCAGCCATCAGCAGTATTTTGGTCGCCGAAGAGTTTGCGGAATCGAAGCGTGACGCTGCGGTGAAGCACTTGGCCAGTGCTGAGAGATCGCTGCGGCACGCCGAGGAGCAGCTCCAGCAGTTGGAAGACTATGTTCAGGAAACGGATGGTCGCATGGTGCAAAGTGGGCGCACCTTTGAGTCGATGGAGGTCGTGCGGCACCAACACCAGTTCATGGCGAGGCTTCAGCATGCCATTGGGTTGCAGACCGAGGCCGTAGTCAATGCCCGGCACCAACGCGACGCAGTACGTACGTTGTTGGTAGAAGCAGAGAGTAAGTTGGCAGTACTGAAGAAGTTGCTGGCCCTGCGCGAAGCGGAAGTGGTCCGCAAAAAGGCACGTTTGGAGCAGTCCGCTATGGATGAGATGGCGCTGGGCATGCATGCTCGTCAACGCAATGGTTCATTGCAAGGAGAAAACTCATGGCAGTAGAAACTCACCAGGTTTTGGCTAAATCGGGCCGCGGCCATGAGGCGCGCCTTTCAGATCGTTCGGGGATGGGCTCTGGAAAAGTGAGCGGACAAACTCCCCAATCCAGTGACTTTCTTGGTCTGCTCGCTTCAATGCAAAGCGAAGACTCTGACATCTCGAGTTCGGGGCAGCAGGATTCTCCTGGGTTCATGAATTTGCTAGGCGCAGACCAACACCAACTTGGAGCGGTGCAGCAGGAGAGTCCAAATCTTTCGTCCACTCCAATTGCGAATGGCGAGTCGGATGTGGCGTCGTTGGCACCTTCTTTCTTTGGGCATCCCGCTTGGGGAGTAGAGGGCAAAGTCGGCGCCGTCGTTGGAAATGGCAGTCCGACGGTCGAAATCTTGGGTTCAAATTTGGGTCAACCCAATGGCGCGAAGGGCAGTGCGGAAGCCCCATTGTTGTTGCCGACCAGTGAGTTGGGCAGCGATGTATTGCTCGCAGGGGCGAATGCTGTTCTGGGGCGCGATGGAGGTGTTTCGCTGCTGGATGAATCTGCCAGCAAGACTTTGGGCAAAGGGGGGCATGGCAAACTAGCTCTTGCCTCTCCCGCAGGGTCCATGGGCGAGAGTCGAATTCAAGCTCCCGTTGTGCATTGGTCGAGGGCATTGGGCGATTCTGGCTCGACTATGGCTACTGCAGATGGTTTGCGGACGCAACTTGACCAGGGGCGCCAATCCAACCCGCAGGTTTTTTCGGCCAAAGAGATCTCTGTCTTTCCGCGATCTGAATTGGCAACTACCGTGCTTTTTGGCAGCGGAGAGTTGCGCCCGTTAACCAAAGATGAATATGTCAAAGCTGGGCGTGATGCTTCTTTTGTGAGCGTGACCACGTCGGAAACGGAAGGATTTGAAGCTAGTCCGGAATTCAAGGTATTGGATCCGTCCGAAGCAGCTAATGTGGAAGAAGACCCTGCGAGGTATTGGTTATGCGGGGAAACTCGGCATGCTGCTGAATTGACGGTCGAAGAAATGGCTGGAGGGCCTGTGGAAATCAGCATCCAGTTGCAGGGAAACGAAGCCATGATTGACTTTAAAGCGGAAGGCTTGGAAGCGCGTGACGCTTTGTTGTCCGGTAGCGGTGATTTGGAAAAGCTACTTGGTCAGGAAGGCATGGTACTGGGGGGGCTGTCGGTGGGTTCATCGGGTGCACATGGCGGCGGCCGCAATGGCGACGACAACGCCGCCTCTCGGTTGAATAGGCCGCCCACTACTAGAGCGATTGCTTCGATGGACGGCCAGGGGGGGGGGCTACCACCGGTCCGACGCCCGCAAGGCGTTGTCGATCATTTTGTTTAAATCGATTGTTTCAGCCAACTGCGCTTGATAATGTGCGAAAGTTTGTAGAAGGACGTAAAAGTGTCAGCAAAACCTGAAGCACCAGATGCCGCTGCGGCACCCGCAAAAAGCAAAAAAATGCTCATCATCATCGTGGCCGCTGTGTTGGTGCTGGCCATCGGTGGCGGTGGCGCCTTTTTTGTGCTGAAGAAAAAGGCAGCCAGTGCAGATGAGGAGGCAGTGGATGACCATGTACCGGCCGCCACCGCCGCACATGATAAGAACAAAGCGCCTCCTGAGTACCTGCCCATGGACAACATGGTGGTGAACTTGGCGAATCCCGGTGGGGAGCGTGTGGCTCAAATAGGCGTCACGCTAGAGTTGCTCGACAAAGATTCGGCTGCGGCGGTCAAGGGGTACATGCCATCCATTCGCAGCGGGGTGCTTCAGCTGGTTGCCAAGCGCACTGCTGAGGAATTGCTGTCGCCGGAAGGCAAGGAACAACTGACGCAGGACATTTTGCGTGAAACCTCTATCCCGTTTGGTGGTGGTGAAGAGGAGGAAGAGGCTCCGACGAAAAAGACAAAAAAGAAAAAGGCACCTGTTCAGTATCCCGTGGTGGCCGTCCATTACTCCTCATTCATTGTTCAGTAACTTCCCGCGCTTACTCCAGCAGCCATGAGTGAATCGTTCCTCTCCCAAGAAGAAGTCGACGCCCTGCTCGAAGGGGTGACGGGTGAAAGTCAGAAAGCGGTTGAAGAAACAGCGGAAAGCGGGGAGGTACGTGCCTACAACATTTCGAGTCAGGAACGTATCGTCCGTGGGCGTATGCCCACGATGGAAATCGTCAACGAGCGATTTGCCCGAAATTTGCGCGTAGGTCTCTTTAACTTCATCCGGCGTAGCCCTGAGATATCGGTAGGGTCAGTCGCGGTGCAGCGTTACAGCGCGTTTTTGCGGGAGTTGGCGGTTCCAACAAACTTCAACATCGTGGCGATCCGCCCCCTGCGTGGCAATGGCATGGTGGTCTGCGAGCCGACATTGGTGTTCGGAGTGATTGACACTTTGTACGGTGGTTCCGGTAAGTACCAGACGCGGATTGAAGGGCGGGATTTTTCGGCGACAGAGCAAAGGGTTATTAACCGGCTGGTGGATGTGATCCTCGCAGAGTACAAGAAGGCATGGAAAGGCATTTATCCTTTGGAGCTGGAGTACCAGCGCTCTGAGATGCAGCCGCAGTTTGCAAACATTGCAACCCCAAGCGAAATTGTCATTGCTACGTCGTTTCAGCTCGAAATTGGTGACATTTCCGGTGCCATTCATTTCTGTTTCCCGTATTCGACACTGGAGCCGATACGGGATGTGCTGTATTCGTCGACGCAGGGGGACTCCATTGAGGTTGACCGTCGCTGGGTTAACGTGCTGACACGTGAAATTCAAGCAGCTGAAGTCACTTTAGTTGCCGAATTGGCAAAGGCTGACGCAACTGTCGAACAGTTGATTTCCATGAAAAAGGGTGACTTCATTGAATTAGAAAAGCCCCAGTCGATACAAGCCACCATTGATGGGGTGCCTATCTTTGAGTGCCATTACGGCACACACAATGCGAAGTACGCTATACGCATTGATAAACCGTTGCGCGGCAACGACCAAAACTGGCTAGGAGAGCGAAATGTCATCTGATGAGAATCCGGGAGAGTCTGCTGCAGACGACGGTATGGCCGATTGGGCCGAAGCGCTTTTGGAACAAAAAGCCTCCGATGCTCCCGAGCAAGCAGCGCCGGGTGGCGTATTGTCTGGCGATGCCCCGCGACCGTTTTCGCAGTCCTCGCCGCCTAGCGAGGGCGGCTCCAGCGATATCAACATGGTGCTGGACATCCCGGTGCAGCTTTCGGTGGAGCTTGGGCGTACCAAAGTCCCCATTAAACATATCTTGCAGCTCGGACAAGGCTCGGTTGTGGAGCTTGATGCGTTGGCTGGAGAGCCTATGGACGTTTTGGTCAATGGCTATCTGATTGCGCAGGGTGAAGTTGTGGTGGTCAACGACAAGTTTGGTATTCGACTAACGGACGTGGTGACCCCTTCGGAACGCTTGCGGCGTGTGAGTAAGAGCTAATATCGTCCGATGTCGCAATCTTGGGCTTGGGTCGGTTTATTGGTCGCGGGTATTGCCTGCTTGCCCTATTTGTTGCGCTTGCTGCAGTCGCGTAAAAGTTCTGCAGGGCACTTGGAGGGGAAGAGCCAAGTGGTATCGGTGCTCGCGGTAGGTCCGCAGCAGCGAGTGGTGACGGTCAGGGTTACGTCGAAAGACAAAGAAGCCACTTTGGTTCTGGGGGTGACCAACGCATCGGTAAATTGCCTGCACAAATGGGAGTCTGTTGACGTGACTAGCATCCAGCACCAGGCTGCTCCTGCAGAGGTGCTCCCACGCCATGCTCCGTAATCTGTTCGTGGGATTTATGCGATTTTTTGGGTGTAACAAGCGGGGGGTGCTTTTACTTCTCGCCCTCATCGCGTGGCCACATTGGGCAGTTGCCCAAACCACCGGGCAATTGCCTTTGCTGGTTGGAAACGGCTCCAACGGGATGAGCTTTTCCGTTCCGATTCAGACACTTCTCTTTTTTACAGCCTTGTCATTTTTGCCAGCAATTCTGCTGATGATGACTGGGTTCACTCGCATTGTGATTGTCTTGTCTTTACTCAGGCAGGCTTTGGGCACGCAGTCGGCCCCACCGAATCAAGTGATTGTCGGTCTGTCCCTGTTTCTCACATTTTTCGTGATGGGGCCTACTTTGGACAAAGTCTATGCCGATGCCTATGTTCCCTATAACAATGGGGCCTTGAGTTTTGAGCAAGCGGTCGCTAACGCCGAAGCGCCCATGCGCAGCTTCATGTCAAAACAGACTCGTCAAACCGATTTCGCGCTGTTCGCAAGGCTTGCAAAACTGGATGAAAAAGTTTCGGTGAATAACGCCCCTATGCGCGTGTTGGTGCCCGCATTCGTGATCAGTGAATTGAAATCCGCTTTCCAGATTGGGTTCATGATTTTTATTCCCTTTCTGGTGATTGACATCGTGGTCGCCAGCATTTTGATGTCTTTGGGCATGATGATGTTGTCACCAGTATTGGTCGCTCTGCCATTCAAGCTGATGTTATTCGTATTGGCGGATGGTTGGAATTTGCTTGTAGGGTCCTTGGCTGCCAGCTTTGTTACTTGAGCCGTAAAGCGTCATGAATGCACAAATTGTCTTAACCATGGGCCAAGAAGCATTGCTAATGCTGCTGATGGTGTCGGCTCCCGTATTAGGCGCCGCTTTGGTTGTGGGTCTTTTGGTTAGTCTATTCCAGGCCGTTACGCAAATTCACGAAGCAACCTTGGCTTTTGTTCCGAAACTTATTGCTGTTATTGCAGTTTTCGCGATCGCCGGACCATGGATGTTGACGATGCTTGTCGAGTATTTAAAGCGAACCATGGAAGCAATACCTTCTATGGTGGCATAGAGCATGGGCTATGGTCGGCTTTGACGAGGCGCAACTTGCGCAGTGGCTGTCGCCCATTCTTTGGCCGTTTCTGCGCGTACTGGCCATTTTTTCCGTTGCCCCAGTGTTCTCCTCTAAGGCGTTTCCCGTACGCGCCCGGATAGGGTTTGCTTTTTTCATCGCACTGGCCGTGCAGGCGAGTTTGCCGGAGGCGCCGGTCATTAGTGTGAACGATAAAGATGCCGTGGGTACCGCTGTTCAGCAGGTGTTCGTAGGTTTGTCTATCGGTTTTGCAACGCGCTTGATTTTTGCGTCAATGGAGTTGGCCGGAGAGGTTATCGGATTCCAGATGGGACTGAACTTTGCAGCATTTTTTGACCCATCCATGAACTCCCAGTCCAGCGCAATGGGACGTTTTTTCAGCCAGATGTCCCTCTTGCTTTTTGTGGCAACGAACGCCCACATGTTGTTGATTGTCGCGTTCGTCAAGAGTTTTCAGAGTTTTCCAATTGGGCAATCGATGATTCTTGCGCTATCTTTGCCCCAATTGCACTTGCTGGGCGGCGCAATATTTTCTAGTGCATTGTGGATTGCGATGCCAGTAATAGGTATGCTGCTTTTTGCCAATTTGGCGCTGGGAATCATTTCCCGAGTGGCTCCACAGATGAATATTTTTGCAGTCGGATTTCCGATTACCCTGGTTATTGGAATCCTCGGTGTGGCATTGACATTGCCTATGCTTGATCGCCCTTTTGAAGCTTTACTGACAACGATGTTGGCAAACTTTTAACGCGATGATTCATCACATCAGGTTGTTGCGGGTAGCGTAAATCGCCAATTCGGCATTGCTGGAAAGTTTGAGTTTTTCCAGTAACCGCGTGCGGTACACACTGACTGTTTTGGGACTTAACATCAACTCATCCGCTATCTCCGATAGTTTTTTACCGGCCGCAATTTTTAGCAAGGTCTGCATCTCCCTCTCGGAGAGCGCTGCATGGGCAGCGGCATCGTCCGGCTGGGAAAGGGTGTTGACCAGCATTTCTGAGATCTCCGGCGTCAAATATTTCTTGCGCAACCCCAGTGCGCGGACCGCCGCCACAATTTCCGCCGGATCCCCCGATTTGTTCAAGTACCCGTAAGCACCTGCCCGAAGACACCGAATTGCATATTGGTCCGCTTCGTACATCGATAGCATCAGTACGCGGACGTCTGGGTGACTCTCGCGGACGCTTGCGAGAATTTCCAGTCCGCCGCGACCTGGCAGATTCAAGTCCAAAACCAACACGTCACATGCTTGACCGCGCAATAACGACCGCACATCGCCGTAGCTTCCGGCTTCGCCGACCACTTGGATATCAACAGCGTCCGTTAAGGTTTCTCTGATTCCTCTTCGAAGCATCGCATGGTCGTCGCACAAGATAACCTTGATCATCGATCGTCGCCTCCCTCAGGTATTTCTGAGCTATTGAGTGGTACGGAGAGAATCAGTGAGGTGCCAACTCCTGGTTTGCTGCTGACGTCTAGCCAGCCCCCAACGCTTTGTGCGCGTTCCTGCAGACCACGCAGCCCAAAAGACTGTGGTTTCAGTTGGTCATCTCCCGACATTCCTCGACCATTGTCCGAAACCTCTAGCGTTAGAAAACCATGCTGGCTGGATATATCAATGGCCACAGCAGTGCTGTTCGAGTGTTTGGTAATGTTGGTTAATGCTTCCTGAGTGACCCGAAAAGCAACTAGCAGTACCTCAGCATGGATTGATTTTTCGGCTTCTTCGATTCTGAGTTGAACTTTGATCCCGCTACGCTTGGAAAACCCATCAACCAGCCATTCCACCGCAGCGCGAAGGCCATCGTCTAGGATTGATGGGCGTAGATTCAACATGATTCGCCGGCAGGCATCTATGGCGGTTTGCAAGCTGTTCTGCGCAGAGTCGGCGTGCTCTTGTACTTCTGGCGCCAAGTCACGACGCATCAACCATGCTATATCGAGCTTTGCTGCGGCCAGTGCACCACCGATGTCGTCATGGATTTCTCTTGAGATAGCCTTACGTTCATTTTCGATAAGAGACTGTAGGTGTTCGTTGAGCTCAGATAGTCTGCGCTTTGAGAGTGCTAGCGCAATATCTGTCGCAGCCTTGTCCTTGATGCTTCGGTCAAATTCAAGCGCCCTGCAGACAACTCTGCCAAGCTTGCTGTGCTCGCTTTTGCTCAGGTAGTCGGCAAAGCCAAGATGGATGGCAGCCACTGCAGCGGCCTCACCGATGGCACCCGAAAACAGCACAAAGGGTGGGCGATCGCCTATCTTGGGGAATGCATTCCATGCATCCAATGCGGTAAAACCCGGTAGTTGGTAGTCGGCTAATACAAGATCAACTTGGCAGGAACTGCAATGCGTAGCGAATTGATCTAGTGTTTCCACCCGTGTCCAGGAACAAGCCGTGTTCGATTCAAGCATCGCTTTCTGTGCAATGACATGATCGAGTTGCGAGTCCTCCAGGTGCAGAATTTTCATAGGGTATTCAATGATTTCGTTACAGTGCTAGAGCGCTATCATTCCCGTCAGATTATGAAGGCTCCGTGGCGGATTCCGAGGCTTGCCCTTCTGAGTTGAAAAATCCCACGCACACAGGGCTTTTTCCTGCTAACCTGTGCAAAGGGGTGTAATGTGGAATTGGAAAATCATTCTTGGATATCCGGTATTGAGGATGCGTAGCTATGCAGTCATCGATGAATTCCGATAGTCCGTCTTCTGTTCAGTTGCCTGTCATGCTGGTGGCGGATGTGCAGGATTCGCTTTTGGTGGTTGTGCACGATTTGTCTCGGTTGGATGGCTTGCTGGCGCATACCATGGAAAATTTGATGGAGCGATTCACCAGTGCGAGTGCGAAACTTGCTGATCCCTCGCTCCCCGAATCAGGAGAGCTTGACCATGTGCGCAGTACTTTGCGCGCTGCCGTGACGGAGTTGCAGTTTCAGGATATGGCATCGCAGTTGATTGCGCATACGTCCAAAATTCTCCAAGGCTGTGCTTACAGGCTTGCGTCGGAGTCCATGGGAGCGGAAGACGGAGAGGCGGTGCCTTTCGTCGAGGAGGTGCCAGAACGCCCCAATCCCGTGACTCAGGATGAAATGGATGCGGGCTCGATCGAGCTTTTTTGATTTACTCAGTTGTGTTTTTGTCGGAGTTTTTTTATGCCAACGATTCTTGCTGTTGACGATTCCCCCTCCATGAGAAAGATGGTGTCCTTCACGCTCACTGGAGCGGGATATCAGGTAGTTGAGGCTGTGGACGGGCAGGATGCTTTTGAAAAAGCACAGTCTCAGTCATTTGACTTGGTTTTGACTGACCAAAACATGCCAAGGCTTGACGGCTTGGGCTTGACCCGCAAGTTGCGAGACCATCCGCAGTTCAAGACCACGCCGATTCTCATGTTGACCACTGAGTCGAGCGACCTGATGAAGCAGGCTGGCCGCGCGGCCGGCGCTACTGGATGGCTAGTCAAGCCGTTCGACCCTGCAAAGCTATTGGATGTGATTAAAAAAGTAATCCGCTAGGCGGATTCATTTTTTTTGCGAACCATCTATACGGAGTCACATATGTCGGATATTCATCAAGAAAGCGGCGCTGCTGGTGGGGATTTCGACCTCAGTCAGTTTTATCAAATTTTCTTTGAAGAGGCTGGGGAAAATCTCGATCAAATGGAGCAAATTTTGCTCAGTCTGAATTTGGAGACTGCGGATGATGAAGAGCTCAATGGAGTTTTTCGTTGTGCGCACTCGGTGAAAGGCGGGGCTGCAACTTTCGGATTTTCAGATGTTGCTGAATTGACGCACCATATGGAGTCCTTGTTGGACAAGCTTCGCAGGCACGAGTTGAAGGCCACACCAGAGATGGTGGACGTGTTGTTGGAATCGGCTGATATTTCTCGTAGCCTTCTGGCCAGACACCAGGCTGGTGGGGGGGACGAAGGCCCGCCGACGGCCGATTTGGTTCGCCGAATTAGTCTTCTGGCTTCTGGTGCCGCGCCTGCGCCTGTAGTTGCGGCGCCGGTCGTTCCGGTGCTGCCGACAGCAGTTGCTGCTACGCCCAGCCCAGCGCCCACTGGTGGGGCGAGCGGAGCGCGGAAGCTGATCATCACTATTGGACCTCTGGATCGCCCCGAGCAAGCCGATGCAATTTCGGAACTTTTTCGAGACATCCCCGGGCTCGGCGATATTTCGGCGAATACGGCATCAGCTGCAAATATGCGTGTCTATGCGGTAAGCACCAATTCAACCAACGATGACTTACTGGATCTTTTTGCCTTTCATGTATCCAGAGAGTTCATAAAAATCGAGGAATCCTTCTCAACTCCCCCTACCGTTGTTCCAGCTGCTGCACTGGTTCCTGAGGGGTATGGTTTCTTTGATGGTTCCCCTGGCGCCCCTATGCCTGACCCCGTGTCGGTTGCACCAGTCGCTGTAGGTGTTAAATCGGCGGTAGGTAGCAATGCGGTGGAAATCGCGGCGGGTCCGAAGGCAATGGCTTCTAAACCGTCTCCCGCCCCCGCGCATGCGCAGCCCGAGGCTGCGACTATCCGTGTTGCAATCAGTAAGGTTGACCAACTTATTAATCTCGTTGGGGAATTGGTTATTACGCAAGCGATGTTGGCACAGAATAGCCGGACGCTAGACCCCGCCATCCACCAGCAGTTACTTACTGGGTTGGCGGATTTGGATCGTAACACCCGCGATCTTCAGGAATCTGTGATGTCGATTCGCATGATTCCGATGTCAATTGTTTTCAGTCGATTCCCTCGGATGTTGCGAGATCTGGCTAGCAAACTTGGGAAAAAAGTTGATTTTGTGACCCAGGGAGAGGCCACAGAGCTCGACAAAGGGTTGGTAGAGAAAATTACCGACCCTTTGACGCACCTGGTTCGTAATAGTTGCGATCACGGGATCGAGTTGCCCGCCGATCGCGTTGCTGCCGGCAAGTCCGAAACCGGCACCATCACACTATCCGCCTCGCATCAGGGTGGGTCGATTGTGATTGAGGTGCGTGATGACGGACGAGGCATGTCTCGAGAGAAGATTTTGCGCAAAGCCCGTGAGCGGGGACTGGATGTTTCCGACTCGATGTCTGATGCGGAGGTGTGGCAACTCATCTTTGCACCAGGATTCTCGACCGCTGACGTCGTAACCGACGTATCGGGCCGTGGGGTTGGCATGGATGTCGTGAAGAAAAATATTACTGCGCTTAACGGCACAGTCGAAATAGACTCTGCCGAAGGCTATGGAATGCGGGTCTCGGTCCGGCTGCCGCTGACTTTGGCGATTATGGACGGCATGTCTGTCGGGGTCGGTGACGAGGTATACATACTGCCTCTCTCTTCGGTTGTAGAGTCTTTCCAGGTGAAAGAGGATGCGGTCAGCACCGTGGGGCAGGGCTCCCAGCTTGTAAAAGTCAGAGACGAATACATGCCCGTTATCGAATTGGAAAAAGTTTTTCAAGTGCCCAGATTTGAACTTGGAAAATCTAGTGACATCATGGTCGTGGTGGAGGCAGACGGAAGTCGCGTGGTGTTGCTCGTTGATGAGTTGCTTGGGCAGCAGCAAGTGGTCGTAAAGAATCTGGAAACTAACTACCGCAAAGTTCCCAACGTTTCCGGAGCAACTATTTTGGGTGATGGAAAAGTCGCTTTGATTTTGGACACCGGCGCCTTGGTTCGCCGGTCGCGCCACTAATTTTTACTGGGGAGCAGCGCTATGGGGATTGCCGAGAAAATTGAAAATTCCACTACTGCAGGAGTCGCGCGGGAGTACCTTACCTTCCGACTTGACCAGGAAGAGTATGGGATTGACATCCTCAAGGTTCAAGAAATCCGAGGGTACGAACCACCAACCCGTGTTGCCAATGCCCCTGGGTTTATCAAAGGAGTGGTCAATCTGCGTGGAACGATCGTGCCGATTGTCGACATGCGTCTTAAGTTCAATTGTTCCAAGGCAGACTACAACTCGTTTACGGTAGTCATTATTCTCAACCTTCGCACACGAATCGTCGGGATCGTGGTGGATTCTGTGAGTGACGTAATGGAGCTGCCTCCGGAGAGCTTTCGTTCCGCTCCTGATGTCGATAGCGTTATTGATAGTGGTTCGGTGTTGGGATTGGGCTCTGTTGGAGAGCGGATGTTGATCTTGCTGGATATCGAACGGTTGATGGCTGGTTCAGATATGGGGCTGGCCAGTGAGTTTGAGTAAATGAGTCTTCATTTGTTCGTCGTTTCTTGGCACTAAATGGCTTGTTCACGTCAATCCCACATGGCTAGTAGCTCGGCCGCATTTGTCTTATGACGCAAGGCAAGGAATTTGCTTGGACCAGTGCTGATTTTGATCGCGTCCAATCCTTGATTTACAAGCGAGCCGGTATCAGCCTGCATGATGGGAAACATGCAATGGTGTACAGCCGGCTTTCGAGGCGTTTGCGCGAAACTGGGCACCAGAGTTTCACTGAATATCTGAGTTGGCTCGAATCAAGCGATGGCCCAGAGTGGCAGGAGTTTGTCAATGCCCTGACTACGAATCTAACGTCGTTTTTCAGGGAACATCATCACTTCGATGTACTTGCCAATCATTTACGGACCAACAAGGCCGCTGGTACGGGGTGGCGCATTTGGTGCAGCGCAGCGTCGACCGGAGAGGAACCCTACTCGATCCTGATGACCGCAGTAGAGGCTTTAGGTGATAGGACTCCGTTTACGTTGACGGCTAGCGACATTGATTCAAAGGTACTCGAAGTTGCCCAGCGCGGAGTCTACCGGTCCGACGGAATGAAAGGCCTTTCAGAGGATCACCTTCGCAAATTTTTCCTGCGAGGGAAGGGGGCAAATGAGGGGATGGTTCAATTCAGACCCGACTATCGGAAAGCAATTAATTTTTTGCTCCTCAATCTCGTGAAAGACGGTTGGCCATTTCGAGAGCCGTTTGACATCGTTTTTTGTAGAAATGTGATGATTTACTTCGATGCAAAAACGCAGCGCGGTGTGTTAGAGCGGATTCATGGCGTGATGAAGCCCGGCGGACTGCTGTTTGTCGGGCATGCTGAAAATTTTACTGATTCCAAAGATCTCTTTACCCTGAAAGGTAAGACCGTATATGAACGGCGATAAGTGCCAAGCAATTATCTTGGGCACATGTAGGAGTGATGTATGAGCTTTCAGCCTGTCAGTGGGAGTGGCTTGTTGCGGCCTCAGGCCCCGGTAGTGGGGGGCACCAAAATTTTGGCAAATGGCCGCGTCTCACGCATTGATCATCTGAAAGCGCAGCCCCGTAAGCCCGGGGAAGCCTCTTTTTTTTATGCGGACCATCATTTCCAGTATGACGCTGTGAAAGTGCTTCCGGGTGAGTACTATGTGTCGAATGAGGATCTAGTTGTCATGACCGTCCTTGGGTCATGTATTGCTGCTTGCATTTGGGATGGCAAAGCTCGAACGGGGGGGATGAATCATTTCATGCTACCCGAAGGGGAAGATGGTTCCGGTCGATATGGGTCATACGCCATGGAGTTGTTGATTAATGAAATGTTGAAGCTGGGTGCGCGCCGTGAGACGATGCAGGCAAAGGTGTTTGGTGGCGGGCAAGTAATGGCTGGCTTTACGACAATGAATGTTGGCGAGCGCAATACCAAATTTGTACTGGACTATCTAGCGACTGAGCGTATTCCCGTCGTTTCCCAGGACGTTCTGGACATTCATCCTCGAAAAGTTTGCTTCTTCCCGGTCACGGGGAAGGCTTTGGTAAAGAGACTGGCGCACTCACATCCTGAGACACTTGTTGTGGAGGAGCGCAAAGGCAATGCTGCTTCGGTTGCGAAGTCTACAGCTGGCGGCTCTGTGGATCTGTTCTGAGCTTATTGTGGTGAAAAAAATTCGCGTGGTTGTTGTGGATGACTCGGCGCTCGTGCGCTCGTTAGTGTCTGAAATCATCAACCGTCAAGTTGACATGGAATGCGTCGGAGTTGCCAATGACCCTTTGGTGGCGAGAGAAATGATCCGCGAGCTGGATCCTGACGTGATTACACTGGATGTGGAAATGCCGAAGATGGACGGCTTGGATTTCCTTGCCCGATTAATGCGTTTACGACCTATGCCGGTAGTAATGCTGTCGACATTAACGGAACGGGGCGCGGAGGTAACCATGCGTGCACTTGAGTTGGGCGCGATCGATTTTGTGGCGAAGCCGCGAATCGGTCTCGCTGACGGATTGCGCGAACTTTCCGGGCAAATTGTAGAGAAAATTCGGGTTGCAAATGCGGCGCATGTACATCGAATTTCAGGTGGGGTGCAACCTGCAAAACTTCCTTCCGCTGTTGTTTCTGGTAACTGGAGCCCTGCGAGTCGCATTTCAACGGAAAAATTGATTGCAATCGGCGCATCTACTGGCGGTACGGAGGCCATAAAGGAAGTTCTTGTAAAGATGCCGGCCAACGCACCGGGGATTGTTATCACCCAACATATGCCACCGGGGTTTACGACTAGCTTTGCTGCGCGTTTAGATGGGCTCTGCCAAATTTCCGTCCAAGAAGCGCGCCAAGGTGAACGCATTTTGCCGGGGCATGCCTATATTGCTCCTGGCGGGCGGCAGTTTAGTGTTGGACGCAGTGGAGCGAATTACATTTGTGTCGTGGAGGACACGGAGGCCGTGAATCGCCACAAGCCCTCGGTTGAAGTGCTGTTTTTGTCGGTGGCAAAAGCGGCAGGTGCGAATGCTGTTGGCGTGATGTTGACCGGTATGGGCAATGATGGTGCCAGAGCAATGCGCGTGATGAAAGACAGCGGTAGCTATAACTATTGCCAAGACGAGGAAAGTTGTATTGTTTTTGGGATGCCCCGCGAAGCCATTGTGGCCGGTGCAGCGGATGAAATCCTGCCTCTCTCAAAAATCGCTGAGGCCTTGTTGGTTCGGCTGGGGACAAGCTCTGACCGATATAGAGTTTAGATAGACGCGAGGGGGTCGTGTGAGTCCGAGCCTTAATTTTGGTATACAATGCCTCACCGCCTCAGCTTCAGCTGGGGCGTTTTTTTCAGCGCTAGGGAGTGACTTCGGTTGCTTAGTGTTGAAAAAAACGAAAGTTTTTTGACAAGCGGCTAAAAGCTGTGTCATAATACAAGGCTTCGCTGATCACTGCGAAGTAAATCGAAAAAGCAAGTTTTCGAGATCATTAAAAAATTACAGCCGATAAGTGTGGGCGTTTGTTGGTAGTTGCCAAGTTCTTCGGAACCGGGTCTTTGGACCTGTAAACGCTCATGGAGATAGAAGTGAAGTTCACTTCAATTCCGTTTTTATGAGTGGCTCGAAAGAGCAAAAAATTCAAGATCGAACTATAGAGTTTGATCCTGGCTCAGATTGAACGCTGGCGGCATGCCTTACACATGCAAGTCGAACGGCAGCACGGGAGCAATCCTGGTGGCGAGTGGCGAACGGGTGAGTAATATATCGGAACGTGCCCAG
>JACCDZ010937151.1_pt1 | contig 14997 bp, 10 predicted proteins | sample 7449551 | NCBI WGS metagenome assembly JACCDZ01 (sample SAMN15323452, study PRJNA562643) | freshwater metagenome | isolation source: river surface water | place: USA:Blue River Watershed | collected 2017-08-18 | reverse complement strand
CGACCTGTTGCTCAAAGCTCCCCTTCACCAATGCCGGATTCAAAAGCTCCATCGACCCTTTGAACGACTTCACTCCATCAGCGACGTCTGCCCAGTTCATCGCGCCGAATCGGCGGCGCACCTCTTCCTGTACCCAAGCGCTATCTCGGTTACTCAGATGCTGTTCAGCCAAGATGTTTGAAAAGGTTCCGGTGATGGCGCGCGGACCGGGCTTGTCCTGCAATGCCTTTAGGCGCTCGACAAGAGCCGGTACTGCGCTCCAGTCACCCTTAAACTGCGTAAGACTCAAAAGGGTTCCATAATAGCTACGCAAAGTTGCGGGATCTTGAATATCAAACTGCGCAAGATCACGTTTTAGGTTCTCCTCCAAGATGTCTGCCAAGGCCTGAACCTCACGACGTGGCGCATCCAGGTAATAGCTCGGAAGATGTTCAAGCTTCACGACACGTCGCGGCAGCTGTTCCGCTGATGTAATTACCTGACGACTCGGGTTAGAACTTAATATCTGCGCATGTGATGCGGGGATCGCAGATACAAACGTCGCAGCAACAAGGATTGCAGTCATTGAGATTTTCATAATGTTCTCGCGATATAAATGATTTTGATAGTGCGGATCAGTCGTTCTCCTCGGATAACTCGCTGGGCATTGTCCAGGCAAGCACCATCGCAGGGAGACTCGCAGCGCACATGATGTAGGAGTACAGCAACCCAGAAGACTTGCTTGACGTGAGGTATGCAAGAACACCGTCCCCGCTCGTTGCTACGAAGATCACCAAGTACGGGATCGACAAAGCTGCGAGCAGCCGATAGGCAACGGTATAGCAGGCGTCGCGAACCCGAATCTGACGCTCGTCTAACATTTCGTTCGGAGCATCTGACACATGTCGAACAGAACTGCGAAGCTTAAAGTACAGAAGTAGCGTGACAATAAAAAGTGCGGCTTCAAGGTAAGTGGCGACCTTTCTATCCGGAATTAAGATGCTCATTGCAAGCACCCCCAAAGCAGCTCCCATCACAAAGACCAGCGCTCGTCGTGCACCTTGCTGACGAAATCTTGACGGCCGCGTGTCGCGAAGACTCTTTTCCACCTCATCACGCGTCACCCCTTCCAACCAAAAGAACCGGCGCTTCTTACCCTCACTCATGCGATTTCTCCTATTCGCTCGCGAACGGCTCAGTTGAAAAGAGCTGTTCGATTGGCCTACCTAAGGCGCTTGATATTCGTAACGCGAGAGACAGACTAGGGCTGTACTCCCCTCTTTCGAGGTACCCAATCGTCTGGTAGTGCACCCCTACGGCATCCGCTAGCGCCTTACGGCTCAAGCCCATTTCTTCTCGAACATGGGCAATACGGTTGAATAAAGGGAGTTCTTCGTTACGGCTCATGGAGATAGCATAAATGCTACATAGTATGAATGCTACTAAAGACCCTCAACTCCAGTCAAGAAATAGCAAAGGAAGCGCAAAAGGCGAGCTGATCTCAGATCGCGTCGAACACCTCGCGCCAGGTTCCGTTGATCGCAGTACGAACCCCGTGCACGTAAAGGACGAGACGACTTGCAGGGTGGATGATCAGTTGCTGCCCGTGATTGCCGACAAAGCAGAAACTCCCGGGCTTACGGGTACAGTTCGTCCAGATCTGATAGCCATAGGACTTGTTAAAGGGCCAGTTCGCCTTCACTTGTTCTGTTGTGGCGTCTTTCAGGAACTTTCCAAAGCAGTCGTCCTGACCAAGCCGTTCTAGGACGTACTCACCAAGCCGAATCCAGTCTCTCGGGGCGGCGCTGAACCCGAAATAGCCGGCGACTTCCCCTGCCCGATTTGTCACCCAGGCCCCATCCTTTTCAGCACCCACTTCAGACCAGATCTGATCCGCAAAAAATGTCGCAAACGACTGGCCAACCGCCTTTTCAACCACAAGATTCAAAACGACGGTGTCGTAATTGTTGTAGTTGAAGGTACTCCCGGGCACAAATTTCTTATCGTCACGCGCCTTCATCAGATCCACAAAAGATCGCGTCATGGCGCCCGAATAGATGGCGCGATTATCAAGAATATCTTGCTGATCCTTCCAACCAGTGGGTCGGACATAGTCCGTAAAAAACGCGCCACTGGTCATCTTGAGGAGATCTTTCACAGAGGACTGACCCCACGACGTTCCTGCGAGCGACGGGACAAACTGTTCCGCTTTCATATCGAGCGAATTAATCTTTCCCAGACAATGCGCTTTACCCACCGCCATCGCAACCAGACTCTTGGACATGGAGTTACCGATGGGTGTCGACGATACCGTCACAGCCCCAGGAAGATAACGCTCCGCAAGCAGTACACCAGACTGGGCGACCAGCACCGCCCGTGTTCCCGGCTGCTGAAATCGCGAGTCGACAAGCCCCTGTATAGACGCCCGCTTAGCATCGTTGGAACCCGCCGACTGATCCGGCAACGCAAGGCGTCTCGGGCCATTAGAGGGTGCTCGGACCGAGACGTTACTGGTCTGCGCGCGCCAGCCCTCGGACATCATGCGGGCGACCTGATCATCGATCTCCTGTGCCAGAGATGACGAACCCAAAAATACCCCAGCAACAACACAGCCCAGCCCAGACAAGCACTGACGAGTGATTGTTAAATTCGTCGACCGTGAACTAACCATGAATTCTCCTATGCAGACCACGAATGGCTTGCCTTACTCTACCCGAAGCGCCTCGACGGGTCTGAGTCGGGAGGCCTTTCTCGCTGGATACCAGCCAAAAAAGATGCCAATCACGGCAGAAAATCCAAAGGCGAGTAGCACTGAAAACAACGAGATCTCAACCAGCAGTCCGCTGATCGCAGCGATTCCCCAGGCCGCCCCAATGGCGAGTGCCGTCCCAATGAGGCCGCCCACAAGACAGATCACAACAGCTTCGATCAGAAACTGACGAAGGATGTCCTTTTGTCTCGCACCAAGCGCCATACGAATCCCGATTTCCCGAGTTCGCTCGGTCACGCTGACCAGCATGATATTCATAATGCCGATGCCCCCCACGATGAGCGAGACGCCTGCGATCGCGCCTAGCAATAACGCCATGGCACCGGCCGCAATCGCCGCAGTCTGGGCAATCGCGGTCAGGTTACGCACTGAGAAGTCATCATCCTGGCCTTGCTTAATTCTGTGGCGGGCACGTAAGAGTTCATTGATTTCGTTTTCGGCCTGCGCCATCGATTCCTGGGAATCCGCCTGCACCAACATCATCGCAACGCTCTCGGGAAAGGCACTTCGAACCAGCTGCTGTCGGGCGGTAGACAAAGGAATGAACACGCCATCATCCTGATCACGACCATCAAGACTCTGCCCTTTGCGCGTGAGCACACCGATCACCGTGAACGGGAGATTTCGAATCCGAATGCTCTTTCCTACAGGCGATTCATCGCCAAATAACTGGGTCGCTGTGGACTGGCCGATCACCGCAACACGGGCGTTTGACCGAAGATCGCCATCGCTTAACAAATCGCCGACTTCAGTGTCCCAGTCCCGCAATGGAAAGTAGTCGGGCGTGACACCTGCGACCATCGCGCTCCAGTTCTGACTGCCGTAGGCCAGTTGAAACGAACGCATGACGACTGGCCCAACTCGTAAGACCCCAGGGACTGTCGCAATGGCCTGGGCATCTGAAATCGTGAGTGTCTGCGCTGCGCCTGCCCCAAACCGCACCCCACCCGACGTCTGAGATCCAGGAAACACGATCAGAAGGTTACTCCCCATGGAGCTGATGCTCTGATTCACCATGGACTGCGCGCCACGCCCGACCGCCATCATGATCACCACCGCACACACCCCAATCACAACACCCAACATGGTGAGCAGTGTCCGCAGCCGATTTGTCGCAAGCGCACGAAATGCCTCTTCGATAACCTGAGGTGATTTCATCACAAGCCCTCTGTCACGGGGCCATCAAAGACCACAACACCGTCTTTCAGTCGCACAAGACGACGCCCAAACCTTGCGATATCCGGCTCATGGGTCACCAGAACAATCGTCATGCCCTGGTCTCGATTAAGCGTCTGGATGACCTTCATAATCTCTTCGGAGGTCACGGTATCAAGATTTCCCGTCGGCTCATCTGCAAGCAAAATCGGCGCGTGCATGGCGAGCGCGCGGGCAATTGCGACACGCTGCTGTTGGCCGCCGGAGAGCTGGTTCGGCAGGCGATCCTCAAACCCTGCAAGCCCCGTTTCTGCCAGTCGAGCCCTTGCCTGGACGGCCGCCTGATCACGCGATAACCCACCATAGACCATGGGAAGCGCTACGTTATCTAAGACATTCATCCGCTTGAGCAGATTAAATCCCTGAAAGACGAAACCGAGCTTCTGGTTTCGCAGCCGTGCGAGATCGTCTGAATTCATTGTGCTGACATCCTCGCCGTCCAAAAAATAAGATCCGCGTGTCGGCATGTCTAAACAGCCAAGAATATTCATTAAGGTCGACTTTCCTGAGCCTGACTGCCCCATGAGGCAGACAAACTCCCCCGGCGCAATTGACAATGAAATGCCGTGCAAGACGGGCACAGGAGGCGCCCCGGGTGGTTCGTACTGCTTGTGAATATCCACAAGCCGAATCAACGGCTCAGCCATCCTAGAGCATTCTGAATCGGAAGCCACTCGCGGGACCTAACTGACTGGGCGCCGCACGCGTCACCACCGCCTCACCCGCCTCTAGTCCTTCTAGCACCTGAACGTAACGCCCATCGGAGACGCCCACTTTGATCTCTCGTGCTTGAAGCTTGCCATCCGCCCCAACCAGGTACACCCGTGGATTGACTGCTACCGATTTCGCCTTCGCCTGATCGGCCTTACCGTTAGGCACTGGCGTGCCCGGCGGCTTTACAGGCTCTGTCGGTGGACGAAACCGCAGCGCACCCGCTGGAATACGAAGGACGTTCTCCTGGCGGTTCGTGAGGATAGAGACCTGCGCCGTCATGCCGGGCAGCAATAGGCCTGACTGATTGTGGACATCAATCACGACGTTATAAGTCACCACGTTCTGCTGCGTCGTCGGATTTAACCGAACCATACGGACTTTGGCCGTGAACTCTTGCTCCCGAAATGCGTCCACCGTAAATCGAACAGGCTGGCCTGGGGAGATCCCACCAACATCGGCCTCTGCAACAGAAGTGTCAATCTGCATCTGCGTCAGGTCACGCGCAATCTGAAAAAGCGTCGGGGTCTGAAAGCTTGCCGCGACTGTCTGACCCACATCGATGCCCCGATTGACGACAATCCCGTCGATTGGAGACCGAATTCGGCTGTAGCCAAGGTTGGTCTGGTCACGTGCGAGCTGTGCTTCCAGCTGCGCGACCTGAGCGCTCGCTGCAGCCACGTCTTTTCGAACGCTATCGAGTGCGCCATCAGAAACAAAGCCATTACGTTTTAACTGCTCATTGCGCTTTAATACGGAAGAGACTAGCTCGAAATTTGCACGCGCCGAGGCAAGGTTCGCCTCGGTCTGACGGATCTGCGCCTCGAGGTTCGAAGGATCTAGTTCGGCAAGCAACTGCCCCGCCTTCACAGGTTTGTTGAAATCGGTATGGAGTCGGATCACCGTTCCCGAAATCTGAGTGCCGACATTGACCAGAACCACTGGATTTAAGGTTCCATTGGCTGCAACCCTTTGAACGATCTCGCCACGATCGACCGCTGCGGTCACCCAAGAGGGTTCATTGGACTGTGACCCGCGGACCCAGAACAGAATGCCTGCCCCCAGCACGGTGACAGCAAGGAGACCAATAATGAGTCGTTTCTTGGAGAGCGTCATGGGCTTTTGTGAGGACGTAGCGATCAGTTTAAAGGGAAGCAACAACAAGGGTGCACGCCCCATTAGGACTTACACGGAATCGCAATGTTCCCATTTTTGGTACGGTAGCGTTCTTGATCCTTTTTAACACTTGGTTAAATTCATGATTCGAAACACGTTTTACGGTCTCACACTGACCGCTCTTGCCGGATCCCTTAGCCCTGCTGCGGCAGATCAGACCGATGTCGTCGTGTCGGCAAGCCGCTCCGCTCAGACCAGTTTTGATGCGCCGGGATCGGTCCAGACCGTGGGGAGAGACGTGATCGAAGCGAGTGGTCCGCAGGTCAACATCAGCGAGGCACTCGCAGGGGTTCCAGGGCTGAATGCGGCAAACCGAAACAACTTCTCTCAAGACCTACAGCTGTCTATTCGCGGGTTTGGTTCACGGGCGCCATTCGGGGTTCGCGGCGTTCGACTGCTCATTGATGGCCTTCCACAGACGCTTCCGGATGGCCAAGGACAATCGTCACAGTTTGCGCTGACCTCTGCCGAGCGAATTGAGGTTTTGAAAGGACCCATCTCGATTCTCTATGGGAATGCCGCAGGGGGCGTTGTACAGGTGTTTAGCCGCAGCCCTTCTGATAAGCCTGAGCTCACTTTATCCGCGATGTCGGGAAGCGATGGGCTGAACCGTGGAAGCCTGCAGTTTTCCGACCGAAAGGGTCCTTACGGCCTGATGGTCGATCTCGCGTCACTCTCCAGCGACGGGTTTCGACAGTACAGTGCAGCAGAGCGATTGCATCTCAATAGCAAGCTTGAAATGGCACATGACGGCGGGAAAACCTCCTTCATCCTGAATATCTTAAAAAATGAATCGGAGGAACCCGGCTCGTTATTAAAGTCTGAGTTCGATAGCAATCCAACCCAGGCGGTTACCGCAAACGTCACCAATCGTTACGGCAAAACCTTCACTCAGAGCATGGCCGGTCTAGTCACGGAGCGCAAGATGAGCGCGACGCAGACACTTGGTGCCCGGCTCTACTTTGGCGAACGAGCGCTCGACAACCCTTTAGCGGCAGCAAACTCGGCGACTGGGTTCAGCATGATTGATCGCCAGTTCTACGGGGTTGGCGTCTCAAGCAATACGCAGACAAAGGTCGGTGCTATTCCTGTTCGCGTCGCTGCAGGGATTGATACCGACTGGGTTGATGACACTCGTACGGCCAGACGTAACACCGCAGGGGTTGCCACTGGACCGCTGGGGAGGAACGAGGAAAACACCGCCGACAATCTCGATGTCTATCTCCAGTCGGACTGGCGTCTTGCTCCGCAATTCTCTGGGCTACTCGGGGTGCGGATGACGCAGGTCGCACTTGGCGTCAAAGATTACTTTCTGAGTGATGGCGATGGCTCAGGTGAAAAATCCTACTCTGGCGTTTCCCCAGTCATCGGACTGACGCATCACGCCTCCGACGCGTTGAATATCTTTATCCAGGCAGGTCGCGGTTTTGAAACCCCCACCCTTAACGAGGTGCTCTACACACCGAACGGTACCCGCACGCCGCTCAACCAGTTCACCGGCGCGATCTCTGCAGCAAAGAGCGATCAGCTTGAGCTCGGAATCAAATGGCGCCCGCAGAAAATGACGCGCCTCGACGCGTCACTGTTTCGCGCAAGAACCCGCGATGACATTGCCCCCCTCTTTTTGTCGCCGTCCTCATCCACCTGGCAGAACATCGACTCGCTCCGTCAAGGCTTTGAGATCAATGGTACGACCCAGGTTCACCCTCAGTGGACGCTTCGGGGTGCGGCAAGCTGGATGAGTGCGAAAGTCGACAAGAACTTTGCCGTCATTCAATCCGGTGCACTTGCGCCTGTGGCCAGCGGCAACACGATGCCAGGTGTTCCTGAACACAGAGGCTTTCTGGAACTCGCCTGGCGATCGAAGCACTGGGGAAGTCAGCCCAACCGGCTGGGCACAGAAGCAGCGGTTGAGTTACATGCCATTGGCCCGATGATGGCCAACTCAACCAATACCGCTCGAGTCGATGGCGCTGAGCTCGCCCATCTGCGCGTCACGCACCAGTTTCGAGTAGGGGCCGCACAGATCAAGCTCTTTGGACGCCTAGAAAACCTGACCGATGAACGCTACATTGGCTCTGTCGTCGCCGATCAGGCATTTTTGAGATTCTATGAGCCAGGTGCCCCAAGGAACTGGCTCCTCGGGGCAACGATTAGCCTCACACTCTGACAGGTGGCGCTCGAGGGCGCCACCCAATTCAAAACTCTCGATGACCTTAAGCGATCTCTTCGTAGAGCGGCAGCGTCAGAAACTCAGCAAAGGCTTCGGCCGTTGACATTTCTTCGAAGATCTTTGCGGCGCGGTCGTAGGTAGACGTCTCCCCGCCCACAACGGCCTTCACCTTTGCGAGTTCCTCGGGGACCAGGGCGCGAACCATCTCTGCCGTGATCTTCCGGCCGTCCTCGAGCGTCCCTTTAGGAGAGCGAATCCACTGCCATACCTGTGAGCGCGAGATCTCGGCCGTCGCCGCATCTTCCATCAGGTTGTGAATTGGAACGCAGCCGTTACCTGCAAGCCAGGAGCCCAGGTAATGAATTCCAACATTGATGTTCATCCGAAGCCCTGCTTCCGTGATCGGGGTCTCGGGTTCAAAGCGCAATAGATCTGCAGCGGCAACCGTCACATCTGGACGCTGCTTGTCGATCTGATTGGGGCGATCACCCAGAACGGCGACAAACTCCTTCATCGCCGGCTCTACCAGACCTGGGTGGGCGACCCATCCACCGTCATAGCCATCGGTCGCATCTCGACGTTTATCGTTAATGATGCCCTGCATCGCCACGGCATTTTTCTCTGGATCGTTCTTGATCGGAATGAGCGCACTCATGCCACCAATCGCAGGCGCCTGCCGACGATGACAGGTCTTCAGGAGCAGCAGCGCATAAGACCGCATGAAAGGCGCAGTCATCGTGACCTTGCTTCGATCGGCAAGACAGAAGTTACGGTCTACTTTGAACTTCTTGATACACGAGAAGATGTAGTCCCAGCGTCCGGCATTCAGACCGGCACTATGTTGACGTAGCTCATAGAGAATCTCATCCATCTCAAAGGCAGCAACAATTGTCTCGATGAGCACCGTGGCCTTGATCGTTCCCAACGGCAGTCCGAGTTCCTCCTGAACCATGACAAAAATGTCATTCCACAGGCGTGCCTCGAGGTGGCTCTCCATCTTCGGGAGGTAAAAGTAAGGTCCCGATCCGCGTGCCAGAAGCTCGCGAGCGTTGTGAAACATGTAGAGCGCGAGATCGAAAATACCGCCGGAGACTCGTTTACCATCGATCAACACGTGCTTCTCATCGAGGTGCCAACCACGTGGGCGGACACAGAGCACCGCCACCTTCTCATTCAAACGGTACTGCTTACCGTTTTGATCTAACGAGATCGTGCGACGAATCGCATCACGCATATTGATCTGGCCTTGGATCTGGTTATTCCAGTTCGGTGTGTTCGAGTCCTCGAAGTCCGCCATGAAGGAATCCGCACCAGAATTCAGGGCGTTAATCACCATCTTGCGATCGACAGGCCCAGTGATCTCCACACGGCGACAATGAAGGTCTTTCGGCAGCGGCGCAATCGTCCAATCACCGTCTCGAATCGACTTGGTCTCAGCTAAGAAATCAGGGCGCTCACCGGCATCAAGCCGTGCAACACGATCAACGCGTTTGGCCAGCAGCTCCTGACGGCGCGATTCAAATCGGCGATGCAGCTTGGCGACAAGGCTTAACGCCTCAGGGGTAAGAATTTCAGCAAAAGTGGGGGAAATCTCAGCACGGATCTCGACCCCGGCCGGCAATGACTGACTCATGGAACGCTCCTTAGAAGGTTCTCGATTATATTGGATTGTCCTTTTCAGCCCCCTGTCATGACCGCGCAAAAATCCCCTCTCAAGAGCCCTGATTTCTGGCCCACAGCCTGCCGAAGCCTTGCACGAAAGGATCCGATCCTAGGCGCGATTATTCGCCGGCATAAGGGCGAGTTCCTCCAGCGCCGGGGAGACCTCCTTCAGACCCTTGCACGTGCCATCGTCGGTCAACAGATCTCGGTAAAGGCCGCAGACACCATATGGACCAGGCTATCCCTTGCGATCGGTGACCCGGTCCCGCAGGCACTGATGGCCGTCTCAGAGTCGGGGCACGGCCCCCTTGGGTTATCTCGGCAAAAGATCCGCTATCTCAATGACCTAGGGCGACACTTTACGGAGACCCCGACGCTCGGTCAGATACTCGCATCGCAGTCCGACCAAGAAGTCATTGCGCGTCTCACCCAGATATCAGGGATTGGTCCTTGGACTGCAGAGATGGCACTGATCTTCTCACTGATGAGACCCGACGTCCTTCCGCTTGCGGACCTGGGCCTAATGAAGGCGATTGCTAAGCATTACAACAACGGGGTACCCGTCCCTCGGTCGCAGGCGCTTGAGATCGCCGAACAATGGCGGCCGTGGCGATCGGTCGCCACCTGGTATCTCTGGCGAAGTCTAGACCCGGAGCCCGTACACTACTGAGATGTTCGCCTATCGACACGCATTTCACGCCGGCAATCACGCCGATGTACTTAAACACATCACCCTGATTGAGACGCTGCGACTGATGCAGCAAAAAGAAACGCCGGTCTGGGTTATCGACACCCATGCGGGTGCGGGGCTTTACGCCTTGCAGAGCGCGCTGGTTCGCGACAAGGCCGAGTGGCCGACGGGCATTGGCCGGCTATGGGGCCAGCCCTGTCAGGCAGCGCCAATCGAACGCTATCTCGAGGTGATTGCTGCGTTTAATCCCAAGAAGAAACTGACGCACTATCCTGGCTCACCATTGATTGCGCGTCACTTAATCCGAGAAGATGATCGACTTCGCGCCTTTGAGATGCACCCCTCGGATATTGGTCCGTTGCAGACTGCCCTGAAAGGAGAGCCACGCCGCTTAAAGGCCGAGCGCAAAGACGGCTTTCAACAGCTCAGGGCGCTTCTGCCACCCGCATCGCGTCGCGGACTGATTCTCATCGACCCTCCTTATGAGATGCGCCAGGACTATCAGCATGTCATCTCCGCCCTCAAAGAGGGCATTGCCCGGTTCGCAACCGGTGTCTACATGATCTGGTATCCCGAGATCGCCCGCTTTCAGGTAGAACGACTTTTACGACAAATTGCCGCACTTCCAATCCACGAGGTCTTACATGCACGACTGACCGTGCGAAGTGCGTTAAAGGATGGCCTGGGTCTAAAAGGATCTGGAATGGTCGTGATCAATCCCCCTTACGGACTGAAGGACGCACTCGATGACTGCCTGCCTGAACTGACAAAGGCACTTGGTCAGGACCGACAGGCGCGATGGAGCGTGACACAGGCCGATGCAAAAACGGCGCTCGGGCAGCATAAGCCCGGCGCCGTCTCGGTCTCCGTTGTCAGAAAAACGTCGTCTTCTTAGTTACGCGACTCTCTTTTCTGCAGACTTCTGATCGAAGAACTGTTCGTCTTCGGTCGAGCCCTTCAATGCCGCAGTTGATGCCTCACGCTCAATCGTTGTCGTCACCGCATCAAAGTAACCGGTACCGACCTCACGCTGGTGCTTCACTGCCGTAAAGCCCTTCTCGGCTGCTGCAAACTCAGCCTGCTGCAGTTCAACAAACGCCGTCATGTTGTTTCGGGCATAGCCGTACGCAAGATTGAACATCGAGTAGTTCAGGCTATGGAAACCCGCAAGCGTAATGAACTGGAACTTATAGCCCATTGCGCCTAGCTCGCGTTGGAATTTAGCGATCGTGCTGTCGTCAAGATTCTTCTTCCAGTTAAACGACGGCGAGCAGTTATAGGCCAGCATCTTGCCAGGGAACTTCTTCTGAATTGCTTCGGCAAATGCACGCGCAAATTCAAGGTCGGGTTTACCTGTTTCACACCAGATCAGATCCGCATAAGGCGCATAGGCAAGTCCACGAGAGATGGCCTGCTCGAGACCTGGCTTGGTGCGATAAAAACCTTCGACGGTACGCTCGCCGGTTAAGAAGGCGCGATCATTCTCATCAACGTCCGAGGTAATCAAATCAGCCGCTTCTGCGTCGGTTCGTGCGAGCAGTACGGTGGGGACTCCGAGAACGTCTGCGGCAAGTCGAGCAGACACCAGCTTCGCCACTGCCTCACGGCTTGGCACAAGGACCTTGCCACCCATGTGGCCACACTTCTTGACGGACGCAAGCTGATCTTCGAAGTGGACACCCGCTGCACCCGCATCGATCATTGATTTCATCAGTTCAAAGGCGTTCAGTACGCCACCGAAGCCCGCTTCTGCATCGGCAACACTCGGCAGGAAGTAATCGATGTAACCGGGATCAGAGGGGTTCAGCCCTTCCATCCACTGAATCTGATCAGCACGGGTAAAGGTGTTGTTGATGCGCTTGACCACCATCGGAACGGAGTTAGCGGGGTAGAGCGACTGATCGGGATACATTTCACCCGCAAGGTTCGCGTCACCTGCGACCTGCCATCCAGAGAGATAGACTGCCTTTAACCCAGCCTTTGCCTGCTGAAGTGCCTGATTTCCTGTCAAGGCGCCAAGAGAGTTCACAAAGGGCTCGTGATTGATCAGGTTCCAGAGCTTCTCTGCGCCGCGTTTGGCTAGGGTGTGCTCCGGCTGCAGCGATCCCCTCAGACGAACGACATCGTCTGCGGTGTAGCCGCGCTTAATGCCGCGCCACCGAGGATTTTCAGACCAGTCTTTTTGAAGTTTCTGCGCCTCAAGTTCACGTGTTGCCATCTGCACTCTCCTAAGAATTAATAGAGATATCCTAGAGAGTGCTGCTGCTTCGCAACAGAAATTTTTCAAAATTTTTACAAAAATATTTCTTTTTTTAATCAGCTACTTACAGCTATTTTTCGCATTGCGAAACATTCTTTTCGGCTATGAAAAGAAAATCTGATGCGCCGCAACGCAACCTTTCGTATCACGAAATGATTTTTTCATAATGTGAGATCACACAGTTTCACGAAGCGTACGCCAGGCCGGCGTGCGAAGCACTGGACGAAGGGCAATCCAGCCAGCGAGTAGCGAGATTGCGGCCCCAAGTGCAGCCCCAAGACCAAGCGCCTCCCAGCGCACCTCAAGACTGAGGGAAAAGACCCTCTCCGCCAGCGCCGCACCGATCCCTAAGGCAGCCGCCGCCGCCAAGACCCCCGCGACGCCCCCAACCAAGACGAGTTCGATCGCCTGAGCAAGAGAGATCTGCCGTTTACTTGCCCCCAAGGCACGAAAGACAGCGGCCTCTCTCAGGCGAGCATCCCGTGTCGCCAGGAGCGCTGACCAGAGCACCAATACGCCACTGGCCAGGGCAAACCCAAAGAGCATCTGCACCGCTGTAATGACCTGCGACAGAATTCGTTGCAACTGGTCCGTTAGCGCACTCAGATCAAAGACCGTTAAATTCGGAAAGGTCGGTAAGAGCGCCCGATTTAAGTCAATGGTGGGCAGCCCCTGGGCGTCGTTCGGAATATAGACCGAGGTGATCCAGCTCTGCGGCGCATTTTGAAGCGCGGCCGGCGTCAGAATCATGAAAAAGTTCACCTGCATCGAGTCCCAGCGCAAGGTGCGAAGATTCTGAACTACAGCCTCAATACGCTCCCCGGCAACATCAAAGACAAGCCTATCGTTCAACTTCAATCCAAGCGTCTTCGCGATACCGGTCTCTACAGAGACCTGTCGCTGACTAGGATTCATGGGCTCACCCGCAACGATCTTGTTATGCGTTGGAAGTTCAGACGAATACGTCAGGTTGAACTCACGATCCACAAGACGCTGGGCACGATCCTCGGAAAAATCGGTGGGCTGCACGGGTTGCCCGTTAATCTCAATCAGTCGCCCTCTCACCATGGGATAGACCACTGGACGCGAGATTCCTTGGGCTGCAATGGTATCCGCAACGGCGGCCTGCTGATCCGTCTGAATATTGAGAACAAAACGATTGGGCGCATCACTGGGCGTCGAGAGTCGCCATGCGGTGACGAGATCTGCCTGTACAAGCGTCAACAGAAACAGGGCCGTCAGGGCCATCGAGACGCCCTGAATCTGTAACGCCATGGCACCTCCGCGACGTTTCAAATTAAGACTTGTGTTCTGCCAAGCCCATCGAACAAGATCTGCAACGGATCCCCGACGCCCCGTAATCCCAATCGATGGCGGTAGGAAGCGAAAAATGATCCATGCGACCGCCGAAAAAACCAGGCTCGCTAATAGAAAACCGATTGCAGTGACCGCAGAAAGCGTCGCGTTACCAGTCCCAAGCCAGAGCAACAGCCACACCGCTGCAATCATCAGGATCATCCAAAGCCGCGCCGACGTCGACACTGCTGGACTGTCCTGACGCAGCACGCGCACTGCAGACACACGTCGTAGGCTCCAGAGCGGCGGAACAGCAAAACCAAGCACCATTGCCGCTGCAACCCCAGCCGCCTGCGCCAAAGGTGCAAGCGACACTCCACCTAGCGGAAGCGACAACAGCTTCGCAGCAAGCTGCGCAAGTACCGACTGCATCAGCCACCCCAGACCTAGCCCAATGAGAATTGAGACCATGGTCACGACGAAGAGCTCTAGTGCCCACCAATAGTTCAGTCTTGATTGGGTTGCGCCTATGGACTTCAGCACCGCACAGGTCTGAAGATGCCTCAGGACAAACCGCTGCGCTGCGAGTGCGACCGCGGCGGCGGCCGTCAGTGAGGCCAGCATGCCGGTCAGTGATAAAAACGCATAGGCGCGATCAAGCGCATTACGCAGTTCGGGGCGGGCATTCTCAAGACTCTCGATCCTTTGGCCGCGACCAAGCCGCGGCGCGAGTTCATCATTCAGCTGCTGAACCGAGAGCAGAGCGCTGCCGGGCTGTGCCGCAACCCAGAGGCGGTAACTAATTCGACTACCCGGTGCAACGAGCCCACTCTCCTGCAGGCGCTCATGTCGAATCATCACTCGTGGTGACAAGTTGACAAAGTTCATCCCTCGATCGGGCTCTTGAATAATCAGTGCCGCTACACGGAGCGACAGTGCACCGATCGTTAGGCGATCGCCAATCCGAACATTTAACGTTGCTGCTAATGCTGGATCAATCCAGACCTCGTCTAGGCCGAGTGTGCCATTACTGATTCGACCCTTTTCCGTCTGTAATAACAGTG
>JACCDZ011975139.1_pt1 | contig 14998 bp, 22 predicted proteins | sample 7449551 | NCBI WGS metagenome assembly JACCDZ01 (sample SAMN15323452, study PRJNA562643) | freshwater metagenome | isolation source: river surface water | place: USA:Blue River Watershed | collected 2017-08-18 | reverse complement strand
CACCCGCAGGCGCGACAGCGGGGATCGTCGCCAAATTCGCCGCGGCCCCGCCGTCTTTCTCCACCTTAAAATCGCCCGCGGCGAGGGTCGGCGTCACCTTGTATTGACCCGTCGACCGATCGACGAGCTGATACCCATGCAGCGTCCACCCTTCCCCGTATTTGGCGAGGTAGTTCATTTAATTTTTCCCCACCAAATAGACGTGATCGACATAGTGATCCCAATTCACGGTGTTAATCACCCCGAGATCCGGCGACCTATCCCACGTCTGGTTCATCATCCACTCATTCGCCCCTTCCCCGTTGGGTCCGCTGTAATTAAACTGCGTGTAATTGCCTGCGAGCGTTCCGTTAATCCACCACCGAATAAATCCATCTCGGGCCGTGTAACTGGTGCTGCATCGGATGTGGACCTCGATGCGGTACCACACCCCCATAATGATCGTCCCGTTCCCCACATTACATTCGGCCAAATTCCCGATGGAATCGCCGCCCATGATATGGCTGTTATTCAGCGCCGAGGTGTTGTGACTAAACGCCAGTCTGAAATTCGAGCGCCCTTGATTCGGTCCCCCAAGCAACGCGAAGACCCCGTTCATGTACGGACCTCGAAGAAAAAAGATCTTGTTCCCCTGCACGGCGCGTCCCTGAAATTGCGCGTTGGTCCGCCACGCAAATCCGCAATACAGCTCCCGGTAGAGCGCCGGGGCGATGTAGTGTAATTGGCCCCCACCTTCGCGCTGAAACGCACCGAGCCGATGCAATCCCACATTCGGCGGCGACACGGGCGCGGAGGGATCCGTCACAATCACCGTCGAGGAATAGTCGTCCAAGAGCCCCACAGTACTGTTCATCGAATGATCGAGCAAGATCACCCCTCCACTGAGCGCATTGGCCCACGTCGAGGACGAGGGGGCCACCGCCGACGCGATGCTCGTCTTGCTAGTGCTGTTATAGGCGGCCGTCAAGGTGCTCGCCCCGAGGGCGACTCCCGCGGCGGAAAACGATCCGGAGGCAATACCCGCTGGAATAATGATCGACGCCGGCACGGTCACTTTTCCGCTATCCGAGGACGACAACGTAATCGTCGCGGCGGCGGCGGGTGGAGAGCTGAGAAACACCGTGACAATTTGCGTCCCACCGATGCTCACATCAAACGCCGCGGGGCTCAAGAGCGTCACCACAGACCCGGCTGAGACGGTTCCATCCGTCGTATGCTGAATGACCGGCGCCAGCGCGGTACTGCAATTTGCATTGCCGGTAATCGGCGCCACAATGAAATCGATCACGTCGCCCGTCACTACCGTCACCGATTCGCTCAAGGTGCGCGGGGTGGTCGTCGTCAGTGACGCCGGTCCGTCGATCGTCGTGGCATTTTTCTTCATCGTAAACGTCACTCCGTTCGAGCCCGACGAGGTAACTAATTGAACGGATCCAGACACGAAGGCCACGCCGTCAGAGGGCGCGGTCCACCGCAAGACCGATCCGACCGTGCGTCCGGGGTGGATCCCACCATTCCAGATCCCCTGATAGGCTTGCGCGCCAGTCCACAGTCCGCCCCCGGCGTTGTACGTCATAGCGGCCCCGAGCGCATCACGATACGACCATTGATTCTGACCTTGCGTGTTGGAAAATTGAGCGGTGTAAACGTAGTTGCTGGAGACGCCCCCACCGCCCGTTGGAGGCGGTTCTTCGTCCGGTGGCGGATCCACGGGCGGGTCAACCGGCGGCGTCGGAGTGCCCGTCACAATGAGCCCCACATTCGTCGGAGAGTCCGGGGTGTTCACGCCCGCGTTCTGCGTAAAAACGAACGTCGTTCCAGAAATCCCGCCGGGGAGATTCCATTCCCCGAATCCGTTGGCGTTGAATTGGCGGACCCGGACTTTCACGAACGTCACAGGCGCTTTCAGCTTCACCGGGAGCGTCGTCACCCCGGCATTGACGAGCGGAAGTGCCATCCACGCATGGCGGGCCGCGTTGTAGTCGACTTTGACGGTCGGTTTATAGCTCGGAGAGTCCGTATAGATCTGTACTTCTGTGCCGTCTTCCGCGCGATCGCCGGAACTGTTGTCGGTAAACGTCAAGGTAAAATCGATATATGAAGCCATGCTACATCCTTCCAATCCCGCGCCGAATGGCGCGCATAAGTCCGCGTATCTTGCCGGTTCCGGAGCCCCCACCACCGCCTGAATCCCAGGAGGTGCCCCATGACGATCCCCAAGAGGTGCCCCAACTCATTTATGGCCCCCACTCATCGCCACCCGCTCCGGTGCCGGTCACGGTGACATCGTTCACGCTCTTGATGTTGGCATCCACTTTATTGGCAACGGTAAACGTCAACCTGTCGGTCTTTGTTTTAATCGCGGCCACTTCCGTATCGACGGCGGCGAGGATCGCGGCCACCTCCGTATCGAGATAACCCGCGATCGTTGTCAGCGCCGTCGCGTTATCCACGGTCTGTGGAAAACTGGTGTAAATCTGCACGGTGGCCGGAATGGCCCCAGTGCCGATGAATGTAAATGCTACGTGGCCGTAGTTTGTCTCCGCTTGGGCCGGAGCATACGAATGATAGCCGTTGCCTCTGTGTGTGCAAGCGCCAGAACTGACCGATCCAACGGCTTGCGATCCGTTGTCTCCCGTCACATAACAGGTTACTGATCCTGTAAACGCGCTCCCGTCCGTCGCGCTGATCATTTCCGCGCCGACAACTTGACTAGCGACGTTCTTTTTCATCGCGCTCCGGCTCCAATCACTGCGTTAGACCCACGCGCCCACGCGGCCTTGAAGCTACTCCCCGCCACCCCGCCGGTCTTCATCGTTCCCATGCGGGCGGGATAAATCATCGGCGGATGCTCCAGGTACGTTGTGCCTGTGAGCGTGCCATGCGTGGTTCCGGCATAATTCAATTCGGGCGAGGATCGCCCGTCGACCTTGCTGTAAAACACCCGCCCATTGGGAAAGAAGGCCGGGGCAAATCCTCGGCCGAGTGCGGCTAATTCATCAGCAGACAGCACCCGATTCCACAACGCGCACTCCGCAATCCCACCCGCAAAGAATGTCGCGTCCAGCGGATCTCGCGTGCCGATTCTCAATGTTGCGGCGGCATCGGAGACGCGGCCCGTCACCCATACCGGACTGCCTGTGTAACTGGCTTCGGCAATCGTTCCGCCAAGGGTGCAACTATAAATATGAATAAGACCCGATCCGGCCCCGCCTCCCCAGGTGGTTACAATGACCTTCCAGGTGTTGACGGCCAGAATATCCGCGGTCGTTTCGCTATAGGCAGATGAGGACCCACTGATGAGCGAAAAGATTTTATTGTTATTCCCGCCGCCCCCCGTTGCACTGATATACATGGCCCCGTTGAACGACCTATTCATCTTGTTCAGAATTTGCCGCTCACCCGTGACGTTGCCGGTAATCCGCACCAGGGCACAGGCCGTAAAGGCTGCGAGGTTGTCAATCGCGGCTTCGCTCCCGAAGGCCACTTGATCGTCTACACCGTCAAACGTCCTAGCCATTACGCTTCCTTCAATTCCATGGCATAAAACTCTGCGTCACCCGTCGCGGTATCGTTCGCCACATCCCGCCGAAGTCGAATACGAAAGGCTTCACCCGCTGCCACGGAATCGGTACCGGTGGCGCCCGCCGTCAAGGTCGCGTTCGAGATGGTCATGATGCCGCTTGTCCCTGAAACCGTCGCAGCGGTGATAATTTTTTCTGTGGCAAATCCATCGCTGTCAATGTCCTGCGCCGTCCCCACGCGCTCCAACGTGACGCCCCAGCCGATCGTGCCGCTGGTGGCCGACGAGGCCGCATGATGCACGTAGACCACGATATTGCCACCCGCATAGTGCCGGGGCATGACGAGGTTGGCGAAATAGACCGTCTCCTGAGTCGTCGTATCGAAATCGAGCACCGGATGCGTATTCCGCGTGTCCGGTGTGGCCGGCTTCGAACTGGGATAGCTCGCCTGCAAGGGACCGATGGTCAGAAGGGTATCGCCGCTCGCCATCAGCTCACCTCAAATCGACGCTGCACGACATACCAAAGCAGCTTCGCTTTCTGCTGTGTGGTCAATGCCCCACGCGCTGGTTGTGGATTACAAGAAAAAATCAGCGCATGAAGAAACCCCGGAGCACTCTTGACGACACCACTTGCCACCTGGGGCACAGAATAGGCGAATCGTTGCTCGACCTTTTGGACCCCAAGGGCAGTATCCCCGCCTGGAAACCCGTCCGGAAGATGCACCGGTACCCGTTTCAGCGAATCCCCTTGCTGGTAGCCCCGCACATATTCAACAGCCATAACTCCCTCTCTTGCACGACGGGGGCCTATCCGCCCTGCGAACAGACCCCCGTGTGTGAATCCCCCTTGCGCATCATTGTCTATGCGATCGGGTTCGTTTCCTTTTTGATGATGTAGTTGAGGATCGCTTTGATTCCCAATCGAACGGCCCGTTTGTTCGAGTAGATGGAATCAGACACCCTCAACTCAATCGCTTCACTCGATGTCGAACCCCCCTCTGTCACTTGACTGGGCCGGTGTTCGCCGAGAATGACACTGTAGAACTTATCCGCCATACGTCACCTTCGTGCGCCCGTTAGAGGGTTGTGGTTACCGCGAGTACTGGACTCGCACCCCTAACGCCCCGGTGCCGGTCGTCACGTCGGTTGTTGCGACGGTCGCGCACACGTCGTACATCCGATGCGGATCGGCCGTGAGCCCGAGGACTTCCCACAAGGGCTTTGCCATTTCCGCCACGGTGAACTCAGCCGACTCTTCCAAGATCTCGGTGATCTTGACCTGTGAGGCCGCACTGATCGCCGAGCCGAAGAGATCGGCGTCGACCACGGCCCCGCCGTTCTGGTTTGTCTGATAGATCCCGATATCGAAGGCCCCGGCGCCTTGCGCGGCCGAGTGAAACTTCACGCTGTTGACCCGGGCGTTCGAGGGGATCGAACACAACCGGATGATCGACGTGATGGAGAGGGCCGCGGTGACGCTGGCGATGTGTCCGTACACCTCGTGCATCACTCCGTCGCCCCCGTTCTGCGGGCTGTTGAGGACCCGGGGAGACGCCTCCCGGTTGGTGATCTGAACCGACTTTAACGTAAGATCCACTGCCATGATGTCACCTCTTGTTTAAACGGTGTGGGTTCCGGTAGCTCTTACGAGCGGTACGACTCGATCGCGTACACCTTGTCTTCGTCAATCCGGGTTGCGCCGGCCGTCATGTAGATATACGCTTGCCACGGAAGACCTTGGAGGTCCTTCCGCTGTGAGATGTCAGTAGTGATCTCATTCCACATGCCGAGGTGCATTCCAGACTTGACCCACACCGGGATCGTCACTTCGTTCGTGCCTGCGAGCACACTTTCTGCCAACTCGCAATAGATGAAGTTGATACCGAGGAATCGAACCAGGCGCCCGTCCTGCATCACCGGCGCGTCCCCGTTGAACTCGCGGGAGGTAATTTCCGCCTCACGCATCAGCGCCGATTCATCTTTCGCCGTCAGGATGCAGTAGATTTGCTCACGCTCGAAATCGACGTGCTTCGCCCGCATGAGCTCTTTAACCGACAACAGCTTTTCGACGTTGAGCCGGCTATTCGCCCCGCCCACCGCAACGTCCACCTCGTTTGCCGAGGTAAAGGAAGTCGTCGCGGCCCCCGATACGCCCGTCTTCGCATCCGCAAAGAAGGCGTTGAGGATGTGCTTATCCATGCGACGGCCCGCGGCAAAGACGCCGTTCTCGACTATCTTGGATTCAGGATCGGTCAACAAGCGGAGCTGGTCGAACTTATCGACCTGTTGAGGAAGATCGGAATCGAGGGGGAATACCCACCGGCGATCGGTCGCTGCATCGACTCGGCCCATCGGCGCAAATCGCTGCGTCACGTCCTGCATTTCGACCGAGCCCATGAAATCGACGGGGGACGCCTGATCTCCGGTATACGACCCCTCGGTCACGTACGGGCGAAGCAAGCTCCCCATCGCCTGGAGCTTTAATTGAATGTTGGTGGAATACTGACGAGCGTACCAGTTTGGAAGATTGACCGACATAAGCACCTCCACAAAGCAAAGAAAAAGTTGTCTTTATCGTTGCGAAGGGCTTCCCGGTTTTTTAGGTGTGCCGGACTCTTCTCCCGTTTTACTCCCGTGTCGGAGCTCGGTCTTTCCCGAGGGTCAATTGGCTAGGGCTGTGCCTAGTTCCCAACAGTTGTGTTTTTCATACTACACGACTTCCGTATTGTGTCAATACGATCACACAAATAAAAACGCTCACCGGGGGACACCCGGTGAGCGCGTTGTGACTTATCTGTGTTGTGTGCTATCCGCGCCCCTGTCCTTCGACGGCCCCTGGATAGGCGATCTGGTTCAACCGTTCCATCTCTTGCCGTGCTGCCCCTCGAACCACAGGGTCTTTACTGTTGAACTTCTCGATGAACGTCCGGTCTTTCATGTTCGAGTCAATCTTGGCCGCGGCGATCTGCGGCGTCATCGCATCGAACCTGGATCCCCCGCCTTTGTCGCCGGCCACAAATTGTCCTTCCGTTGGGATCCGAGATCCGATGTTGTGCAAAAACTTCATCGCCGCGCTCGGCCCCATCGCTTGTTTCAGCGCCAGGATATGGTCTTTTGTCATCCCGAAACTCTCCGCGGCGCGATCCACGACATCGTTGTTCTTTTGATAGTCTGCGCCCCATTCATTCTGGAGCGCCGTCATTTCTGCGGCGTGTGCGGTCTTCGCTCTCTCGGTCGCCGCCTTTGTCTGTTCAGCAATGAAGGCGTTATGTTTCTCGGCGATCTGTTGCACTTGCCCTTGTGACAATCCGGCCGCATGAAAAATCGGCGCGATAACCTTCGCGAACTCTCCGGAATCCCCTTCGGGGAGCGGGATCTTGTAATCGGTTGCCGCCTTTGGTCGACCGAGACGGTCGTAGACCGCGCCCCACGATTCCACGGGGTCGTTGGCCCCTGGCAGTTTGAGAATCCTTTCGGGCGGGACACCCGTAAGTTTTTCCAGATTTCTATAAGACGACAGAACATCGGGGATTCCTTTCCATTGCCGATCGTTCACGAGCGCCATGGCGTCGTTGTCGAGCCCCTGTTTGGACCAATCGAATGCCGCCGCGCCGTCGCCGCTGCCGCTGCCGCTGCCAGCGGCGGGAGGTTGACCGGACGCTCCCGCCGCGGCTGCGGCTGCGGACGGCTCAGGGGTAGCACCCGTGCCGCCCGGAGCGCCCTCTGGCGATCGATACAACCCTTTCTGTCGGTCAAACATGCGTCACTCTCCCTTGTGATACAGCTTCCACAATTGGTCGTCGGAAAGCTGTAGATGTTGTTGAATACGCAACCACACTTCGCGCCGGCCTTCCATGATGCACGAGGCGCGGTCGTTCGCACTCGCCGTCGTCTCATGGGCGCGACAAAACTTCGCGAGGTCTTCGAGCACCAGCACGTTGTCTCGGTCTTCTGGTACGAACGTGCGTTGATAGGCGAGCTTCCGGAACCCTAAAAACTCTTTCACTCGATTGATGATGTCCGATGTTTTCACGCGCGTGCGCCTTGCATCATCGGCTTGACGAGCGACGAGATCGCCGGCGCCGCCTCCACCATCTGTTGCTGTTGTGCGGCTTGGGCTTGCTGCTGGCGCATCTGGAGCACCGCATCGAGGGTTTTGATCCAGCGCGTCGGCACCGCTTGACCCTGCGCGATCTCAGGCATCGCTGCATCCCAGTCGAGGAAATCGAGCGGCCTCTTGTCGCCGGTGATCTGCACATAATCACGGGACCAATCGACGAGTCGAAAGAACCCCGAAATGCCTTCCGCCTTCTGTGCGCGAGACAGGGGCGAATCATACTCCACGACAAACTCGCCCGCGGCTTGCCGCAGGATGTCAGGCATCGGCGAAATAAGTTTTTGTTGCATCAGCAAGTCGACTTCGCGCTCGATCATCGGGCCAAGATATTCGGACTGTTGCCGGCCCATCGTCGGGGACAGGAGCGCGCCTTTCTCTCGCGTGCGCTCGATCACCTCCGTCGCCGTCATCTCGGGGGTTTCGGTGAGAATTTGAAAGAGGGTCACGAGGAACGCGTCATTGATGACCATCCGTTCGTCGTCCATGAGCTCTTTGCCGATGGCGATGTTGCCGGTTGGCAAGGTGTGAACGAGTGGTCGGCCTTCGGCGGATACCCCGCCATAGTTGAGAGCGCCGCCACGCATTGAGAAATTATCCAGTATCCCGTCATCGTGAGCCAGCAACACAGGATCCACCACACGATGGCCCTGCTTAAGCACCGTTTTCTTTTCTTCATTCAGCACCTTTAACGATGGAAGTACTAACATCGCCGGGGATCGTCCGTTGATCTCGCCTGGTGCAACTACGTATCGACTGATCGCGTACGGGAAACTCTCGAACCCTTCATCCAACAAGTGCGTGGCGCCTTCCATCGCGACGTATTCCGAGCGATACGGCTGTCCCGCCGCATCCAATCGGTTCGAGTCGTAATCCTCTCTCGGCGTCACATAGTGGAAGAAGATGAACGTGTCGTCGTATTTCTTGCCGTCGTTCGCGGCTTGGATGATTTTCTCAGGGAGCGCGGCGCTTCCGAACTTCTGCGCGGCTTGTCGCGCCGTTAATGGGAAGCGGCGGATCACCGTATCGATGATACCTTGGTGATTCTCACAAAACCGCACCTCGCCCAAGTGGACGGCTCGATACCGAAGCCCTTTCCCATAGCGCGGCTGGAGCTTATCGATAAACGTACAGCCGGTCCCGAAGGCGCCGAGCGCCATGTAGTTTTCGTGTTGCTGGCTGGCGAAGTTTGCGCTCGGGGCGTACCGATACTTAAAGAGCATCTGCGTCAATTCGTCGAACCACAATTGCACGTTCCGTCGTTTCTTGAGCGCAGGGTCCGACGGCTGGAGACTATGCCACTGGGAGTTCCGCGGCGTCAACATCGACTCCATGGCCGCGGCAAAGCGCGTGAGCGCGAGGGCGCCCGTCGCGTCGTACATCTCTTCGCTGTGCAATTGAAACGGTTTCATCACCCCGCCCGCCGCAGGACCAGACGAAAACGACCCCGCGTAGTTGGGCAGGATGCGCCGGGCGATTTCCTCACACACCGAATCGAGGGACCCGCGGGCCGCACCCGCGCTATCCCATCGCTTGATGATGTTGCGCCCGCGTTCGTCGTTGTCGTGGATCGCTGGATTGGGCATGGGTTACTTGGGGTTGACCGTCGAGGCGCGGATGTCCGTCTGGTTGCGCTGCGTCGTGGACGACTTACTCTTAATCAAGCCGTCGCGGATGACGAACGCGGATCCGAGGACGACGGCATCATGTTTCAATCCGCTCATGAGCTCGGGGAGCTTCCCTGAGATCACCATCACCTTCACCTCGCCCTTTGGCTTGCACACCCCATTCGCGAGCTCTTTTTCACATTCCGAGATCAGCACGGCATTCTCGGCCCATTGGTTCTGTGTCTGGGTCAGGAGAAACATGGTGTCTCCGTGCCGCACCGTTTCACTCGACTGCGCGCACCCCGTGAGCATGACGATGGAAATCAGGACGAACAGCGCGGCGTATCGCATTTAGTACCCTCCTAAGTATTTTTTGACTTTCGGCGCCGGGGCGTCATCCGGCGAGGTGAGCATATTCGCAGCACGACCACGGCCCGCGCGCACGCGTTCCGCTTCGGCCAAGGCATCGAGCTTTTGCTGCGCGGTCGTATCCTCGGCGCCCTGCTGCCCGAGGACCGGCATGGTGTGGAGCGTCGGGGGTTCGGGGGTCATCGAGTCGGTCCCCATCCCCATCACCGCAGCGATTTGCGCCCCTCCGGGGATAAACCGGAGCGGCCCGCCCGCGGCGGAATTGACCGGGTTGTCGTTCCCGAGATCTTGAAATGGTTTCTTTTGCGCCGTCTCGGAGAGCCCGAGGGTGCCGAGCGCCGCCAACGATCGCATGACAGGTCCACCGCCCATATCGTTCGTGCCTCCGGAGTACTTCGTAGAAATCAGCTATCTCATGAACATAGGGGATAGTCAAGATCTCTCGCGATTTTGGGCCGGTTCGCCGACGACGCCTTGGCATCGCGCCGCGCGACACGAGTCGCAAAGGTGAGCGCCAGCGCATCGCCGTCATCGGGGGACCGGAAGCCTTTCCCCTTGAGCGATTCCTTCGACTCCAACATGATCTTGTCCTTCGCCTTCCCGAAGTAATCATACTCGGGAGACGTGAGATCGCCGAAGAGTCGCGGGTCGCCGTCGATCATGCCGCCGCCCAACCAGTCGCGCATCTTCGCCCACATCTCGGTGCGCTTGTTCGCCCATTCCTTTTGCTCGGCATCGCTCCCGAACCAGATCTCATGCACCTTGTACTTGCGCTCGCGCAACCGATCGATCACGCCCGTGCCGTTGCCGGCGTCGATGTTCACCGCATCGGGGTTGATCGTATCGATCCATCGGGCGATCTCATTCGCCACATACATGTTGTCACGGTTCTTAAAGCGGATGGGCGTGATGGAACGGGCATCGCGGCCCTGGCGGAACCGAATGACCGTGCTGTCATCGCCATAGCGCGCGATGTCGACGCCCATAATCAGCGGCGCATAAGTATCTTTAATAAGCTCTCGGGTCTGCGCTCCGGAGACGAGGGTGTTCGAAATGAACTGTCGGTTGCCTTGGGCGGGGAATTGTCCGAGGACTTCGACGCGAACGGTGTCGGAGTCGATTCCATACTGTTCCACCATCCGATTAACGAGCGCGGTATCCGTGCCTTCGACAATCCGAGAATCCAACTGTCGGAGTTTCCAGTACGCTCGATGGTTGTTAAAACACTCGAAAAACCCGCCCGAGTTGCGCCGTGGATTAGAAGCCACGACCCAATAGCGATCAAGCACCGGCTCAGTAAAGAAACCTTCTGTGACGTTGAAAATGGGAACGGGGATGCCGGAGGCTTCATCATAAATCACCATCACGCCGTAGGGGTTGTGGACGCCGGCGAAGGCGTCCGGGTTCTCTTCACTCCACAATTGGCCCTGTGCGTAGTAATACCCACAGTCCATCGACAACTGCTCGATCAGGTGCTTCTTGAACCACTCGGCGGGTTTCACACTTAGGACCGTCGTCTCGAACCAATGGGCATTGAGTAGTAAGGTCGTCCACTTACTGATCTCCGCGAACGTGCGCGTCTTCAACTGCGGCTCGGTGTTCGCCGTCACAATGCAGGTTGAGCCGAGGCGCGTCGTCATCATCCAGTCGACGAGCCATGAGATCTTCGCGCTTTTGCCGACGCCGCGGCCGCTGGCGGTTGCTTCGCGCCACATCTCGGGAGCGAGCCCGAGATCGATGACGCCTTTCTGTTTCTTAATATGGTCGGTGATCGCTTGGAGATCATCACGTTGCCAGGACCGCGGCCCTTGCATATTGCACAGCGGCGTATTGGCCTTCCCCCATGGGTAGGCAAAGAGGACGAATTGCTCTAAGTCGTCGGCGATCTGCGGGTCCCAGAGCTCCGTCATGAGCGTTTGTTCGTCTTGGGGGGCGTACTTCATCTAGGCCGATTTCCCTGATACGCCGAGCCACGCATTAATCCAGCGGGCGCGACGACTCGGCGGGGGTGTGTTGATGCGATCAATGTAGTGACGGGTGAGCGTTCGCGGGTTGAAGAAACGATGCGTGTTCATCCTGTTCGGCGCCTGGGTGAGATGCGACGATCGGAGTGTATCATTTTTCCCACGTATTTGAGAAAATTTTCAAAAATTTTAAAAATCATGGTCGAGTGTGTGCAAGGGTCCCGTAAGGGAACACCGATCGCCGGAAAGAGCCCCCCACCCCCCGGTGGCACCCCCCGTCGTCGGGGATCGTCTCAGCATAGGGAATCCGGATCGAATGGGCATCATTGGCATGGACATTGCTTTCGGTTGACATAATGGATCTTATGAGACATTACTTATATGTCAACTACTTATAAGTACAAGCCCTGTGTATATCCAGTGAGTAGCGTATCAGAAGAAGAAAACCCTTTATTATCAATCATCGAGTGGGTTGACGGGTTGAGGGGAAACATCGATTGTCTTCCGTCGTTTGTTTGCTTCGTCGATTGCTCCCCGAACATCCACGCGGTTATGGTTGATTTCCACACGGTTGCCGAACTGCTCCGGGAGGTAATGAGTCAAGAGATATTTGTAATTCGAGCTCACCACATTCAATGTCGCAGCATCCGCTTCCGGCATATCCTCGTGTAAAGTTTGGAGTTTATCGGCCAGCAAGAGCTTGGCTGCTACTATGGCATCCCTAAGTGCTTGAGAAAATGAAGGATTGTTCTTAATTTCCTGACAAAACAGATAGTAAGAACATCCGAGCGCAAGACAAATACGTTTTACCGTCTTACCCTCATATGCCGCTTGTATTGCCGCATCGTAATTGAGTTTACGTTCGACTAGCATCCTATTCCCTTTCGTGCTCTGTCTCTTTTATAGCACGCTGCCCGAACTAAAATTATACATCTGTGTTGTTTATTATCCAGTTCTTTTTTGTCCTTTTGTTATTTATCAATGTGTTACGCACGGCACGAATCTAGCATTAGGTCTAGGCATGAGCAACGCAACCACTAACAAGGGAGTACAGACCATGCGTTACAGAAAGATTCGATTCTATTCTAAGCAGCACGGAGAAACAGCGGGATTAGTCATTCATCACGACGGGAAAACATTCCATAGCATCGAAGAACTCTCCCGGTTGTTCCCGACGCACGAAGCCTTGAAAATGCAGAAGTTTCAATCAAGCCCGGTATTCAACACGTGGAACGAAGCATTTGCGTTCAAGTTCCCTTCACCTGCGAACCAATAGGAGCCCAGACCATGAAAGAAATTAGACTCTTCACCACTCCAAAAGGATGGATGGCAGATTTCGGAAATGATGCTGAGATTCTATCCGTGTTTGGTACGTCCATCATTCTAACCGCGTTCACATCTCGCGCAACCACATCGGTTGTTCACGCGGAAATAGCCCGGTTGAATCCTGAACACAACGTAATCGTTGATCCAACCCGCAACCAATAGGAGGAACCATGAGAATCAAACAAACTAAGGTCTATCAGTACGATGAATTGAGCGACAAAGCAAAAGAGAAGGCGAGGGACTGGTACCGCGATGTGAATTGTGAAGACTCCTACTGGAGTGAGTGTGTTATTGACGATGCCGCAACCGTCGCCGGGCTCTTAGGACTGGGCATTAATCAGACTGCCTACAAAACCATGGGGGGAGAAACAAGGTATAAGCCAACGATCTATTTTTCCGGGTTCTGGTCGCAAGGTGATGGGGCTTGTGTCGAAGGGACCTGGCGCGCGAGTGATGTGAAAGTGGAGGAGTTGAAAGAGTATGCGCCGCAGGACAAGGAACTGCATCGTATTGTAGATGGGTTAGCGGAGATTGCGAAAGAGTATCCAGACGGGTATTTCAAAGTGAGGCATCGCGGACACTATTCCCATTCAGGTTGTACCGTGTTCGATGTGGAACTACCGAACACACAAGAAGACGAGCTCGAATATGATAGCCCCGAATTCAAGCTGTTGCAGGTCAAACTAGGCGAAGACGAAGATACCCTAATCGAGCTCGCGCGGGATTTCATGAACTGGGTTTACAGGCAACTCGAAAAAGAATGGACCCATCAAAACAGTGACGAACAAGTAGAAGAGTCGATCCGCGCGAATGAGTATGAATTCTTAGAAGACGGAACCATAGCCTAACCTCTCACACTCCATTCAATGAAAGGACTTCACATCATGCAAACACTACTGGGCCTCTTGATTATGTTTTTCCTCAACGGTATGGGCGCCTATCTCGCCTATCGTCTTATCACCTGGTTTGAAACCGGCCGCATTCACACCGAACAACAGGACTTCCGGCCGAATCTGAAACGCGTGAAGTAGGCAACCGATTGAACCAACAGGGGGTGACTATGGCTACCACAGCTAAAGAACGTTACGAAGTCCTGAGCAGGTTAGAGAAGGCCGGTATTAGTTATGAGCATGCCAATGCGTTGCGACGTATCAGTAGGACACTGAGCCGTTGGGGCGAGCTGGAGTGTGGTACCGGGAATGAATATGGGTCATGGGCTATTGAACGGGACGAAGCAACCGAAATGCCCTATATGGTTTACCACAGGTACATGCATGGACAAGGCAAGGATACGGTTCATCGTACTCGCATCGCAGATCGTGAGAAGGGAGCATTGAAACGACTCCAGGCTATTGTTGCCCAGTACCCTGAGTTTGTGGCCTATCACCAGACAGACCCACGCGGGTGTGCGGTTTACTTAGTACGCAAGAGTGATGTACCAGAAGGCACGAACATTGACAGTGTATATAGCCGTGGGATTGCGGTGTATTAGGAGGCAACAGTATGACACACACCACGAAACATACACCTGGGCCGTGGCGAACGATTGAGAGCACCGATAAAACGAAGGAAAACACATCTCCTGAAAGGACCATACCATGAAACCAATCAAAGCAAAATTTTGTGGCTATCAAGAGTCCCCGACCTATCCCACGTTCGAGCTCTGGACCATTTTAGAACCAATCGACGGACACCCCATGTTTTCAACCGTCAGTTTAGACACCCTCACAAACCATGGCTACACCCCACAGGAGGAACCAGGATCATGAAAGGTACAACCCCAACACAACGCACGAAGTCCCTCACAACCATCCTAACCAAAACCTACGACCCCTATGGGGAACACTGCAACGTGATCGACATGTTGACCGACCTTCGCCACCTGTGCGACGTGAAAGGGTGGGATTTTGCAGACCTGGACCGGCAAGCCTATCAACGCTACTTAACCGAGAAAGAAGCGGGAGGATTATTCGTATGACCCCCGATACCTACACCCTCAGAAAGCAACTTCGCCGGACCAAAGCCTTCAACGCCCTCTTGTGCTGGATTGTCCTCGTCGTCGCCGTCGCCCTGTCCCTTGCCGGATGTTCCT
>JACCDZ010402727.1_pt1 | contig 14999 bp, 20 predicted proteins | sample 7449551 | NCBI WGS metagenome assembly JACCDZ01 (sample SAMN15323452, study PRJNA562643) | freshwater metagenome | isolation source: river surface water | place: USA:Blue River Watershed | collected 2017-08-18 | reverse complement strand
ATCCAAAATTATGTTTTTCAACGCCAATCTCCTCAAGAGGTATTTAATTACTTCACCGAAGCCGAAGAAGAATGGGTTGACCCCGCCAAACAAATAGTCGCGCACGATGATGCTGATGAAATATTCCTAAAGATAGATGACACATGGGCGTGGTATCATCTAGACAGAGAATATTGCGAGATTGAAGCCGATGCCATGGGCCATTGTGGTAATGGTTCAGGTAATGATGGCGACACCATTTTATCTTTGAGACAAAAAGTAGAAGGTGGAACTCGCCCGTCACTAACCTTTATATTAGACCAAAATGATATGCTTGGCGAAATGAAAGGTCGAAAAAACCAAAAGCCATCTTCGAAATATCATGCGATGATAGTCAAGCTGTTAATGGATAACCGTATACATGGTATCAAGGGTGGGGGCTATAAGCCAGAAAACAATTTCAGTATATTTGATTTGCCTGATAACATCAGAGATGAATGTATAAAGAACAAACCGAATCTAATAACGGTTGACGAAATCATAAAACGCTATAGTGACTATAAAGAAGAAGCCGCCCATATTTTTCATAGCAAAGTATTATTCAGCGGCTTCACTATAGAGGACGAAACAGTTATTGTCCAAAAAGTGCCTTTGGGTAAATGGAGAGGGCGGTATACCACAAAATTATTACAATTTTGGAACGAACATGAATTGCCAGATCATAAGTTAAAGGTGCAATTATTCTTAGATTTCATCCCATTCGACAATAATTATGTTCTGGATTACCTAGTAGATAATATCGTCGGGAGAGAAGTTATAACAAGTTGCCCACTCGTAGACGCCTTGAGATGGATTGAAGAAGATTATTATGGTAGCAATACAGTGGAAAATGTAGAATCCTTATTGGATATTGATGATGATTATTATCGAAATGACAGACATGAGCATGGCCGAATTGTGGAGTTAGCCAAAAATCGTTTCAAACCGAAAGAAACATTATTTTATTACCTTCTGGATGTGTTTATACCAGAAGCAAATCCAGACGAAGACCTAGCCGATATGGAATCATTTGCCGTAGAGCAAATAAAAAAAGAAATTGAAAAAAATGCTTGACACATTTTCAATAAACCACTATATTACACGCATGACTTAGAAAGCTACCTTTTCCGATAACGAAATTCGCCCTAGTGGCGAGGTATACCCTGTGGGATTAACAACCCATGGGGTTTTCTGCGTCATTTTAACACAGGAGAAAATGATTATGACTTAGATTACAGAAGATTTCCTTGATGAGGATGAAGATGATTGGGAAGATTACGAAACCCTTTCTGAAATACTGAAAAAGAAACTGCCTACCGGTTGGTACTTTGTGAAACTGAATGGCATAAACTTTCGCGATATGATTGAAATACGGGAATGGTGCCAAGACAACATCAAAGGACAGACCGTTGAAATAAATTTTGGTGGGCCTTGTTCCTACTCTGTTGGAGTGGGCTTCAGTGACTTTCGAGATGCTGTTTTCTTAAAATTACGGTGGGGTGGGGAATGATTAAACATATCCCTAACGACCGAAGAAAACATATACCATGGCTTGAATACTATCGTGTCGGGCTGTTGGAAAATACTTCTAGACGTAAAGAATGGTTTAGTTGGTGCGTGGACAACATCAAGTCTGATGAGTGGTGTTGCTCCAAGGGAAGAGAAGTCTTTTATTTCAAAAATAAAAGCGCCGCTGTTCTCTTTACTCTTCGATGGGAGGGTGACCATGATGGACCAGACTAAACGAATAGAAGAATTGACCAAAATTGGTCTTGAACTTCACCAACGGGCGGAGACTTGGCGTCAAGCTCTTCTCGAAATTCAAAAGATGAACAATAATCCGATTGTGGATATTATCATCAAAAAACATCTTAACTCATAAAGGGAATTATATTATGACAAATTTTAATTTTACTAATCGCGATGAATATTTGGTTTGGGTTGCAACATGGAAAGCAGAATATACCAACCTTAGTGTTCGTATTCGTGAAGCAAAAAAGACGATCTCCGCTCTCCAAAAATCTGGTTCCGGTGCAGCATCTGAAATGCGGATGCGTCAATACATGCGCAAACAAGCCACTCACTATCTTGAAACTCGCGCATTGGCGAAAGTCGAGGCGCAAGCTCAATATACTGCTCAGAAGGAGTTGGTAGCATGAAACCAAATTTTATCGACCGCGAAACCTATCTTACATGGCGAAATACTTGGAAGGAAGCATATGATACGCTTTCTTCCGATATTAGGGCATATAAGAAAATGGTAAAAATAACTCAGCAGAGGGGAGAACCCTCTGCCAAGTTACAACGCGAACTATTCCTTAAACGTCGTGATGCAACCAAAATGATGTCACTTTTGGAAGATGCCAAAGTGCGTCGAGACCGTATCGTTGCGATGCATAAGCAAATCACCGAACAAGGTTTCCCGCTATCGATTGATACGAGAAATGTTGAATTTGCGTTCAACCGGATTCATAATGAATTTGAATTCATGCCACGGTGGCTTATTAAAGCCAAGGGACAAACCTTTTATGTGAAACACGTTGATGTGAATGTTCCATTTACTACGCGTGAGCTATCAAACGCCAATACAAAGGGAACTCTTCGGTTCAAAAATGCAACTGTTATGATTGATGTTGATGGTAATGCACAAATTTTACCAAAAACTTCTTGACAATATCTTCATTCAAAGTATTACGTAATCAACGACCTTATAGCTTAACGGTAAAGCGCTTGACTCTAAATCAACGAGACTCTCGGTTCGAATCCGTGTAAGGTCACCAGTATTTGAAGATGCTCCGTCGAAAAATCGGCGGGGCATCTTTTATTATGAAAAATCAGTTGACAATTTTCAATTATATATTACTACGAGGTTCTACCATCTGCTACTGATGATCAATGTGTTGCTCTGGTCGAACGTATCGGCTTATTTCTAAAGGAACACACAAGTGTCTCCTGATAGCGAAAATGGAGCAGTTTTTGTTGTTAGAGACAATAAAGATATAGTGATTCGATCTTTTTTCTTGCTAGAACACGCGAAAGCTTTATGTAAAGGTCGAAAGGGATGGTCAATCGCGACTGTCCCCAATTCTTTGACCGAAAAGGCCATAGAAGCAATCGCACGATACAAGGATCAGAAACTGTGATATTTCCACAGCAACATAGAGTGTTCTCACAAATAATGCACATCGTATCTCTTCACAAGAATAATGACAAATCCGAATATGTCAAATAAGTTTCTGGCTATGAGAATCCGTATTATATCGGAGATGACAAGTGATTAAAAAAACGCGAAAAGTGGTTTATTACATAACGATAGAAGAAGGAGCATGCACCGGAACTCCGATAAAAACAGAGTGCGAATATTGGAAAACACCAGTTTCCAAACGCCCATATATCAATGTGGTTACGAGTATTCCATATCGAATTGACGTGGAAGATGCGATAAATTATTTGGAAGATGCACCAAAATATGTGAGGCTTTCCGACAGAAAAGGAAGTATGCCTTTATCTTATGCCAGATACACAGTTGCGGCATTGGAGAAACATAATATACCATATCAGATAACACAAAAAGAGACCATCGATATATTGGACAGGGTTGTTATCAAAGACGATATACCCAAATTACCAAAAGATGTGCCGCTTATTATTGCAGACCTCTATGATACTTTCGCGATTGAAATGAACGAATTTGAATACCTTATAATTGCGCCCCGTTCATTGCGAAACCGAAAATTAAAATCTTGGAAAGATTATCGAAAGCAGGTGTTCGGAACCAACGATAAAGCAGAAGCTGTTCATTTTGCTATGTCTAACGAAAACACATCTTTGATGGTAAATCCGAACTTCGTAGGTCCATAATGAAATACAAATCCAACAAATTGTATCAATCAACAAAAGTTGTATATTATATCACGGTCGAAGAAGGCTCGTGCGATGCTATTTTTTACCCATTTGATGCAATTTCCACCAAACCTAAAATTTATATTGATACATCTTATGAATTGTCAGAAAATACCTTTTCTCATGTGTTGGCAGGATTAAAAAATTACGGCATTCGGGTAAGCTCATCAAAAAAAGCATTAACCAAAAAGAATGCAATAATTATTTTAGAAATACTCAAATATTATAATATCAAATACACCATCGTTGAGCGAACAACCGTGAGCAATTGCGATAAAACCGTAACTGTTACTAATGATCCGCCTCCTTCGGATATACCGCTGGCGATGAGCAATCTGTATGCAAGCCATAAGCACGAAATGGAAAATTACAAATACTGGTTAGTATCAGACAAAGCATCATCGAAGCCAAGTAAGAAAAAAACTAAGACATGGACCGATTACTATACCAGAGTAATAGGGACTAATGAAAAATCAGAGGCCATCCATTATGTTATGGATAACGCGGATTCAGTTTGTGTAGAAAATCCTAATTGGAAACCTGATGGGCAATATGTTAAGGCTAGGAGAAAGGTTACTTATCATATAACACATCAACGTAGTGATGGTTTTCGTTATTACGCATGTTTACCTACCGTAGGTGGGATACTTGGGTTTCATTGTAAGAAAGTTCTACTGAATTCTAAAAAAGCTCGCTTTGTCGTGAGTCAACTAGAAAACAAAAAGCATGGTTATGATAACTATGAGATAACCGAAAGAACCACGTTTACTCTAATTGACAGAACAACAACTACCAAAGTGGTTGATGATATTCCAGACTAACCTATCTTTTTTACTTGGCATCCGCCTTTGCGCAAAAAATCAATTCCGTCTAACGACCGATATTCGTCAACATAATAGATATTTGATACACCAGCTAGATATAATGCTTTGGCGCAATCCAAACATGGCGAATGCGTCAAAAACAAAGAGCATCCTTTGGTGGAAATTCCTTCGTTGACAAATTTGAAAAGGGCATTCATTTCTCCATGAATTACCTCTGGGACGGTCTTGTCGTCTATCTCGCATATATTACTCCACCCAGAAGGCGTCCCGTTATACCCCACAGCGTTAATGTGGTTCTCGTTAACAAGAACGGCTCCCACTTGTAATCTGGATGCTTTAGACCGTTTGGCGGCTTCTTTGGCAATTGCGATATAATATTGTATGTCTGTTTCTTTCATAAATTAGTCCATTGCTTTCCAAACAATCATTGAAGATAAAAAGCCCAATACCTTTTGTTTGATGGTTGGGAAATATTTTTTACCATGAGCTTCTTGTAATAAGACCACAGCTTTGTGTAAAGTTGCAATATTTCTTATATATACTAGCCTATTTTTTTTATTTTGATGCGAGAAAGAGGCTAACCCATCATATTTTTTTATAGAACTGAAGTGGGTTCCTTGACGCATATATTTGGTGAAATCGGTTTCAATGGGCTTGATATCTTCTACACCGTCAGCATAGTTTCGCAATATCACCAATAGGTGTTCAGCCTGTTGCTTAAAAAAAGCCGATAATTCAATATTTTGATTAACGTAATTTTTTATATTACTAGATTCTCCCTTTTGATACTCCTCATCACGAAACAATCCATCCTTATCGTCCAGATAATGTTGAAACTCATGTCTAAAAGTTGCTTCAAACTTATTGGACTTTGCGTATTCTATGATATCGATGCCGCTCTCGTAAAATAGCGATAAATTTTTATACCCATAACTACCTAGTTTGTTAGTCTCTCGCGGCGAAATAATAATAGTCAAATCATCGAAATCGGTCCCCTTAAAAGTATAACCATAGTCTTCCCCATCATCAGTTCTCATAGACCAATCTTTGTTTTTTATTCTTAGTCTGAGTAAATTAAGAGCGGTCGTGGCTTTTCGGCTGTCATCAACATGCTTTCCCACATCAATTTTTTCAAATATATCCATTCCATTATTTATATAGTGCAGATTAATAAAATGCGTTGTATATTACCAGAATGAATAAAATACTCTTACTTATAGCATCAATAGATGCATGGACACTTTCGATATATCTACAAATATTTGCGGGGTATCTGTAATATGCTAACTCTTAAATCATTGACAATGAGAAACTTCTTATCTGTTGGTAATGTTACTCAAGCTATTCATTTAAATGATAGTTTGTTGACATTGGTTTTGGGTGATAACCTCGATTCCAACAACGGGTCAACTAGAAATGGCGCAGGAAAAACGACCCTAGTGCAAGCACTATCGTTCGCATTGTATGGACAACCTCTGACCAAAATAAAGCTGGACAATCTGATTAACAACATCAATCAGAAAAACATGCTAGTCACCATTGATTTCAGTATCGACGATAAAGAATATCGAATCGAGCGCGGTCGCAAACCCAACGTGATGAAGCTTTACGCCAACGGTTCTGAAATTGTGGAGAATGATACTCAGGGCGAGAACAAAGAAACTCAGATAGACATCGTTAAAATTATAGGGATGTCACACAACATGTTCACGCAAGTGGTAGCGTTAAATACCTACACGACACCTTTCTTGAAACAGAGGATTTCCGATCAAAGAGAAGTCATTGAAGAGTTGTTTGGTGTAACCCAGATATCAATGAAGGCCGAACTTTTGAAAAAAATGTCAGGTATAACGAAGAATCTGATAACCAGCGAACATGCTAAAATAAACGCCATAACAGAAGCCAATGCGAGAATCGATAAAGCAATCGAACACGCTAACAAGCAACATGCCGATTGGGAAAAAACACACTCAACCCATGTTCAACAATTAGCTGAACAAATCGATGGATTACGCACGATAGATTTTGATAACGAAAAAAACATATTTGACCTGTTAGATGCATGGAACACCAAACAGAGAGATGCTCTATCTAAAATCGATATGCTTAATTCCCAAATCTCTAATTTCAAAAGAGATCGTTTACGCATGGAAAACACCATGTCTGAAAACAATATTGGTAGCTTTCAAAAAATTGTAACCAGCCTAGAAAGTGATTTGGAACGAAAGAAATACTCATTAAACGAATATCGGGATACTCTTAAAAAGCATCACGACAGCATTTCTTCTAAGAAAGCTGAAATTGAAAACGCAGACGGGCATACTTGCACAACGTGCGAACAACCGCTTAAAGGAACCAATCATCTAGGCACCATTAAAGGACGACTAGAGAATCAGTTGTCGGAATTGCAGAAGAAGGTTGTTAATACAGAGAAAAATATATCCTCGGTTACTGCGGAAATAGAAGAAATCGAGGTTTCCATCACCAAAGCAATTGACGATAAGACGGCGCACGAAACTTCCATAGCAGAAGCCAAACAGAAAAATGCAAATAAAATCATAGAGTTGAATAACGAGATAAAAAATCTTGAAGACCAAATTGATAACATCAAAGACAATTCGAATGACGATGATGATAAACCAAGGCCTTTGTTCTCGGACAGAGACGAATTGTATTCCACCAAGCAATTATTAGATACTTGTGTGGCCGATTTGGAAAGAGAGCGGTCTATGACCAATCCGTTTTCGCAGAATATCGAGTCTTTGGTTACCACGAGGCAATCAATTGACTATTCTGAATTGGAAAAATTGAAGGAAGAATTGACCCATCAAGATTTTCTACACAAGCTGTTGGTAAACAAAGATTCATTCATTCGGAGAAAAATTATTGACCAAAATTTGGCATATCTCAATCAACGGATATCTCATTATACTGAGAAATTTGGTTTGCCCCATGAGGTTACTTTCCTAAGTGATTTGAGTGTTGACATTACGCAGCTTGGACAGGATTATGATTTTGACCAGTTGTCCAGAGGTGAACAACTTCGGGTAATATTGTCAGTGTCTTGGTCGTTCCGCGATGTTTGGGAAAGCTTAAATCATTCTATAAACCTTATTTGGATTGACGAAATGCTAGATGCTGGTGTAGATTCGTCCGGTGCCGAAGCTGGGCTATCTGTTCTGAAAAGTATGGGTAGAGACAGAGCGAAAAATGTATTCTTGATATCGCACCGAGATGAATTGATTGGGCGAATAGAATCCATCATGATGGTTACTAAACAAAACGGATTTACGAATGTCGGAGAATATGCGCAAGATTAATGAAATAGTTGCCGCTCTGTTGGGGTATCGGTCAGTTGATGATATGTATGATTATCGGCTGACTGGCCAACAAGAGCAAATTCGTGACCATTACATTTCGGTGTTGATAAAGCATTTGGGGGTTCCGAAGGTTTACAACAAAAACAAAAGAAACGCGCCCTCGGATGCCGTTTATGTGGGCAGGGGTTCTCCATATGGCAATCCTTTTGTTGTCGGTGTTGACGGCACTCGCGATGAGGTTTGTGATAGATTTAGAGATGAGATTTTGCCCACACTTGACGTTTCGGAACTTCGTGGTAAAAGCCTGTTGTGTTTTTGCTCCCCAAAAAGATGCCATGCCGATGACATACTTATCGAGGCAAATCGAACCCATTGGACGCCCGTACCAAAAAACCCAATTAAGGAATAACAATGAGCGAAGTATTATACAATAGAGTCGGCGACGGTCTTCGATTTTGGAATGAAACCGAAATTAAAGCGCGCCACCGGATTTGTGACCAAATCAAGGAAACTATCCAAAATACCTTGACTGGAGTCAACCAAGCATGGGTATTCCAACAAGTGGATACGCCCCTAATCATGCCCCGCGATATGATGAATGCGTCATATGAAGATGATGACATTTTTGCGTTGAATGCTGTTATGGGCGACCGAGACATGGCACTTCGAGCAGAGACCACCAATGGTTCGTATCTTATGGCCGTTAATATTTTAAGAACTACCAAAACCAAATTGCCTTTATGTGTTTGGCAGTTGGGGCAGTCGTTCCGTCGAGAAACAAGTGATGGTGCAACAGCGGCAAAGCTTCGGTTCAATGCTTTCTATCAATTGGAGTTTCAGTGTATATTCTCTGCCGATACTATGGCCGATTATGCCAGTATGGTGCGAAGTGAACTTGAAATTCTTGTTGGTAAAATTACCGGACTTCCAACCCGAATAGTGGAATCTGACCGCCTACCGTCTTACTCAACACAAACCTTGGATATTGAAGTTTTGTATAATGACCGGTGGACAGAAGTTGCTTCTACCAGCATGCGCACAGACTTCCCAGAACTGGAAAGTTTGAAAAAGGGTGTGAAGGTATTCGAAGTTGCGTTTGGCGCTGACCGCATGGTTGCGGTATCTCAGGGTTTCGCATAAGGGGAAACATAATGTCTTTTTATACCACAGACAAGGCTCTGGAATTTTTGAAAAATGAGATTTCTTCGTTGGAGAAGAAAATTGAAGACAAAAATTTCACTCCTAAAAAACTCATCCCTTATGATGTTTCCAAATTTGATATATTGAAATATCGCCTAGATACGATAAGCGACGGAGGAAGTTATCAGTCTCCGATGTATTACGGGGAATCGAGAAATAATAGGTCACGAGAAGCTTCTTTGAAACGAAAAGATTTGTTGTTTGTGGTATGCGACAATATATTATTATCGCTAGAAGCCACGAAGAAAGATAATGAAGATATTATCCAACATAACAAAACGGTAGTTAGCAATATTATTTCAATGATGAAACTTGCTAATATCCCAGATACTTATAGCGAGGTGGATAAAAAATCGAGAGCAAGATATCCCAAAAGTATATCGCGCCGTTCTGGATATTTGGATGACATTGGGCGTCATATCGTAACGAATGATTATTCATATACTAGACTGTTGTCCCAAATCGAATCATTGAAAACACAAATCGCAAAAGAATGTGACAACAGGATAAAAACTATAACCGACGAAGAAAAAGAAAAATCTGAAAATCTCAATAGAGAGAAGAAAGAGAAGCTTGGGGCAGTCCTGAAAATAAAATATCAAGTTGCCTTTGATGCCGATGATGCCGATATTTTATACGCGATGTTAAGCAAATGCAAATATCTGCATCTTGCACACTACATGCTCCAAAATCGAAATGATTGGAACGATGGCTATGATTATGCATCGCGTGGGCTTGACTCCTTTAAGATAGAAACGGATGTTGACCAGAAGATATACGATTGCGTGGAAAGTGCGATATCGGACTGGGACCACGATGGTCGAGTGTTTCGAGATATGGAATATTCGTATGACGCCATATTTGGAATGGTTGACGCTGAATTAATGGAAGATTACAACAACTATTCTTCAGTTTTCAATGGTGATTTGTGATGAGTTCGACAACAGTGGATTATTCCACGACAAAAGGCTAACCAAAGGTTGGATAGAAGCCGAACAAAGCGTTTCAACTGATGTTTGAGGAATTTTATATGTGGTCAATAATGTCAATAATATCAATAATAGCAGTCGCTGTAATTAGTGCAATTTTACTTTGGGTGTCGATATTTATGTTTCAGAAAGAAGTAAGATTCCGCCAAATGTTGAGCGGTGACCGACTAATTTACAAAATGCTAAAAGATACTATGAGGCATAAGAATGTTACCTATAAATCAATTCGAAGAGACGCATGCAGTATAAGCAGTTCGAAGCAAGAGGAAATAATAATATCGTGTTCCAGCTTCGATGGTTATGTCGATGGTTATGTCGAGTATAACAAAAACCGACATGTTTTCAAAAGTGGCACTATTCTTGATGAATTGGTCACTTCGATATGCGAAACTCAATATTTTTTACAAAAAGACAGGGACAACTTGCAATCGTCTCTTAAATTATTCGACAAATAATGTTGGTAGAAAAGGTAGATGCGGTTGCCGTATGGTCCAAGGAGCATCATCGTGAAAATAAGCTGTCCGTATATCCTCGACAAGGGCATGCGCCATTTTCCTGTATATCGGATAATATCTATCAAATAAAGACTGTTTCTTCTTTTGGTTTGGTTATACTGATGCCGAATCGAAGAGGCAGAATATACGGAAGATTGTTGGTATCAGGTGAATTATATCTCCCGAAAGAATATACAGATACCATAGAGACCATTACTATGTATAGAGTTCGAACTCCACATGGAACATCACTGGCCGCGAAAGAGTATGTCAGAGAGAGTGGTGGAGTTTCATTTTATAACTCATTTTTACTGCCAACAAAACGAGATGTTGTTGAATTGATGCTAAGATACGAGGTTTTGGTATGATATAATTGACAATGTCTTATTCAGAGTATACAATCGCGGATGACACAGAGACAAGTGTATTGAAGGTGGGTTATCTTGCGGGACGTAGTCGCTCTTCGTCTTAGTAGTGTGGGAAGCAAGCGTGTGTAACGAACACCTGTGTCATCGTATAGAAATGCGACCTAGTTGCCCCGATATCAAATCGACTTCTGCTTTCATCCACAAGAAGCATCCTTGAACGTTAACAAAATTTCTATACATCGACCCTGTTCGCTCTGGGTGCTCTTGTTTGTGTATCTCAAACCAATCTTCGTCCGTTGGGTTCTCTTTAATAGAACCGTGGATGATTATCGTTCCTTTGAAATTTGACATATGTAATTGAATAGTTCGGTAAGAAGTTGGGTTGGGGAACTGATCAACGTCCACAATGCCTCTGGATTCATTCATATCATATAATATTTTTATCATCTGCCTCAATACCTTTGTTTAAATTACGCATAAAGTATTTATCCCCCATCAAGATAAATAAAATACACGACCATTCGGAGATAACAGCATGCGGAAGTTTATGAAAATAGTTGAAAGTGTTACAAACGATATATCACTCAATAGTGAAATTGAAGCGAAAATTTCTTCGTTCGACGAAGATGAGAGAGTAATGGTTCGTGATATTATCGAATTGTTGGACACAAGAAAAACTGTTCATATATCTGACATAATGGCCCATACTGACATGTTGGGTTATCCGGCATCTCGTGTGTCTTCTGCCATTACCAACCTTCTTAGATTATTTCCAAATATGCTAACTCGTTCCGGTAATGAATTGACTTGGGGGAAAGTAGAACAGGAAGATACTCCGATGGACCCGACCATGAGAATGGCAATGTCTCAACAAATTGAAATTTTGCATAGGTTGATTTCTGATATGGAAAGAATGCCATCCTTTACGCTCGATGATGTAAAAGAAAATTTGTATGCCCATGGGTTACCCCACATGGTGGCAGATATGTTTGCTGAACATTTTATCACAAACTTTACAGGAACTGCTAAAATAAATCCAGATGGGAGCTTCACTATACCGAAAACGACAACCAAATCGGCAGACGATTATATCAATGGCTGGAAGAACGACGCAAGAAAATCTTGACAAACTATCCCTTTATTGATAACTTAGATGTTTAATATAAGGAAACGAAGATTACCGATGCGTAAGCCACCAAACCCTCGTGTTAAGCTTGGTCGTTCTGATTACCACAATAGCAAGGAACGCGAGGATAATCCTTTCCCTAAAGGTTCGGAAGATTTCAAAGCTTGGAATCGCGGCTGGGACAAAGAACATAAAGCTAGCGTCTAATGGCAGCAATACTAATAGAAAAATTTCCTGAATCCTATCCATATCGTGTCTATATGGATACGCAGAGAATATCGTACCAAGAATTAACAGAAATGTTCGGAAATGGTTTACCCGATGGTAGATCGTTCGCGTCTGCTGTTGAGTGGGAACGAATACAGTGGGTGGCTAGGTTCACGAACGACAAAAAATACAGATTTTACATCGGATTCAACAAAAAATCATTTGCTATAACTTTGTTTATGTCTAAATTTTGGGATTGAATCATGACCGCTGTTTTAGTTGATAAATTATCCGAACCATTCCCATATCGCGTCTATGCCGACATAGACAGCATTTCCCTTGAATACCTATGGGAAATGTTCGGTAAAGGATTTGATGATAAACGTTATATGGCTACCATTGAAGAATGGGAAACAGTTAATTGGATTTATAGATCGGTATCGATGCCCTTACGCTGGCAATACCATGCTGGAGTACACCGATGGGAAGCCGCAAACAGCCCCTGCGGACACGGTTATCGGATTGGCAACCATGGCGAGTGCCTCATAGGTTTTCGAAAAAAATCGGATGCGGTTAAGCTATTTCTTTCGAAAGAATGGGATTGATTATTCGCACTCAACCCCAGCACTGGTAGTCTCAGCCACTATTCCATTTATTGATAACTTAGATGTTTAATATAAGGAAACGAATACGCAGAGAATATCGTACCAAGAATTAACAGAAATGTTCGGAAATGGTCTACCCGATGGTAGATCATTCGCGTCTGCTGTTGAGTGGGAACGAATACAGTGGGTGGCTAGGTTCACAAACGACAAAAAATACAGATTTTACATCGGATTCAACAAAAAATCATTTGCTATAACTTTGTTTATGTCTAAATTTTGGGATTGATATTTATTTTTCAGTCTTTCTGCGATACCTTTTGCTCATGATTGGGTGGGCGCAAAGAATAAAATCCATCAATCCGAGCGCGCCGCAAAAAATCTTTCAATTTGTTTCCCGTTAATATAATACTTACATTTTGTTCACGGTCAGAGTAATAGTCATCTGGCTCGACTTGTCGAGGATGGTCATAAGGACCATCCATTTCTGCCTTAACAAAGTCATCATTTTCATCTTTAATAATCAACAACGCCCCATACTTGATTACGTTTTGTGGTGAATCTTCAATCCTCTTTGCGCGCAATCTCCATTTTATCGCTGCGATGCATTTATTGATTTGGTTTTTATCGGCAGCAAATACTAACGGTTCCAAGGAATCATATTCTGGGTCATAATCATCATCATAACGGTTATCATAAAATTTTGAGACCAATTCCCCAACAGTTGGAATCAGACCATGTTTGTGTATTTCTGGTATATATTCTCTTAATGTGCCGTGGTATAATGTTATCGGAGCACTTTCAAATAAATCCGTTATTCGCACTCTACGCCAGCACTCATGATTTCTGCGACAATTCCATCACCAAAAAGAACTGACAACATTTCGTCAATTTTTCCGATTACGTCTTCGCCCACAAAACTTTCTGTCGAACCATCTTTTGAAAGTTTCGATACTTTTATTACTAAATTTTCTGATACTATTTTCATAAATTAACTCCAATTTTTTTCGATGGTATTTTAAGATTGATATCGCTTCCGATATGAATCCCATCTTTTTGTTCTACTATACAACTATTTATATAAGAAGAATCCCAGAACACATACGATGTGTGATTAGAGGAGCCGCCGCCACGAAGATTGCCTGAAAAAGAAACTCCACCACCGAACACGATACCAACATACCCAACAGCCATAAAGGAATCGATAATCTCGTCCCACATATTGTGCTTTATTGACCCACCCGCATATGTTCCATTCATAATCTCATCTAAAGATGGGTTTTGGCCTTTGCCGCCAACAAGTTCATCGTTCCAAGCATAATGAACCTTATTGTTTTTGAAGTATGCTACCCAGTCATCGAACTGCATAAACTGATTATTGATATCTCTAAAATCCCCAACACCATCTCCAAACCTATCACGAATTATTTTAGATAGGACAGACAAGGCTTTGTCTGGCAATGGCAAATCGCCATGAAGACATTTACTTACATATGATGATGGAATATTAAATGTGGTTACTATACCGGAATTGTTGCTATCTATTAGTCGCCAATATCCATGTATCTTAACCAGTTTAAGAGAACCTACTTTTTCCGCGATGTTCTTTTTTGCTTTGCTTATGAAAGAGCGTCTGAGCTTTTTCAATTCATCGGAATATTCTCTTCTGATATCTTCTTCTGGTCTTTTATCGGCTTCCCAAAACATGCTTTGGTATTTTTCTTTGAGATCGTTCTGTGCTTCCGTAAACCCAATTTCTCCCATCACTTGAGAGACATATGCGGACATTGCTTCATCGGAAGTTTTGAAATCTCCCATATTTAAGAAAGTTCTACTCGGAGTGGTATACTCATTAGCCACTGCTGGATTATCCGTTAAGTATATACCATGCCCGAATAAAATACCAATAGCATTTTTATTATGAGTGGCACTAAACGCTTCTATTTTT
>JACCDZ010612978.1_pt1 | contig 15005 bp, 15 predicted proteins | sample 7449551 | NCBI WGS metagenome assembly JACCDZ01 (sample SAMN15323452, study PRJNA562643) | freshwater metagenome | isolation source: river surface water | place: USA:Blue River Watershed | collected 2017-08-18 | reverse complement strand
GTAAATGATTAGCCACCGCCGAAGCCGCATTCTCCTCGGCCAAGAGGACGAGTTGATGTTTGGCGCCTCGCTCTGGCGAGCAGACACGAACTGATTCGCCTCGTTTTTCGGAAAGCCATTGCTGAATCAGTACCGCGTCTTCGAGGTCGGTTGGGATGAGCAGTTCTCTCGGAGGTTGCCCATCCTTGTTATAGAATTGTTCGATGGCTGAGCGAACGAGCTCCTCGTCCGACGCGTCAGCCGACTGAGGCCAGAAGAAATCTTTCCGACCGATCAGCAGGCCGCCGCGTACGAACAGAATTTGGAGATCGACGGCTGCGCCTTGCCTGGAGAGGCCGATCACATCTTGATCAGCGGCTGAGGTCTGCGTGATCCGTTGCTTCTCCAGCATCCGTTCGATCTTAAAGAGACGATCCCGTAACCGTGCGGCTTCCTCGAATTCCTCCCGGTCTGCTGCGGCCTCCATCCGGGTCCGAAGATCGTCCAGCAACTCGTGGTCTCGGCCTTCCAAAAACTGACGGACTTGTTTGACGATCTGATGATACTCGGTTTTCGACTGATTCCCCGTGCAAGGCGCCATACATCGTTTGATTTCAAACTCGATACAGGCGCGGTCGGCGGTGCCATCGATGTCGATCGTGCAGGTGGCGAGCGGAAAGACGTGCTTGATGACTTTCAACGTCTCTCGCAGGGCGTTCGCTGGGGTATAGGGGCCATAGTAAAGCGCTCCGTCTTTTTGCACGCGGCGCACGATCGACAGTCGAGGAAAGTCATCTTTAATCGGCAGCCGCACATAGGGGTACTGTTTGTCGTCCCGCAACACGACGTTGAAGCGGGGCTTGTGGCGCTTGACCAGGTTGCTTTCGAGAATCAGCGCTTCAAGCTCGGATCGAGTCACCATCGTTTCCAGATCGGCGACCTGACTGACGAGCAGACTGGTCTTGGGGCTATGGTCGGCACTCTTCTGGAAATACGATCGGACCCGGTCGGCGAGTACTGCGGCTTTGCCGATGTAAATGATGTCTCGTTGTTCGTTCTTGAACAGGTAGCAGCCGGGACTCTCTGGCAGATGGGCGAGTTTGGATTGGAGGACAGTAGTGGGATGCATGGTCAATGGTATATGGTCGATGGAGAATGGTCGATCAGTCAAGAGGAGTCTGAGGGACGCTCGGCCTTGGCTTTTCCACGTTCACGGATCTTGCGTTCAATGCTTGCAATGAGACTTGCCAGTTGCTTAAGAGCGCTGTCGTATCCTTCGGAGAGTGCCAATCCTTTCTCATCAGGCATTTGCTTGATAGCCATCGCGTAGCGCACATGTGTCATCGTTTCTTGTCCCTCACGACGGCACCGATACAAAGCCTGAAGGTATTCCGTGCTGTATTGGGAGTAAAACCCTTCGGTCATATTCGCACAGACCGACTCAGATGAACGCAACATCTGACTGCGAAGCCATTTGAAGTCAGGTGCAAAGGCACGCGAGTTCTTCTCAATGCTCAAGGCTAAAGCCATGCAGGCTTGAAAAACAGGCATCTCTTCGACCCGTTCTATTTTCCTCTTTTCCATTTTTTGCGATCAGCCATTACCCAATATCCGTGAGTCATTCGGACATCGACCGTTAACCATCAACCATTTCCCATGGATCTCTTCATCGCAGCGTTCTCACGAATGACGGGCTCAACGTCCCTCGAGCCACTTCCGCCACTGGTCCTTTCATGGTGAGACTAAAGTCAGGAGCCACCTCGATATTCAGCGTGCCTCCCGGCATCTTCACCGTCACAGGGCTCTTTACCAGTCCGAGCCGTACCGCTACGCTCGCTGCCGCGCAGGATGATGAACCGGAGGCCTGTGTCTCCCCGGCTCCACGTTCCCAAATCAGAATGAAGATTTCTTTGGGTCCGCTTGGAACGGCCAGTTGCACGTTCGTTCGTTTGGGAAAGAGCTTATGATTTTCAAGGGCCGGCCCAAGTGTCAAGAGCTCTTCGCGTGACCAGGATCCTCCCGCCGGCTTGAAGACAACGCAATGGGGGTTTCCGACGCTCACGCCGGTAAACGTCAGGGGCGTTCCAGCTGCTTCAATCGGTTGTTGAATCAATTCGGGCACGTTCAATGAGCAGGGGAGCGCATCAGGCTTGAAGGTGGCGGTTCCCATCTCAACGGTTGCAGCTGCCGCATCGCCATGCCGGTCTACGTGCAACGCAATTGTCACTTTCCCACCTTTCGTGTCGACCGTGAAGTGCTTCTTCTTGGTCCTTCCGGTCGCATGGAGGTAGCGGGCGAAAATACGAAGCCCGTTTCCTGATTTCTCGGCTTCGCTGCCGTCTGGGTTAAAGATGCGTAGACCAAAGTCTGCATTTTTTGATGGAACCAGGGCTAGGATCCCGTCGCTGCCCAGTCCCCAATTGCGGTCACAGACCGTTTTGATGTTCTTGGGCGAGAGCTTGAAGGTCAGTTCCTTGGGGTCCATCACAATATAATCGTTGCCCAGCCCGTGTCCGCGGAAAAACCCGTTTTTCATTCTTCTCCTCCGTATCTCGTTGTTCGTGGAATGTGAAGCATATCAGTCGACGGTTTCAGGTTTCAGGTTTTTGCACAACGTGAAACGGTGAAGGTGAAACCTGGAACCCAGGATCGAGGGCACGAGCGCTTCACGGGTATCAAACAATCTTCACGCTTGCCGGTCGTTCGATCAGCTCAATCTCGTAGCCGTCTGGAGCATCGATGAAGATGAATCGGCTTCCTGAAGATGTTGTTGTAGGGCCATCAGTAATCCTGATGCCTATAGCATTGAGCGAGGCGATTGTCTCGTCGAGATTGTCGACTTGAAAGGCCAGGTGGACAAGGTCTTCCTGCACATTCACCGGCCCGCTGGGAGGAAAACTGGTTAGTTCGATCAGCTCGTCGCTATTTGGCACTTTCAAGAAGGCCAACTGAGATCCACGCGGTGAGGTTTTTCGCTCGATGACTTCAAGGCCTAGGATGGCCGTATAAAACCGGACGGTTTCATTCAGGTCGCTGACTCGCATGCGGGTGTGGAGGAGTTTGGTAACCTTCATGAGAAGAGCTTATAGCAGATAGCATATCGCCAATGGTAGGGACTGGAATCACAGAATGTATCTTTCTTTGCCATTTGCCATAAGCCATCAGCTCTTTCTCACGGGTCCCACCGTCTTGCGCAGGAGTATTTCCGCACTGCCCGGAATGAGGAAGTTGGGCATGGGTCCGATTTCCAGGTAACCCTGTTTCTTGTAGAATGCCCGAGCTGGTTCATTGAAGTCCGACACACAGGCAAACAGGTTCTTGGTTCTCTCGAACACGAGACTCTCAATGTGCGTCAAGAGTTGACCGCCGACTCCCTTCTGCCGAGCCCAGACGGCTACTCCCAAAAGCTCCAGGTAGTCGCCCAAGAGAAACTTCTGCTTAACGATCGCAACGCCTGCGACTTGTCCGTCACGTTCAGCGATATAGCAATCTCGGTCTTGAGGCAGAGGACAGAAAATGCGGCTCCAATCATCCCCCCCGTAGCCAAGTGTGTTCCATGGTTCAGAATCACTCAATAGCTGGATAACCGCCTTCCGATCATCCGGCACCATGGTTCTGATGGCCGACGTCGTCATGGGGTCTGGGATGTACAATCCAATAGTTCGTTCACGGTCATCGGGCGAAGTTTCTTGGCCGGGAGAGTCTCACGCGTGAGGCGCTCGATTACCTGTCGAGTCTGCTTGCCCTTTCCATTGGCATGAAACACGATGATGCTGCCGGGCTTTGCGCGCTTGGAAACCCTGGTGAAAATCTGCTCCGCAGAAAGGGTTGGGTCCGGATCACCTGACTCCATGTTCCACTGGATAAACTGGAGGCCGAGCAGCTTGACCACGGCCACCGTCACATCATTGTATTCGCCGTACGGCGGGCGAAAGAGTGTGGCGTCATGGCCATAGCGCGCTTGCAGCAGTTTCACGGGGCCAAGGATCTCTGCGCGTTGTTCGTCGGCATCGTGCATGGGAAGGTGAGCGTGCACCTCACCGTGGGTCCCAACTTCAAAAAAGTCCAGACTCAGCAGATGTTCCACTTCTGCATCATGTTTGGCCATCCACTTACCGGACATAAAGAACGTGGCGGGGATGCGGTGTGTGATCAAGTAGTCCATTAAGGGTTGGTCGTAGCCAGACCCCTTACGAACCGGACAGAGATCAAAGGTCAGGGCCACACCGGGACAGCTTGGTGGACCAGCAGTGATGACTTGGGCAAAACTTGGAGTCGAGGGTGTCAGCTCAAGGGCTATGAGGGAGAGCAGGTACAGCAGTGCACGTGTTGGAACAAGTCGTCTCATCAAGGCTAGTATACATGAAAAGAGCGAGAAGATTGACCCCTTCCCCATCCCGCTGTTACGGTGTGTGACATGCAGATGCGTTCGTGGGAAATCGGCCGAGCGTTGGGCATTCCCATTCGAATCCATCCGTCCTGGTTTCTCGTGTTTCTCCTCGCCACGTGGACGCTCTCAACAGACTATCTGCCGGAGACTCTTCCCGGACTCAGTCCTGGTCGCTATTGGGTGATGGGAGCCGTCGCAGCGGCGCTCCTCTTTCTGTCCGTCCTCTTGCATGAACTGGGACATTCCTACGTAGCACTGCACTACCGGATTCCGATTGAGCAGATCACCCTGTTTCTCTTCGGCGGAGTCGCGCACATGCGCCAGGAGGCCCCGTCCCCCAAGGCAGAGTTTTTCATTGCGATCGCCGGCCCCCTCGTCAGCTTTGTCATCAGCGGAAGCTGCCTGGCGATTGTCGCGTTGGCGGAGATGATTCAACAGGAACAGACGCTTCGTGGAGTAGTCATGCTCGGACTCTTGCTGGGAATGGGAAATCTCCAGCTCGGGGTGTTCAATCTGATCCCGGGTTTTCCGCTGGACGGAGGACGAATCCTGCGCGCGGGCCTCTGGGCCTGGGGAAAAGACTATTATCGCGCAACGAAACAAGCAGCAGTGGCGGGCCTCGGGTTTGGTGTGATCTTTGTACTGTGGGGGCTGCGGCGGATTCAGCAAGCGGCAACCGGTGAGCTGGATACGTCGATGGTCTGGACGGGAGGATGGCTGGCACTGATCGGCATCTTTCTCTACATCGCAGCGCTGGCGAGTCGACGACAAGCGGCGCTGCGCCAGTCCATCTCGACTATTCGGACTCAAGACCTGATGGTGACGACGGTTGTGTCGATTCCAGCCGAAACCACGCTTGATGAGGCCGTAAACCGCTATTTCCAGGCCTATGGGTATGGAGGATTTCCTGTCGTGGACGATCGACGTCTGCTTGGACTCGTGACCGTACCCGACATTCGGGCTGTGCCGGTGGATACCTGGTCCCGGCGTCGAGTCGATCAGGTGATGCGTCCTCTTTCGGACTCGATGATCATCGCGCCTGATGTTCCGGCAGTTCACGCGATGGGACGCATGGCTCGTGAGGGGTCGGATCAACTCATCGTCATGGAGGGCGGAGAAATGGTCGGACTCGTGACGCAGTCAGCTCTTGTGCATTTTCTGCAGCTTCGTCGCTACCCCATCCGTTGAATCGCGCGACGCATTTCAATCGTCATCGCAGCATTCCCGCTATCAGGCATCAATGGGGGTTCGGGGGTGATGGCCAAGCCATTTGTTTTAGATTATGCGCAATGATGCCACCGAACAGTAGGAGCCCCGCAGAATAATACACCCAGAGCAATAAGAGCACGACCTCAAGCAACGATCCATAAAGCCGCGCATAGACCGTCGCAAAATCTCCATAATTGACGAACAAGAGCTTGGCTGCAACCCACAGCAGACCGAACGTGAGGGCTCCGGCCATGGCATCTCTCCACCGTGGACGACGTCGAGGTACAAGCCGATACAGCAGGCTGACCGTCAGGAATGCGAGTGCAAAGGGGAGGGTGTAGGTGAGATGAAAGTCGTGTGCGGCTAAGGCGACGAGATCCAATCCCCAGAGCCGAGGCGCATAGGCAGTCAAGAAGGCAATGGCTTGAGTGGCCACATAGGACGTGAAGAGTAGCAGGCCGGTGGACCCCAGCAGCGCGACGGAAATGGCAGTGGAAATAAGCGGGTGGCGCTTTTGCGTGCTCTGAAACACGACATTCAGCGCATAATCGAGCTCATAGAACACAAGTCCACCAAACCAGAAGAATGACAGCAGAACAATCCACCGGACGCTCTCCAAGGAGCTGATCCGATGGAGCTCTTGCGCCAATCGTTCACCTAAGGACGGCAGAAAGCCTTTGAGGAAACTGAGCATGAACTGCTCGCCGATCACATTCTGGCTCACGAGGAAACCGACTCCATACAAAAGGAGAAAAACGAGGGGAAACAATGAGAGCAGCGAGAAGAACGCCAACGCGGCAGCGAGGCTGGGACATCCGTGGCGCAAAAACGATGTAACAGCCTCACTCAGGAAGCGAATGACATGCATACGGTCCTGCCAGCAAATAGTCAGAGTATGAATGGCCTTACTTCAGCGTCAACACGGCTTGCAGGGCAAGATTGACGAGTGGGTTGGGGTAGATCCCGAAGATCACCACTCCAGCGACCGCGCAGGCGAGCACGATGGAAAGGGTTGGGGACATCACCAACCGCGGAACAGGGTCCGTTCCCGCAATGGGATCCTGCATATACATGACCATGACGACCCGAAGATAGTAATAGGCTGAAATGGCCGAAAACAGGAGAGCAATGGCCGCTAGCCAGGCCATCCCGGCTTCCACGGCAGATCTGAAGACGTACAATTTCCCGATAAAGCCTGCGGTCGGGGGAATACCCGCCAGAGAAACCATGAAGACCAGCATCAGCAGTGCCGGGAGAGGCTGGTGTTTGGCTAAGCCAGTGAAATCCTCGATTTCTTCACCTTCGATCGTGCCTTTTCGGAGCATCGCCACAATAGCGAATGCTCCAAAGGTCATGAATGCGTACAGGGCGACATAGAGCAGCACGCTGGCGATGCCGGTCGAGTGGTTGGTGCGTCCGGCGGCGACGACACCGATCAGGGCATAGCCCGCATGTGCAATGCTTGAATAGGCCAGCATCCGTTTGATGTTTGTCTGGACCAGCGCCACGATGTTGCCCACAACGAGGGTGGCAAGACAGAGTAAGACGAAGATGGCGGACCAGTCGGCTTTGATTCCGCCCAACCCTTCCACAAACACACGGAGGAATGCGCCGAAGCTGGCGGCTTTGGATCCCACAGCCATGAATGCTGTGACGGAAGTCGGGGCGCCTTGATAGACGTCCGGCGTCCACATGTGAAACGGCACTGCGGCCAGCTTGAATCCGAACCCCACCGCCAACAGGATCGTCGAAAACAACAGCAACGGGTCGGCAAACCCCTGGGTCGCGATCGCCGAGGCAATCGCCGGTAGCCTCGTGCTTCCGGTCGCTCCGTAGAGCAGGGAGATGCCGTAGAGGAGAATGCCGGAGGAAAATGCGCCCAACACAAAGTATTTGGCCGACGCTTCGAGGGAGCGCGGCTCCTTCCGCTTAAGCCCTGCCATGACGTACAGGCAGAGCGACATCAATTCCGTGCCCAAATAAATTGTCAACAAGTCGGTTGCGGAGACCATGACCATCATGCCGCACAACGAGAGCAACATGAAGCCGTAGTACTCACCAAAATACAGTCGCTCTTCTTTTAAATACGAGTACGACAGGAGAATTGTGAGCCCCGTCACAAAATACAGCAGCAGTTTCCAGAAGGCTCCATAGCCGTCGATGACGACGAGGCCGCTAAATATTGACGCGTGCGTTTCCATTTGGGATGCCGTTAGGCCCATACACACGGCGAGTGTTCCCAGGCTTACCCAGACCAGGCCATCCTTGTCGGATGGTCGTAGCACGGGGTCGAGTACGAAGACGACACAGGCCGCCGTGATGACCAGCAACTCAGGTAGGACGAGGAAGAGATCTGCAGCAGAAAAGGTCATGGCCGTTCTCCCTCCGATTCCGTGAGTGGCAGGCTGCCGGGGGGAGTAACGGTTGCGGCCTGGACGGCGTCGAGCGTCGATAGCAATTCGTGCTTCAGGAAAGGCGTTGGCCGGTCCAGAACGGCCCGAGAGGAAGGCTGTTGATGGGAGGAGGGAACAACGCGAGCGATGACCTGTTCGACGCTGGTGTGCATCCGGCTGAGAAGCGGATTGGGAAAGAGGCCGATCGCGAAGATCAGGACTGCGAGGGGTAACAGCGTCGCCGTTTCTCGTCGGGTGAGGTCTGAAAGTCTGTGCAGCATGTGAGGAGCCGGTGTGCCGAATGCGACACGTTGGATCATCCAAAGCAGGTAGGCAGCGGCCAGAATGATGCCCAGCGAGGCGAAGGCTGTTGCAACCTTGCTCCAGAGAAACGTGCCGACGAGAACCATAAACTCTCCAACGAAACTGTTGGTTCCGGGAAGTCCCAGTGAGGAGAGTGCAAAAATAACCAGAAAGGTCGCATATCGCGGCATCGGCTTGGTCAACCCAATATTATCGGAAATTTGTCGGCTATGGGTACGCTCGTAAATCATTCCGACACAGAGAAAGAGTCCGCCGGTCGTGATACCGTGATTCACCATCTGTAGAACCGCACCTTCGATACCCTGGATGTTGAACATGAACAGGCCGAGCGTGACGAATCCCATGTGACTGACGCTCGAATAGGCAATCAGCTTTTTGAGGTCGGCCTGGGCCAATGCCATGTAGGCCCCGTAGATGATCGCCACAATCGACAGGACGACCATCAGGGGGGTAAAGAGCCGTGAGGCATCCGGGAGCATCGGCAGGCTAAAGCGCACAAATCCATAGGTGCCCATTTTGAGCAGGACGCTGGCGAGAATCACACTGCCGGCAGTGGGGGCCTCCACGTGTGCGTCGGGCAGCCAGGTATGGAATGGGAACATCGGGACCTTCACGGCAAACGCGGCAAAGAAGGCAAAAAACAACCAGGTCTGAAGAGCGAGGGGGTAGGTCTGCCGGCTCAGCACGAGGATGTCGAACGTATGGCCACCCTGAAAATACAGCACCAGAATCGCGACCAACAGCAAGACGCTGCCGGCAAGCGTGTAGAGGAAGAATTTGATCGCGGCATACAAGCGATTCGGTCCTCCCCAGACTCCGATCAGGAGATACATGGGGATCAGCATCGCTTCCCAAAACACGTAGAACAGCACGAAATCGAGCGCCGCGAACACGCCGATCATGGCGCCTTCCATGATGAGCAATACGGCCATGAAACTCCGGAGCCTGGTTTCAATAGCATTCCATGAAATCATGACGCACAGCGGCATGAGAATGGTCGTCATGAGGATCAGCGGCAGACTGATTCCATCCAGGCCGAGACGGTAGTTGATCGACAGTGAGGGGATCCATGCGGCTGATTCAAGGAATTGCATCTCACCGGAGGCAGCGTCGAATAGCCACCACAGCGGAAGCGAAATCAGAAGATCGGCAACAGTGACGGAGAGCGCGGTAAGCCGGACAGAGGCATCTTTCACGACAAAGACAGCCGCTGCTCCGATCAGCGGGAGGAAGATCAATGCCGTGAGCCAGGGGAATGAATGTGTCATTGGTCAATCGTTAACGGTTAATGGTCCGATGGTTGAGAGAGTGGGACGGGCGGCGGTCAACGATCATGACTGTTTCATCGACCATTATCCATTGATCATTCCCTCTGACAATGACCATTGACGTTCCTCCTACGAAATCAGAAAGATCGTGACAATGACGACGATGCCCATCGCCATGGCCAAGGCATAATGTTGGGTTTGTCCGCTCTGAACCAACCGCAAGAGCCATCCGCCCCACCTGATTGTTCGCCCGACTCCGTTGACGGTACTATCGATGACGGCGACATCGACTCGTTTCCAGAGTGCCGACGCTGCGATGTGCGTTGGTCGTACGAATAGACGGTCGTAGACTTCATCGACATACCATTTGTTCAACGAAGCCTGGTACAGACCGGTCCACTGCTGAGCCAGGCGCGTTGGAAGATCCGGCTTGAGCACATAGGCATAGTAGGCCGCAGCAATGCCCAGCAATCCAAGAACTGTGGCGGCAATCATAATGATGACGCCGGCTTCCCCATGATGCGCCGACGGGTGCTGACTGGTGGCAAAAACCGGTTCGAGAAACGCTGGAATGCCAAGGTAACCGGTGACGATACTCAAGAATGCCAGAATCAGCAGCGGGGTCGTCATCGTCTTGGAGGGTTCGTGGATATGGTCTGCGTGATGGGGGTTGACATGGGACTCACCCCAGAAGGTCACAAACACCAGTCTGAAGCTGTAGAACGCGGTCAGGAGAGCGGTGAACAGGCCTGCGATCGCCAGGATCCGACCAAGATCGCCTGCAGACCAGGCCGCGATCAAGATCTCGTCCTTGCTGAAAAACCCGGACGTCAGAGGGAATCCTGCGAGCGCCAGTGACCCGACCACGAATGTCCAGTAGGTCGTCGGCAACTGTTTTTTTAGCCCGCCCATGTGGCGGATATCCTGCTCGTGGTGGAGTGCGATAATGACCGACCCACAGCCAAGGAACAGCAATGCCTTGAACGCTCCATGCGTGAGGAGGTGATACATGCCGGAGGCGTAGGCCCCGAGCCCGCAGGCCATGACCATGTACCCAAGCTGACTGACGGTCGAGTAGGCGACGACACGTTTGATATCTGTTTGCGTCAAGGCGATGGTCGCACCGAGGAGCATGGTGGCCCCTCCGGTCACCGCGACGACGCTCATGGCGGTGGGAGAGAGGTTATAGATTGGTGCCAGACGAGCGACCATAAACACTCCAGCTGTAACCATGGTCGCGGCATGAATGAGAGCCGAGATCGGCGTCGGGCCTTCCATAGCGTCCGGGAGCCAGACGTGAAGAGGCACTTGGGCTGACTTGCCCACTGCTCCCGTGAACAGCAAGAGTGCGATCAGTGTGAACAAGGAAACTTCCCAGGTGCCTCCCACGGGGCCAAGGAGGTTCATCGTCAGACCACTTGCCTCATGAAGAGCCGGAAAGATTTCAAGGTAGTTCAGTGAACCGAACTGATACCAGACCAGGAGCAGGCCGAGCAGGAATCCGAAATCTCCGACGCGATTCACAAGAAACGCTTTCGTCGCCGCCGCGCAAGCCGACGCACGTTCGTACCAATGCCCGATCAACAGGTAGGAACACAGACCGACGGCTTCCCAAAACACAAACAACTGAAGCAGGTTATCCGCCAGTACCAGCATGAGCATGGAAAAGGTAAACAGTGCGATATAGCTGAAGAAGCGGGCATAACCCTGCTCCCCGTGCATGTAGCCGATCGTGTAAATGTGCACCAGGGAACTAACGCCGGTGACCAGAAGCAACATGACGGCGGTCAGTCTGTCGATGTAGAGGCCGATATGGATGTCAAGGTGCCCTGAGGTCAACCAGGTATAGAGGGGGACAGAAATGACCGAGCCGGAAGCCACCTGGATAAAGGCGGCCAGCGCCAGTATCAGCGACAACAGCACCGCCGGAACCGCAATCACATGGGCGTTCTCCTTGAACCGTGACCCGGCCAGTCCGAGGATAAGGAATGCCGTGAGGGGAAGGAATGGAATCAGCGCGTAGATCATAGGATTAAGAGCTGATGGCTGATAGCCGATGGCACAAGCTCCGGACTCCAGTCCGTACCATTTGCCATTTTCCATTTGCCATCTGCCAGTTCCTTACCATTTCAAGAGATTGAATTCTTCTATATTGATGGTCGATCGCGAGCGATGGAGTGCGATGATGATCGCTAGCCCCACGGCCACCTCTGCAGCGGCGACAGTGAGGGCAAAGAAGACGAACACCTGTCCCCCCAGATCTCGAAAATAATCGGAGAATGCGACAAAGTTAATATTTGTCGCGTTCAGCATCAGTTCAACTGAGAGCAAGATCGCAATAATGTTGCGACGGATGAGTACGCCGACGATCCCCGTCAGGAACACGATCCCGCTTAAAATAAGATAGTAGGAGATGGGGATGGTCATTCGACTGCCTTTGTTTGAACCTTGGGACTGGGATCGTCCGGCTCGCCGATCTCTCGCTTCGCGAGGACGATCGCGCCGATCATGGCGACTAAGAGCACCAAGGAGGCCACCTCGAACGGAAAGAGATAGGTTGAAAACAGTGTTTGCCCGATGGCGAACGTATTGTCCGGAGCAAGGGCCTGTGCTGATGGGCCGAGAACAGCCTGGGTACCGGCCGTACGTGTCTCCGCACCACCGGATAAAAGGACCATGGCTTCCATCATCAAGGGGATGCAGACGAATCCAGCGATCCGCCACTGATTGTGGTACCGGTCGTCTTGTTTGACGTTCAAGATCATGACGACGAACAAATACAGCACAAGAATCGCTCCTGCATAGACGATGATTTGCACGGCGGCCAAGAACTCGGCATGAAGGGTGACGAACAGTCCGGCGACGTGGAAAAACATAACGAGGAGAGACAGTGCACTGTAGACGGGGTTCTTCAACGCAACGACGAGAATGGATGCCGCGATAATCATGCCGGCAAAATATGCAAAAATGAGTTGCGACATCTGACAATTCCTATGTTCGAAGTCGATTGGACCGGACTCGCACACGGATGCTGCAGCCATTGGTCTGCCGATACGTAATCCCTTGGTTCAGTTCGGCTTTGGTGGTACGTGGCTGAACGCGACGTTAAAGAACGCCACGTTTGGATGCTGAAGTTCCAAGCGTTTCTCGCGAACGGGAAACGAGCGGTCTCCGATGGCGAGCAACTGCTGTTTGTTCAGATGGAGCTGGCGTTTATCGTACACCGCCCATTCAAATTCTCGGGTCATCCCCAGGGCGTCGACGGGACAGGCATCCACACACATCCCGCAGAACAAGCACCGGGTCATGTCCATGTAATATTCTTTTGAATAGCGTTTCGTGGGCTCGCCCGGCACTTCCGCGCTAACCACGCGGATGACACGGGACGGACAAGCTGCTTCACAGAGATCGCATCCCACGCACTTCTCCGTTCCGTCGTCGTAACGGAGCAGGGCAAGCATGCCTCGATAGTTGTCCGGTAGCGTGCGCTTCTCATGGGGATACTGCAATGTCACCGGACGGTAATTGATCAAGTGCGAAAGCGTGGCTTTCATGCCGACGAGGATTTCGTAGAACGTAATCGTCTTGAACCATTCGGACAGGCTCAGGCGCTTGGTCGTGGGCGTGGATCTCATAGGGTTCCGTGCGCTGGTTAGAGCCGTTGATAGATAAATACGGCGATGGCCGTTACAACGATGTTGGCCAGCGCAATGGGTAACAGCACCTTCCACCCGAATCGCATCAGCTGATCGTAGCGCAGTCTCGGCAACGTCGCTCGCAGCCAGAAAAACAGAAACAACAACGAGTAGGTTTTAATTGCAAACCACATGGTACTTTCGATCCAGGACCAGGATGACAAACCGACAAGCTCCATTAAGGTTCCTGGATAGGGTGCATTCCAGCCGCCGAGAAATAACGCAGAAGCCACACAGGACACGAGCACCATGTTGGCGTATTCGGCGAGGAAGAAGAACGCGAACCGCAGCCCGCTGTATTCGGTGAAAAACCCTGCGACAAGCTCGCTCTCTGCCTCAGGTAAATCGAATGGCACCCGGTTGGTTTCAGCGACGACCGAAATCACGTAGACCACGAACGCAAAGATTTGCGGAGCCGGTAGGGCGAAGATATGCCAGTTCCAAAACCAGCCGGCTTGGGCGTCAGTAATTTTTACGAGACTGAGCGAGCCGGCTAAAATCAATACACCGACAATCGACAACCCCACGTTGAGCTCGTAGCTGATCACCTGTGCGGCTGATCGGAGGCCACCCAACAAGGAGTACTTGCTGTTGGAGGCCCATCCTCCGAGGATGATGCCGTAGGCGGCGAGTGAGGCGAAGGCGAGGATGTAGAGAATCCCGATATTGATGTCGCTGATGACGAACGGCTTCACGACGATGCCATTGATCTCAAACGTCCAGTTGGGTCCCCAGGGAATGACGGCAAATCCGATAAACGTCGGGATCAAGCAGAGGATCGGCGCCATGGTAAAGATGAACTTGTTTGCGCCGGCGGGTACGATATCTTCTTTGAAAAACAGCTTGATGGCATCCGCAAACGGCTGAAGAATGCCGTAGGGACCGACTTCCATCGGGCCCATGCGATCCTGCATCCATCCTAAGACTTTTCGTTCCGCCAAGGTAAGGATCAGCACCGTAATAACCACGATGCACATTACCGCACCGATTTGAGTCAGGGAAATAGCAAGACGTAAGCCGAATTCAGTCACCATGGGACTCCTCGATGCGCATAGTCGCAGTGCTCAACAAATCCTCAGGCCACCCTCATCATGGACACGGTTGCCGTTCGGAGGGATGGCGCGTGAGTGATGGGATCAATGACACAGTCAAATAATCGGACGGCAGCTTGGCCGAAGTGATCCGGGAACCAGGCCGTTCCCTGCGGGACTCGCTCCACAAGCGTCACTTCGGTGGTCATTTCTCCGGATGTACTGGAGAGACGAACGCGGTCGCCGTCCACCAAGGCAAAGCGGGCTGCATCAACCGGATTGATTCGAAGCCGTCCCCTGTCTTCTACTTGTAACAAGCCCTTGGAGCGGGTCGAAAACTTTCCCGAGTGAAACAGGCTCTGGACGAGGTCGAGTCGCAACGTTCCATCCGGGCGGGATTTCGGTACCACGAGTTGATATCGTGCCGCAAGGTCACGCTGATAGCCATCGGTGAGATACCGTTCCATCGTCGCGCGATCGATTTTCGGAGGCAGCGGGGTGGGCCCAAGAGATCCGTAGCCAGGGAGAAGGCTTCGAATTTCCTTGAGGATCTCTTTGCTCTCGGCGTATTCCATCGGTGAGCCCAATAAAATGGAGAGAGCTGAAAAGATCTCCCAGTCCGGCCGGCTTTCTCCAAGAGGGTCAATTGAGGGACGAATGGCTTGGACATGTCCTTCGGTATTCGTGAACGTTCCGCTTTTCTCCAGAGATGACGC